>Ga0193753_10000912_pt1 | contig 27009 bp, 31 predicted proteins | sample H1c2metaG_FD_144925 | JGI IMG/M metagenome (GOLD analysis project Ga0193753, IMG submission 144925) | Soil microbial communities from a riparian zone of the East river system, Colorado, United States - H1c2 | ecosystem: Environmental > Terrestrial > Soil > Riparian zone | place: USA: East... | reverse complement strand
GATCGGCCGCGGACTCAAAGCCGTCTACTGGGACATCGAGATCGCCAACATCGACGGCGCCGACTTCTCGTTCTCGGACCTCAAGCTCTTCCCGATGATTCTCGACCGCCGCATCCGAGGACAAGATGGCTGACGTTTCAAGCTGCCCGATCATCGTCGCCGACGCGGCGATTGGCACCGTCGAGAACACCATCGCGAGCATGTTCGGCTTCGCGGGTGGTGCGTACACCATCGCGGTCGACGCGCTGCGCGACCTCGGCAACTTCCAGCTCAACCCGATCTCGTTCGGCATCTCGTTCGATCCCGACACCGAGTGGTGGCATGTGCTGCGGCCGATCGCGCCGGTCGAGCCGGAACTGGTCTATGACCCGGACTTCAACCTGGTCCCGCTGCCGCCCAGCACCAACATCGGCACGCCGACGTTCTACCAGCCGCCGACGTTCGACGAGCAGCCGCCGACGCTCGACATCCACACGCCACCGGGCCCGCTGACCGCGACTCCGCCCGACGGTCCGCCGGCGCTCGACGTCGTCGTTGTGCCGGATGCACCGGTCATCGAACTCCCCGACTTCCCGCGGCTGCGCGAGATCACGCTGCCGGTCCCGCCCGTCGTGACGCTGCCGACCTTCCAAGGCGTGCGCCCGAACTTCGACCTCCGCGCACCCGACAACAACTTCGGTTTCGAGCCGCAGCAGTATTCGAGCGCCCTGACCTCGGCGATTCGCTCGAAGCTCCAGATCATGATCAACGGCGCGCCGGGCCTGCCCGCTGCGGCCGCGAGCCAGATGAAGGACCGCGCGTACGTCGCGATCGACGCGCAGTCCGCGCGCGCGATCCAGGAAGCGCTCGAGGAGTTCACCTCGAAGGGCTGGGCACAGCCGAACGGCATGCTCGGCAACAAGCTCGACACGATCCGGCAGAACAACCAGAACCAGCGCAACGCCGCCGCGCGCGACATCTACCTCAAAGACGTCGACACCGCGATCGAGGACCTCCGCTTTGCCGTCGCCCAGGGCATCGCGCTCGAGGGCGCGATCATGCAGACGTTCGTCGCGATCCAAGGCCAGATGCTCGACGCGGCCAAGGTCGGCGTGCAGATCTCGATCGACATCTTCAACGCCGAAATCTCGCTCGCGAATCTCGAGCAGACGGCCTACCAGACCGACGCGGCTGTGTTCCGCGACCTGATCCAGGCCGAGATGCTGAAGCTGGAGGCCTACAAGTCCGAGCTCGAAGGCAAGCGCCTGATTGGTGAGCTCAACCAGCAGGACGTGACGATCTACAAAACGCGCGTCGACGCAGTGATGTCGCTGGTCGAAATCTACAAGGCGCAGGTCGACGGCGCGAAGGCAAAGTCGGACGTCAATGTCTCGCGCACCCAAGCGTTCCTCGCCCAGGTGCAGGCCTACGGCGAGCGCGTCAAGGCCTTCGACACCGAGTGGCACGCGTACGGCATCCAGCTCGAGGGCGATCTCACCCGATACAAGCGCTACGAGCTCGCCACCGAGGTGTTCGGCAACCGCGTGAAAATCTGGGCGGAGACCAACAACAACCAGATCGAGCAGCAGAAGCTGCGCATCAGCGAGAAGGACCTCGACATCCAGGGCTACACGGCCCGGCTCCAACAAGTCCGCACCGTGCTCGACGCCGAGACTGCGCGCTTCGACGCGATCGTGCGGCTCTATGGCGCACGCATCGAGAAGTACCGCGCCGACGGCCAGATCGAGGGCATCGTCAGCGATGCGAACGGCCGCATCTTCACGCTCGCGGTCGAGCAGGAGAGGGAGCGCGTGCAAACCGCGCTCAAGAACGCCGAGCTTCGCATCACGCAGGCCATCGAGATTTCCAAGATTCTCGTCGGCAAGACGACCGCGATCGGCACCATCGGCTCGCAGCTCGCGGCCGGTGCCATGAGCGCGATTCACGCGAGCGCCGGCATCACCAGCTCGATCAGCCAGACCTTCGGCTGCAGCACTCAGTTCAACTACAACATCTCCGACTCCACCACGCATCAGAGCTGAGGCACGCACATGGCCGACAACTACCTGCCCGACGACCGCCCGAACATCAAGAAGGCGATCGACGCGGCACGGATCAGCAACAATCCGGTAGGTCCGCCGGCGCCGATTCCGACGCCCGGTCCCGCTCGCGCGCCAAGCTACGCCGGCGGCAAGATCGTCGTCGCTGGCGACGCGACCCCAACCGACGCCGCGCAGGACCCGGGCTATCTACGGCCGGCGACCGGCGCCTTCAGCGCATCGAACCCAGACCCGAACGCACCGCTGCGCCCGAACGCCACGATGCCGACGACGGGCCCGCGCGCTGCGGCACCCATCATCGCCACCGTCACGCCGGCGACGGCCGCCAATGCCGCCGAGCTCGCGAACATCGACCGCCCGATTGCGCCTGGTGTGCAGGCTGGTGCGGCATCGACAGCGGGCGCACCGGCGACGTCGGTCGGGGGCCGACCGCTCGGCTACGGCGCCACGATCGGAGGTGTCCGCACCTTCAGCGATGGCAGTGCGGGAGTGCCGGCCACGATGACGCCGGCGCAGATCGCGGCGCTCGGCAATGAGAGTCGTCTCTCGCGTGCGGATGCAGGCCCTGGTGGCGGCATCGTCAGCGAAGCGGCAGGTGGCACGCTCGCCCTCGGCGCCGGCGCTGGACTCCTCAGCCGTCCAACCGCAGTGGATCCGGTCGCGCGCGCTGCAGCCATGAACGACTTGGCGCAGCGCAACGCGGCATCCGACCTTGCATCGATCGCCACGCGTGACCCGCGCTCTGTTGCTGGCAGTGCTGCACGCAATCTCGACGTCGAAGCGGCTTCGAGCGCACCGCGCCCCGGCACGCGCGCGGCACTCGACGCGCTGACTGCTGCGGCCGGCGCACCGATCACCTCGGCGTCAAAGCTCGCGGGCGAAACCGTCCAAGATGCTGGCGCCACGACGCGCGCGGGCATCACGGCCGCTGCGCAGGTCGAAGGCGATCGCCTCCGCGCCGGCGAGAAGAATCCCGACACGGTCAACCTCGCGGACGGCACGCTCGGCATCCTCGGCAAGGACGGCACCGTACGGCCCGCTCTCCTGCCTGGTGGTCAGCCAGCACGCCCGCAGATCGGCAAGCCGCCGGTCGACAGCGCTGCATACGTGAAATACGTCAGCGAGGTGACGAACCGCTACCTCGGCGCCGATCCCATCTCCGGAATGATCACGGACAGGGGGACCGGCAAGCCGCGACTCCCGACAGCGGAAGAAGTCACCGCCGCGACGCGCGCCGCCCGCGCGAACGCTGACGAGACGTTCGGCCAAGGTGGTGGCGCTACGCAGAATCCAACGCGGCCGACCAGTCTTGCGGACTTCATCAAGAAGGCGAAACAGTACAACCCGAACGCCACCGACGCGCAGCTCGAGGCGCATTACAAAGCGACCTATGGTTCCTGATGGACATCGTCGACCCGTTCAAGCTGCCACGGCCCGACCCGACGAGCTCTAACTCGTCCGGCATCGTCGACCCCTTCCAGTCTCGGCCGCTCCCCGGCCCGATCGCTGACCTGGCCAACTCGCGTCCGCAAGTCGACGCGCCGGCTCCTGGTATCAGCGCATCCGACATCCCCAAAGAGGTTCTCGCCGGCGCGCTGCAAGGCACCGGCAGCGTGATCAGCGGTGTCGGCGACGTCGGCCGCATGATCGCGCGTCCCATCGTGCGCGCCATCAACAGCGTGGCGCCGGGTGAGAACGAACTGCCCGAGCCGGTCAACGCGCTCGAGCGGCCGGGCGGCTTTGTCAGCGATCTCGGTGCGCGCGTGGCGGACACCGAGTCGGATGCCGCGAAGGCAGCGAAGGAAAAGGACATCGTCACCGGCGACATCACGAAGCCTGAGACGCTCGGCATCGGCGAAGGTGCGAAGAGCGCCAGCACGATCGCGCTGAAGGGCGCCGGTCTGCTCGGCCAGATCGCACCGCTGCTCGCCGGCGGTCTCGAAGGTCGCGGCGTGAAGCTCGCGGCCGACGTCGCCGAGGCATTGCCTGGTGTCGTCGCCAAACTACAGAGTGGCGCCGCACTCAGCGAAGCCGAACACGCGATCGCGACGACCGCTGCCGCTGCATCGAAAGCAGCTGCGCGCCGCACGATCGCGACGGGTGCCGGCATCGGTGGCGTGCAGGGTGCGGAAGGCGCGGCGGAAGCCGAGCGTCAGCGCATCACGTCGATGAGCGACACCGACATCGCCGCGGTGCCGGGCTACAAGGATCGCATCGCGCAGGGCATGTCGCCCGAACAGGCGCGCGCGGATCTCGCCGACGCGGCGGGCTCCGGCGCATTCGCCGCGACGCTACCGGTCGCGACGGTCGCTGGCGTCGTCAGCACCACGCCGCTGTTGCACGAGGCACAGAGCGCGCTGTCGAAGGTCGCAGGTGCAGGTGTCGCGCGCCGTGCTGCCGTCGGTGCCGCGGCTGAAGCGCCGGCGCAGGCAGTGCTCGGTGTGGGCCAGGGCGCAGCAGAAGCGGCTGGAGCGAACGCCGAGACCGGCGAGGACCGAAGCCTCACGGAGAACAGCGCGGCCATGGCAGGCGCTGGCGCTGCGCTTGGTGCCGGGTTCGGCGCCATCGGTGCAGCGGCCACGCGGCCGCGCGCCGCGATCAAGCCGCCACCCGTACGATTCCCCGATGCAGAGCCAGGCTCGATCGCTGACGCCGCGAATGCCGCACCCGTCGGCACGACCGTGCGCGAGACGCATGCCGCTGGCGTGGACGCTGTCGTAGCGCCGCCGATCGAGGCATCCGTTCCTGGATCGTTGAGCGAAGCCGCAGAGACCGTGCAGCCGCGCCTGGCGCCCGAGGTGCCGTGGATCGATCACGAGAGCGGCGAGTTCACGCGCCCGACAGACGACGAGGTGAAGGACGCGTTTCACCAGCTATTCGAGACCGCGAGCGTCGCCGGCGCAGGCATGCAGCGCACAGCCGCGTCGCGCGGGCTGTCCGAAGAATGGGGCGTTCCGCGCGATCGCTTGAGCACTTTGCGCAAAGAGGCGCTCGCCGAGCGGAATGACGGCTTTAAGCCGGGCGACAAGCGTCCCGAGACCACACCGCCATCTGGCGAACTATTCCCGGCAGCCGAACCAACGGAGGCAACAAGCAATGAGGGACCGACTCAATCCCAAGGTACTGAAGTCGATCAGGGCAAGCCAGCGGATGTTCCAGTGGAATCGGACGCCGCCGGCGAGTTGGCTGCTGGACGAACCGTTTCTGACGCAGGGCTTTCGACTGAAGCGAAGCCAACGGTCGACGATGCGACGGCTCCGGTTCGAGAGGAACCTGGCGAAGCGCAAGGCGTTGCAGCACGCGATGCGGCTGACGCCGGAACAGAGGTACTACCGTCGCTGTCGGTGGAGTCGGAAGGAACTCGCGCAACTGAAGGCACAGAAGGGCAGGCCGCTGACGTTCAACCAGATCGGAGTGGATCTGGCGAGCGGGCCGGATCAGACGGTGTCGCAGCCGAAGCAGTGGCCGGCAGTGTCGACGTACAACCCGGGGAATCCGGCGTACGACCTGGACCAGAAGATGCGAAACCAGCAGATGAGTCAGGCTCTGCTCCGGCTGTAGCAGAGCCGCCTAAGGTCGAGGCGGCAGCGCTCGAAGCCGCCGCGCATCCCGGGAACGATCTCACCGAGCCGAGTGCTGCGCAGCAGGCTGCAAACAACGCCAAGGCCGGGCACGTCAATATCCACGGCCTCGACGTCACGATTCAAGTACCGAGGGGCGGACTTCGCCGCGGTACCGATGCGCATGGTGTCGACTGGGAACGCGCAGCGTCCGACCACTATGGGCACATCCGCGGGACCAAGGCAGCGGATGGCGAGCAGCACGACGTCTATCTCGGCCCGCACGCCGAGAAGCCCGACGCCAAGGTCTTCGTCATTGATCAGGTGAAGCCGGGCACGCGCATCTTCGACGAAACAAAGTCGATGGTGGGCTATGCGAACGGTCGCGCAGCGCGCGCGAGCTACCAGAAGAATTTCCCCAAGGGTCTGGACACGTTCGGCGGCATCCGAGAGATGTCGATCGGCGAGTACAAGGCTTGGCTCGACTCCGCCGCTGCGACGAAGCCGGTCACTGACGCAGTGCGCACGACGAAGGAACTCGCGCCGGCCGTGAAGGGCAAGCGCGAGTCACGCATGGTGTTGGCTGAGCGCGCCAAAGCGGCCACCGAAGCAGCCGCTGCAGAGCGGGCGCCGATCGAGCCTGGCGTTGGCGATTCAGCCAAGGTGCGCGCGCAGCAGATCGAGGATCTGAGCAAGCACCACTTCGACGCGCTGCGGAAGGAGATCGGCTGGGCCGAGATCGGCGGCCGCATGATCCGCAAGGCTGAGAGCGGGAACACCGAAAAACCGGAAGTCGTCGGCCGCACGTCGTGGATCGGCATGCCGGGCCCAAACGGCGAAGAGTCTGGGTTCTGGCGCGGTCGGCCGGACAAGCTCAACGAGAAGCAGGCGCACAAGGCGTTCGATCGTTTCGCCGCTGGCCACAAGCTCACGGTGCGCGAGCAGCGGTTCATCGATCACGCGAAGAAGTTCGCGCGCGACTACGCCACCGACGAGGTCGAAGCGAGTGAGCTCGGCTCCGCGCACGAGGACGTCGCGAAGGCTGACGCGATCGAGCGGCTCCGCGAAGAGCACGCCGTCAAGGTCAACGCCGAGGACCACAACGAGGCTTTGTCCCTGATCGAGCTCACGCAGCGCGCGCGCGCTGCTGGCCTCGACGACATGCAGGTTGAGAAGTTTGCGAGTGAGGGTCCGGAGGACTATGCTGGTCGCCTCTGGCGTTCCATCAAGGAACGGAGTTCGAACGATGGCTCTGACACCGCAACAGCGGAAGAAAATCGTGCAGGGCGCGCAGAAGGCGATGGACAGCGGCAAGCCGCTCCTGGCGCCGAAGCCGCAAAGCAAGCCGGCGAAAAAGGCCCCGCGCTCGAGCTAAAGACGCAGGCCGCTCCGGCCCCGCGCACCGAAACCCCGAAAGCACCCGCCGACATGTTCGGCGAGCCAACTGCGCGCGAGCGTCTCGACGCAGCTGCGCGCGCGAAAGATGCGGAGCTCGCCGGCGGCGATCGCAAACAGACGGCCATGCGCGAAGGCGATGGCACGCTGTTCGCTGGCGACGCACCGAAGCAAGAGCAGGCGCTCGCCGGCGACGCGATCACGCGGCCGAAGAGTTCCCCGCGCTCGGCCGAAAACATCGTTCACGAATTCGCCGCGCAGCATCCCTTCGAGGACGTCGCCGAGCTACGCAAGGCGGCAGAGGATGCCGTGCGCGCCGAACATGGGAACGCTGGCGTTGAGGAATTGCGCAGCGGAAACTTTCTCCGCGGCGATGACATGACGCGCGCGCTGCACGAGGGGCAGTACCGAGCGATCCGCGACTATGCCGAGAAGATGCCGGTGCCAGCTCGAGAGAGCGACATCGGGATCGATCTGGCCACGCGTGCGCATGGCGGAACGTCGCACACGCCAGAAGATCGCGGCCGCTCCGCCGTTCGTCAGTACGTGCGGACGATGGTCGACGCTTGGCGCCGCGGCGAGGCCGCTGCCAAGGGTGATCCAGAGGCGCTCGCGCGCGTAACGAAGGAGATGGAGAACCTGCAACGCGGCTACGCAGATCGCGAGCGCAAGTACCTTATGGCGCACAGCAATGTGATGTCGGCAATGATCGCCGGCCCAGCGAAGTTTCCCGTCGCGCGCAATGAAAAGCGCGGACGCACCGCCGATAAGCGCGCGTCGGAGGCGAACGATTTCCTACGCCGCGTCACCGAGCGCATGCTGAAAGCAGCGAAAGCCCCGATCGATAACTCGCCAGCCGGCGAACTTGCGCGTGTGCGCGCCAACCTCGCGGAACGAGAGGCAGCGCAATCGCGCATGAAGGCGGTCAACGCCGCACTCCGTTCCGGCGACGACGCTCCGCTGCGTGCGCTTGGCCACACAGACGGGCAGATCGCGAGCCTCAAGAAACCGGACTTCGCAGGCCGCACGGGCCACCCGGACTACCAGCTCAAGAACAACAACGCAGAGATTCGCCGCTTGCGCGCGCGTCTCGGCTCGAGCGAACAGCGAGTGGAAGCCGCCGCTGCACCGCCGGCCGAGAGCACCGTTGCTGGTGTGCGCGTTGAGGAGAGCGCTGCGGATGACCGCCTGCGCCTACACTTCCCCGGCAAGCCGTCGGAAGCCGCACGCGCTGATCTGCGTGGCTCGGGTTGGAAATGGAGCCCGCGCAACAACGCGTGGCAGCGGCAGCTGACGAACAACGCACGAAACAGCGCCAAGGAAATCATTGCCAAGCACTTCGCGGAGCCGAAGGAGTCCGCAAAGGGCGACGAGTTCGACCAGGGCGAAGGCCAGAACCCGAAGGCTGGAGCGAAGAGCGACGAGATCCGCCAAGCCGTGCAGCACGTGGTCGCCGACTGGGGCCCCGATGCGCCAGCGGTTCGCGTGGTCGAGTCGGCCGAGGACCTGCCGGCGAGCGCGAAGAAGGACCCGCGCTATCAGTCCGCGCGCGGCTTCTACGACGGCAACACCGCGTATGTCGTCGCGAGTGCCCACGCAGACGTCAATTCGGCGCTGCGCTCAGTCGCGCACGAGGTAATCGGCCACTACGGCGTCGATCGCATCGTCGACGAGTTCGGCAAGGGCGGCATGGAGCAGCTCGTCGGCGACATCAATCGCCTGCGCGAGGCTGGCCTCGGCAGCGACGCGATGAAGTCGGTCATGGCGGAGGTTGATCGCCGCTATCCGAACGCCGGCGAACGTGAGCGGGCCCGCGAAGTGATCGCGGTCATGGCCGAGCGCGGCATCCGCAACGGCATCATCGGCAGAGTGATCTCGTCGGTGAAGGCGCTGCTCCGGAAGCTGTTCCCGAATCTCACGTTCTCCGAGAACGACATCCGCAGCATGCTGTCGCGGAGCCAGGACTACCTCACCACGGGGCCGTCGCTGTCGGAGCGCCAGGACCTAGTACGCTCGAACGCGTTCGATCAGGCCGAGACCGCCGGCATGACGCCGGGCGAGCGGAACAAGCCGAACTTGCTCGCGGATGCGCAGCGCGCATGGCGCGAGGAAGGCACCGACAGTCCCTACTTCCAGAAGTTCTTCGAGGGCAGCAAGGTCGTCGACAAGAAGGGCGAGCCGCTGGTCCTCTACCACGGCACCGGCGATCCAGATTTCACGCAGTTCGATGACGCGCGGCTAGGCGCATCGACGAATCACATGTCGGCACCGCTCGGTCACTTCCTTGCCGAGGACCGCGCGAAGTCGGTGAAGTACGCCGAGAAAGCCGCGAAGGGCGTGCCAGCTGACGAGCGCGTTATCGAGGCCTATGTCTCGATCAAGAAGCCGTTCGACATGACGACTGAGGACCTGCTCGCGATCGACTCGCCGCAGGAAGCGCGCTCGATGCGCGCCCAGCTCGAGCACATGGGCTACGACGGCATCCACCTCACCGACGCGGACCAGTGGGTCGCGTTCGATTCGAGCCAGATCAAGAGCGTCGAGAACCGCGGCACGTTCGATCGCACGCACGGCGACATCAACTTCAGCCTGCCCGAGGCGAGCATGGACACGCTCGACGCGGTGCTCGCGAAACCCGACGACAGCGCTTGGCAACACGCGAAGAACTGGATGCGCGGCAAGGCCGAGGATCTCCGCCGGCCCGCACTCGGCGCGTTGCAGACGCGACACCTGCTCGAGCTCGCCGAGGAGCATCCGGCGCTGAAGGGTGCCTACCAGTACGCCGATCACATGCAGGCGCTCGACGCCGATCGGCAGCAGCTGCTCGCCGGCTCACCGGATGCGAAGGAACGCCCGCACGACATGCTCGCGCGCGGCGGCGGCACGATCGCTACGGCGCTGCGCGACTTCACGTTCGAGAAAGGTCCGGCCGGCTGGTTCGGTCGTCGGCGGCCGGAAGCGAAAGCGCTCACCGACGTGATGCACGACGCGACGATCTACGGGCTCGACCCGAGCGCGGAATATCAGCGGCTCGGCATGACGGACAGCCGCGGCGACTCGGTGCCGTGGACGACCGACGGCATCAAAGCGCGCATCAAGGAGATCCGCGGCCAGATGCGCGGCCGCCCTGGCGACGACAAATCGATGATGATGGACGAGGTCAAGCGCCTCCGGAACCTTCCGAAGCGCGAGAACCTCCGCGCGCGGCAGTGGCCTGACATCGTCGCGCGCTATCAGGCGCTCAGCCCCGAAGCCCGCGATCTCTACAGCCAGCAGCGCGACTGGCACACCCAGATGCGCGACGAGACCGAGAAGGCCCTGATCACGCGCATCGAAGCGCTCGGCCACGACATCGGCAAGAACTACGTGCGTTCCCTGCAGGACCGCATTCGCATGCAGTTCGAGGGCGAGCGCCGCGAGGGCGTGTACTTCCCGCTCGATCGCAACGGCGACTACTGGACCTCGTTCACCGACAAGGACGGCCAGCAGGGCTTCAAGATGTTCGAGACCGCGACCGACGCGGCGAACGCCGAGAAGAAACTGCGCGAGGCGGGTTTCACGATCAACGCTCAGGGTCGCCGCGACTCGAGCTACCGCGCGAAGGACGCGCCTAGCGGCTCGTTCGTCAGCGACATCGTGCAGATGCTCAAGAAGAGCGGCGCGCCCGAGAAGGTCCAGGACGAGGTCTACCAGTTGTTCCTGAAGTCGCTGCCCGAGATGTCGATGCGCAAGCACAGCATCCACCGGCGCAACGTCCCGGGCTTCAGCAGTGACGGCCTGCGCAGCTTCGCGAAGAACGCGTTCCACGGTGCGCACCAGCTCGCGCGGCTCCGCCACGCCCACGAGATGGGCTCGACGATCGAGGCGATGGAGAAGTCGCTCGACAACTACCGCCGCGCGAACGAGCTCGGCGCGAGTTCCGAGACCGGTGCGCTCGACGTCGCGAAGGGTGATGCGCTGCTCGGTGAGCTCAAGAAGCGGCACGACTACATCATGTCGCCGAAGGACACCCAGCTCGCGAACGTCGCGAATTCGATCGGGTTCCTCTACTACCTCGGCGCCTCGCCGGCGTCGGCCATGGTCAACCTCACCCAGAACGCGCAGGTGACGCTCCCAGTGCTCGGCGCGCACCACGGCTGGGGCAAAGCGAGCCGCTTCCTCGGCGCCGCCGTACGCGACTCCATGCGCACGTTCGGCAACATCGATCGCACGCTGAAGACCGAGGACGAGCGCCAGGCCTACAACGTGATGCGCACGCGCGGCGACATCGACAAGACCCAGGCGCACACGCTTGCCGGTCTCGCCGAGGGTTCTCTCCTGACCAGCAACCCGGTCTGGGCGAAGACCATGTCGGCGATGACGTTCATGTTCCACAAGGCCGAGGTGATCAACCGCGAAGCAGCGGGCATGGCCGCCTATCGCTTGGCGCGATCACGCGGCGACAACTTCGAAGCCGCGACGAAGTACGCGTCGGACATCATCAACGGCACGCACTTCGACTACTCGGCTGCGAACCGGCCGCGGATCATGCAGGGCAACGCCGCGCGCGTCGCGCTGCAATTCAAGAACTACAGCCTCGGCATGACCTGGGCGCTGTATCGGAATCTCTACAAATCGTTCAAGGGTGAGACGCCCGAGGTGCGCTCGATCGCACGCAAGACCCTGACCGGCATCCTCGGCATGACCGCGGTGCTCGCGGGCTCCATGGGCCTGCCGATCATCAACGCCCTGCGCTACGGCGCGAACGCCGCGCACACGCTGTTCGGTGACGACGAGCCGTTCGACTTCAACACCGAGTACCGCGCATGGCTGGCGGAGCACGTTGGAGAGGACGGTGCGAAGTGGATCGCCGACGGTGCGGTCAACCGGCTCGGCGCCGACATCGCCGGCCGCACCAGCCTCTCCGATCTCTGGTTCCGCGAAGCCGACAAGGAACTCGAGGGCCAGGACGCCTACTACGCGATGCTCGAATCGGTCGCGGGCCCGATCGGCGGTCTCGTCAAGAACTTCTTCGTCGGATCCAAGATGGTCGGCGACGGCAACGTCGAGCGCGGCATCGAGACCATGATGCCGAAGTTCGCCAAGGACGCGATGAAAGCGACACGCTTCGCGCACGACGGCGCCAACAACCTCCGCGGCGATCCGATCCTGCCGGACGTCTCGACGCCGGAGAGCTTCATCCAGGCGCTGGGGTTCCGGCCGACGCGCCTCGCCGAGCAGCAGCGCACGAACAACGCGATGAAGAACTACGAGGGCGGCATCCTCGATCGCCGCGCGTCCCTGCTCAACGCTCTCGCGATGGCGACCCGCAGCGGCGACAGCGACGACTACACCGACACGCTCGCGAAGATCCACGCGTTCAACACGCAGTATCCGGAGATCGCGCTCGCGTCGAACAGCATCCGCCAGTCACTCCGCGCCCGTGCACGCTACACCGCGAACAGCGACAGCGGCGTGTTCATCAACAAGAAGCTCGCGCCGCGCCTGAAGAACGCCGTGAGCGGAGAAGGCGCCGATGCCGCTGATCTCTAAGGTCGCGGCCGCCGCGGTCGGCATCGCGCTTGCCGAGCTCGTCGTGATCATCGGTCAGGCACTCCTGATCGCCGACTTATCGCGTTAACACAATGTGTTAAGTCGGCTTGTCTACGCGCTGCGGATGCTAGCCAAACTGAAAAACATGCGTGAGCGGTAAGGCACTCACGCCGGGCCTGGAATAATTTTCGGAATAATTTGCGCGCCTTTCGTCGTGCGCGAACCTGCAAAAAACGTCGACCTGCGCATTTTCGCAAACTGACCAGAATGCTTGATCTCTCTGGTTGACAAAACCCCACGAATCGACGCGTCCGGCTTACACAACCTTTGTAAGCCGGGCACGCCTTTGCACGTCGATTTGTCAACTGGACCACCTCGGAGCAACCCATGAATATCCTCAGTGCGATCGCGGGCTTCTTTGGCCTGGGCAAAGCCACCGCAGTGCCTGGCGCGCCTCGCACAACGGTCGCGACCAAGAGCTACGGCCGCAGCGTGACATACGAAGGCGCGAAGCCGATCACGATCACGCGCATCTCGGCGACATCGGTCAAGGTCCAGCAGGAGGGCAAGGCCGACCAGCTGTTCGACGCGTCAACGATGACGCTGGTGCAGCTGGGGGACTGGCCGCAATGCGGGCCGAAGCCGCCGGCTGAAACGCGTCACGTCGATTGTCCGGCCGGCACCACGGGCCCGGGGTGGACGCAGACGCGCGACTATGTCGCCGCCGCGTATCCAGTGTGCTGGACGCCGACCGACTGGGCGCCGCTGAATCCACCCTCTGGCGTGTGCACGATTGTCCCGGTCTGATCGGGTGTCACGCTTGCTTTCAACGTGACACCCGATCAGACGAGCACCGCGTTCCTGCGCTGGCTCGCGATCATCGCGTCGCAAGACCGCGACGACGTCCATGCGACCGACTGCGCGTTCGCCTTCCGGTTCACCGGAAACGCTGCTTACGCCGCGCAGGGTCTCGCGCTCGCCGAAGCGCTGGTCGCGCAGGCCGAAGCGGACATTGCCGCAGGTCGCAATCCGGACATGGCCGGCGACAGTTACCTCGGCGTCGGCGATGCGATCCAGACCATCGCGATCGCGTTCGCCTGGTGCAATCCGTCGGCGTCACAGCGCACGCGCTTCAAGGCGCTAGCCGATCAGGCGGTATTCAATATCTGGAACGCGGCCCAAGCGAAATGGGGCACGCGCGCGGCGCCCTGGAACAGCTGGGCGACCGACGATCCGATGAACAACTACTACTACAGCTTCCTGCGCGCGACGATGCTGTGGGCGTTGGCCTCGAGCTCGACCTCGATCGTCAAGGACGGGAAGACCGCGTTCGAGTACCTGCGCACCGATCGCTTGCCGCTCGTCGTCGCCGCGATGGCGACCCTGGCCGGCGGCGGATCCGAAGAGGGCACCGGCTACGGCACCTCGCACATGGGGCTCTTTGAGCTGTACAAATGGTGGAAGGACTCGACCGGCGAGGACCTCACCGACCCGCACATGACCAACTCGATCTACGTCTGGGTGCACGCCACGATTCCGGAATGCGTGCACTTCTGGCCGATCGGCTCGCAGACGCGAGACTCAACCGCCGCGGTATTCGATTACCACTTGAAGCTCGTCGAGCTCGCGATGGTGCAGACCGCCGACACGGCGGCGCGCAACGCGGCGCGCTGGTGGTTCGCGCACATCCTCGACGGCGACGGCGATCCTTACACGCGCATGTCGCATAACTTCATGGCGTTCTGGGACCTCTTCGACCGCGGCGGCGCGAGCACACCGCCGGCGGCGCTGACTTACCGCGCGGCGGAGATGGGCCCCATGATGGGCCGCACGTCTTGGACCGACCCCGGCGCAGTCTGGTGCGGCACGCTCATGGGCGAGTATTCGCAGTCGCACGCGCATCCAGAGCAGGGCAGCGTCTCGCTCGCCAACGCGACTGGCTGGCTCACCGTCACCAACAACATCAACTCGCATTCGGGCATCAATGGCGAGGGCCACGAGGGACGGGACAAGAACGTCGTGCTTTTCCTGAAGGGCGGCGCCGAGCAGGAGCAGGGGTTTGGAACGACGCAGGTCCTCAGCTACGCGTCGAATCCGGCCACCGGCGAGTACCACGCCATCGGCGAGATGGCGTCTCTCTACGCCTCGAATTCCGGCGTCAACAGCTGGCAACGCTCGGTCGATTTCGTCGGCGGCAAGGCCACCGTGACTGATACGTTCGCGCTCGCGGCCGGCACCTCAGCGGTGCAGCAGTGGAACACCACGCCGCGGCCGACGATCGCCGGCAACGTCGTCACCGCTGGCCATCTCCGGTTGACCGTGCTCTCGCCGTCGAACGCGACGATCAGCATCACCGACATGCACGCGCTCGACGCCGACTACACGACGCCGTGCTTCCGCATCAACGTCGCCGGCAGCACGACCGGCTACAAGACGCTGCTCGAGGTGCTGCCGTAAATGCTGGCCAAAATGCTGGCCATACGGAGTCCTATATAGTCGAATCCAGTCGAACGGATGAGAGTCCGCCCACAAAAAACCCCGCAAAAAGCGGGGTTTTTCGTATCTCTACTGGTGGAGGCGGCGGGAATTGAACCCGCGTCCAAGTGAGTGTTTCCGCGGCTCTCAGCCCCCACCCTGGCCAAATGCTGGCCATTCAACTCCGTTCCCACACCGGGCCATCTTGTTCCTTCGCGAATTTCAGCGATTCGTGTCGACCCTTGGTGCTCGGCGCGCCAGCATTCCAGATGATCAGCTCGGCATCTGGCTTGGGAAAACTACCGTAATTGATCGCGAAGACTTGGCCCTTTTCAATGGTGATGGACTCTTCAGGGCTGAACAGTGTCCAGCCGCCATCAGAGTTGGGCGCCGATTTCGCATCTCCAAGGAGCTGCCGCGCATACGCTGCCGCGCTTTCGAACAATTTCACCGCGCGGACCAGTTCGCGCTTCACGCCCTGTTGGCCGGCGATGGCGGCCGTGAGGAACTCCTTGGCGTCGGTTTGGGGTTCGATCGGCACCTCATAGTCCCCGGCCTCCACAGAGAAGCTGATGGTTGGACTTGCCTCGCTCAGATTGAGGTAGAAGAGTCCACCGTCGCACATTTCTTTGACGTATTCGCCGAGGACCGCAGTGAGAGCGTCCGGGTCGACATCGTCTAGAAACTCGACCAGTGCCTTCGCGATCTTGAGTTTGGCCGGATCGGCTTTTTTCTTTCTCTTGCTCACGTCGTCACCTTCTTGTTGCGCATCCACCAGGCGATCGCTTCGAGCACTTCTGGATCGAAGTTGCCTGATAAGCTGGCCTGGCCGCGCTTGAGCCAGTCAAACGTATTGCCGTGACGGCCCTTCAAGGTGTCGCCTGGACGAAAATCTTTGGCTGCCAATTCGTCTTCGAACCCGAGGATCTCGCGCGCACGTGCTTCGGTCATAGGCAGAGGTCTTCCTTCCGGATGGAGCAGCGACCTCGCGACCACGTTTCGCTTGGTGTCGAGCACTTCCAGCGCCAGTCCGCTGCCACGCATCACGAGTTCGATGACCTGGCCCATAGCGAGGGTTAGCGGCTCCTCGAGCACGTACGTGCCGCCCATGGTCATGATCCGCGTCAGCACTGTTGGTTCGAGGTCTACGCTTTCCATACAGCCTCCGCTTTCCTGCCCGCATCGGGCATCACCGAGGGGATGAACCGCGTGTACTTCCGCGAGGTCATGCTCGGATCGGTGTGACCCATCTGCTTCGCCACCCAGAACACGTTCTCGCCGGCGCTCAACATCGTCGACGCAAAGGTGTGGCGCAGCTGGTAGGGATAACGATACCGCACCTCGGCCAGCTTCAGCAGCGGCCGCCAGTTCCACTCCCTGATCTGCTTGTCCGTCCGCCACGCTGAGAGCGTCGCGGGATTCTCGAACACCACGCCGGCCTTGAGCAGCGTGTGTTTCTGCTGTGCGCGCAACGCGTCGGCAGCCGGCTTCAGCAGCTCGACTACCCGATTCCCCGCTTCCGTCTTCGTCGCCTTCCGCTCGCCGTACACGAACGCCGCACGCACGCGCACGATGCCGCGCTTCAGGTCGACGTCCTTCCACTGCAAGGCGATCAGCTCGCTCGTGCGCAAGCCGCTCCATGCAGCGAACTGCACCAGGTTCCGGAACTGACCAGTCGCGAGGCGCAGGATCGCGCGCATCTCGTCGGGCGTGAACGGATCGATGGCGTCGACCGCGTCGGCCTTGCGCCGGCGCTTCACTGTGAGCTCGGCGATCGGGTTCACCTGGAGCAGCTCGAACGACACAGCATCGGCGAACATCCCGCGCAGTGGCGTCAGGACGTTGTTGATGCGCTTCGCCGAGACCTTCTGCTCGGAGATCCACTGCGTGACCGCGCCGCGCGTGAGGTCGCGCAGGGAGACGTTGCCGAACGCCGGCGTGAGGGTGTGCTCGATCGAGCGCTCGTGCCCGATGATCGTGCTGTGCTCGAATTCTTCACGGTGCCGATCGAGCCATTCGTAGAGCGCGTCCTCGACGAGCTTCAGGCCGCCTGGCGATCGCGTGAGTTTCGCGGCGCGCGAGCTATCGGGGAAGTGGCTCGCGTAGTCGAACTTGCCGTGCGCGATCTCGAGGAGGATCGATGCGCGCAAGCGGCGCGCGTATTCGAGGTTGCGCGGATTCGGCGCTAGGTCGAGGCGCTCGCGGCACCGGACGCCGCGGTAGCGGAAGTCGATTTCGATCGTGCTTTCCGACGCGGGGTTGACTCCAGACCTTGCTCGACCCACCGGTAGAACCCCTCAAGGATGATGTAGATGCGCCCGCCGCGTTTGACCCAGACCTCGCCTTCCAACCAGATCCCGCGATCGAATTTCTTCCTGATCGCGTCCTCCGTGTGCCCGGACTCCTCGGCAAACTTCTCGATGGTCATGTATTCGATCACCGCAGCGCATCCTCGCGACGAGGGTTGACACCGACGAGCACCACGGGCTCGATGGTGGGTCGTCCCGCGTTCCAGCCGTCCAGCGCATCCTGCTCCTCGTACGCGCGCGGTCCCTGCGCCTCGCAGTTTCGGATGAGGCACACGACGCGGAAGAGGTGATCAGCGAAGTGCATGCGCACGCGCGTCCCTCTGCAGAATGGGCAGCCGGCGAACGTGCCGTCGATCACGAGAGCGGCGAGCGTCACGACGGCTTTGCCATCTTCCACGGCAGATTGCCGAGGTCTGGGTGCTGCTCGAAGTAGTCAGCGAGAGATCTCAGGATGTCGAGGCACGCTGGCCGTCCGGCCACCGCGATGAGGCCAAGCCCCGTCACGCCGAGCAATTTCGAAAGCGCTTTGGCGACGTCGTCCCGACTATCACACCGGCAGGCCTTCACGTAGTCCTGCGATGCTTGCTGCGCCAGCCACTCGCATTCCTTCTCTAGTTTCATGACGGGACTCCGAGTGCTCGCGGCCGTCGAGCAGGCGGCCGGCTTTCTTTTTTCCGACGTGCTCGGTAGCTGATTCGGCGCCCGTGGTGATGCCGTCATTCCAGAAGTGAGTGCGCACGCGTTCTTTGGCGCCACCGATGCCCATCGGGTTCTGTGACCTGGGCAGCCACTCGCCCCACTGCTTGAAGAAGAACGGGACACTCGCTGCCGAGCATTCGTCTCTGAGCTTGCGTGCCCAGTCGGGGTGCATCGGCCGCGCGCCATGTCCGCTTTCGCCGCCGGCGATCACCCAGTCGAGTTTGCGCAAACCGTCGAGGTGATCGGTGGATTCGCCGCGCTCGCGAGGTTTGATGGCGTTGCCGTCGAAGGCGGGAAGCCAACGCAGCGAGAGGGGCCCCAGAAGCGGCTCGCACGAAAGGAATCGAACAGCGGCTGGCGTCTGCAGTAGCAACGGAATGCGCTCGTCGGCCGCGACTTGGTCCTCGACGCTGACGCCGATCCAGACGTTCTCGTACGGAAAGCCGGGGCCGCAGTTGTCATAGCCTCCGTGCCGCTTTCCTTCGCGCCATGGTTCCCAGCCGAGCGCCTTTACAGCCGGATGCTCGCCGCCGACCTCGGAAATCCGTTCGGCTTCCCAGACACCGGTATCGTCCTCGCGCGCCCACTCGAAGAACTCGAGCATGCGCGCCGGCCGCTTCGTGAGGATCTGGTAGGTGTGCCGCGTCGTGTGCGCCATCACGAAGAAAACGGCGGCGATGAATTCGAACGGCACGTCCTCGTGAAAGAGGTCGGACATGCTGTTGACGAAGATCCGCCGGCCGCGCGACCAGCGCCACGGAATCTGCAGCGCTTCGGGCACGAGGCGCACCTTGCCGTTCCAGCCTCGCGTCTTCGGATGAATCAGACCCTCGTACGGCTTGCCCGGTCCTGAGAAGCGCGCAGCGATGCTTTCCGCGTAGCAGTTGCGGCAACCTTCGGAGACGCGCGCGCAGCCGCGCACGGGGTTCCAGGTCGAGTCGGTCCATTCGATGCCGGTGTTATCCATCCAGGTCTTCTCCCATCGCCGCAAGCGCGGCATCGTTCGCGTCGGCCGCAGCACGTAGTCGACTCGACACATTGAAGTAGCGCGCTTGGCGCTCCGCTTCATTTACGCGATGAAATGCGCCGAATTCCTTGCCGATCGTCTCGGCGTTGTATCCGTTGAGGTCGATGCCGGTCGCTGCTTTGAATTTCTCGATCACCTCGACCGCGACGCTGTTGCGTCCTGCGCGGTTGCTCACCTCGCGTGTGATGCGGTCTTCCTGGTCGGCTTGCAGCTTCTCGCGGAATTCGGTCATGCGCTCCGCCACCGCCTCGTTGCTGACCTGTCCGCAGCGTCGTAGCAGCGAAGCGAGGAACGGGCGATCGAGCACTTCGGGCTTCAACTCTGGCGCGCGCTTGCGCGTGAGCAGCTTGCCGCCGACGAGCTCCATCCAGCCCCACGTTGCCGGTATCTCGTCGTGTTCGGACGTGATCACGCCGGGCCCTGTGACCAGGCACCAGCGATCGCAATACTTCTGGACCGGCATCGATTTCTCGGGCCGCTTCTTCTCGCGCAGCCAGTCGGAGCGGCTGGCCTTGATCTCGAAACCCCACACCAGCAGACCACGCGATGGCCAGCACGCCATGCTCACCGCGTCGGCCCAGCTACGCTGCGCGCCGCCCGTGCCTTCGCCGACCTGGAAGAACGTCGCGTACTCCGGCAGCGGAAACGACACTTGCAGTGCGCGCTCGAGCTTCGCGGTCGTGATCTTTGCCGACGGTTTCGCCGGCGCTGGTGGTGTGAGTAGGTCGTTCACCGCTTGCGCTCCGGCAACGGCGCGCCGATCTTGTGCGCGGCGATCGCGCGCATGTCGTCGAGGTGGCGCTCGGTTGCGGCGAGCTGGCCGCTGCTGCCGGTTCCATCCGCAGGCCGCAAGCCAGCGCGCCAGAGTTCGTCCATCAGATCCTGCGCCATCTTCGAGGACATGCTGATCGCTGGCGCCGCGTACTCGGTGTCCTCGGTCGACTCGAACACCATTGGCCGCGAGACGAACCGATGATCGTTGCGGTCCACCCAAAAGCGAAGTTCGTAGCGGTTACGGTAGTCCGAACAGTGCACGGACACGCCAGTCTCTCCGCCGCGCGCCAGCGTCTCTTCGAGCAGCGGCGATGGCTGTCTGGGCGGCTGGATGTCCATCAGCCCAGCGCCTTCTGTAGGGCCTCGACCTCGTTCTCCAGTGCGTGTATCTGCGGCACCAACTCAAGAGGCACGTGCATCCTTGACGTTGCGAGGAGGAACTCGACGGCCCTCGAGAGCGTGCGAAGGTGTGCTTGCACGGGATCGGCCGGCTCACGCTGCGGCAGACCGGCACCCTCGCGCAGGGACGAGACGTTGCTCGTCGTGACCTCGCGGCCAAGGACAACGGTGAGGTGCGCAGCCAGGGTGGCGTCCGTCATGTCGCGGACTTCGTCGGGCTTCGACTTCATCCACTCGGCGGCCGTCATGATCTGGGCGAACGTGAGAACCGTTCGCGGTGCGCGCGGCTTCGAGAGCGGGAGCGGTGCGGTGATGCCAGGTTCTTGCGTCATAGGGTCCTCCGTTAGGGTCCGAACTTGTATTTGCGTGACGCGTCGTAGGCCTTGGTCTGAGCGCGCCGGCTGGCTTCATCCGTCGGCGTGAAATAGATCAGCAGGGTGCGCAGCGCCGAATCGAGGTCGCGCACGATCTGCTGCGCCTCGGCGATCTCATCGGGCCGGTCGCAATGCGCGAGTGCTCTGTCGACCCATGTGCTCACTCGACTTTCCGGAACGAAAGGCACCAAACAAACGGGTTCGCGTTCCAGCTGTCGGCGCCGTTGATCGATGCCCACAGAAACTGGAACATCTCGATGGCGGTCGCGGGCTCTGTCTTGCCGGTGGCGCTGTCGTGCACGTTGACGCCGATGTATTCGTCCTCATCGCCACGCCAGCAGCCCTCGGCGCGCGCGTCGTCCTCGCTGATCTCGTGCAGGCGCTGCACGCGCACGTCGGTGATCTCGAGCAGGATGCGCGCGTCTGCGCGAAGCATGTGAATCGCCGGCCGCTTCTTCACCTCGTCGCGTTCGGGGTCGACTTGAACGACGTCCTGGTGCACGTACCACGCGAATTTCCTGGTGAGGCGATTAACCCAGCACGTCTCGCGCACCCAGAGGCGGTCGCCGATCACGCCGTACGGACAGCGCTCGAGCAGACCCTTGTGGAAGAGTTCGATGTGCGCCTCGCCGCGTCCACGGAAGCGCCAGTCCCAGCGATAGTCAGTGGCTAGGGCTTCGAAGTCATGGACGTGCGGAAAGCCAGTAAGACGGGTGAGCACGCGGCGCGTCTGCGTCTTCGTGCCGTCGAGGATCGCGCGCACCATCGGACCGCTGAATAGGATCGGGCGCTCTTTCATCCGAAGCTCTCGTCGAGGTTGAGGTCGGCCACGATGTCGTCCCAGCGATTCATGAAAACGACGTAGGCGCGATCCGGTGGCAGGGGGATGAGCGGAAACGGCGACACGGCCGCGGCCGCGATGCTTTCCGGCAGGTGACGGATGTCGCGATCCTCGACGGTGAGCGCGAGCGCATCAGCCTCTTTCACCGAGGGATGCAGCAGGATCGGCACGCCGAAGCGTTCGGCGACCTTCACCCAGACGCGGGCCTCGATCTCTTGGTAGTCGAGGAGCAGCTTCTTCAGCGGCGTCGTGATGTCGTGGCAGTAGGCTTCGGCGCCGTCGTGCAGAAGCCCCTGGAGCGCGTGCTCCCTGGGCACGAGATTCGACACCAGCACCGAGTGCTGCGCGACCGAGTAGAACTGCTCGATCTGGCCGGCGAAGCGGCAGGTATTCGACAGCGCGCGCGCGATGTTGCGGATGTTGATCGACTCGACCCTCGGCACGAGAAAATCGAGCGTGAAGCCGTCGACGGTGCGGATCGCGGTCATAGGTCGGCGAATTCCTTCTCGAGCCGCTCCAATTCCTCATAGCCAATTTTCTGGAGCAGGTTGCGCACGACGTTCCACCCGATCACGTCGGAAAGTGCGGTTAGATCGTTTTTGCCGCCGGCGATTACGGGGTTGGCGTCGTCGAGGGCCGCGGACAGCTTCTCCTGCCGCTCCTTGATCTGGGTCGCTCTGGCCAGCTGCTCGTCTTTCATATGGCAGCCAGCGCGTGCTCGGCGATCGACAGCTGGAGCGCGAAGTCCTCTCTGGCGATCAGCTCGATGCGCTCGCGCGCCGAATCGCTGAGTCCTCTGGTGTTGATGCCGTCGGCACCATGCCTGTCGAGGTTATCGAGCCTGCCTTTGGCCGTCTGGATGTCTTGGTAGATCCCGTTCGCCGCTGCGAACTGTTCGGGTGTCATTACGCGTTCCCCTCGGTGGGTGTCGACGCCAGGGTCGGCGCCGCGAGCAGATTCGGCGCCATGCTGTCGATGTCGGTGCGGATCACCTCGAGCGCTTCGCCGAGGTCCTCGCGTGTCGTGGCCATCTCGAGCGCGCGCACGGCGACGACCACGCCGGCGCGTACGCCGTCGATGAACGAGCGCTCGAGCTGCTTGGCTTGCGTGGGCGAGCCAGCCGACGTCGTGGCGACCCACGGCGTAACTTTGAATTCGTCCAGGACGTCACGCACGGTGATGCGAACGAGTTCGTCGCTCATTTCTCTGCTCCAAGGTGGAGAACGGTGCGCGCGCCATTCGCTGCCGGCGCCGAGACGATCAGGCGCTCCTCCATCGCTTCGATCAGGCGCGCTGCGCGGTTGTAGCCAATCTGGAGGTGACGCTGGAGCGCCGAGATCGACGCTCGCTGCGAAACGCGCACGAACGCGATCGCGCCCTGCAGCATCTCGTCGTCGCCGTCTTGCGGCATGTCGGTCGAGCTAAGGGTGACGCGCTCGACGTGCTTGAGTTCTATCCAGTCCGCGCGCTCAAACCCAGGCGATCCGGCGAGCTTGTCGAGATCCGCTGTGTGGTTCTTCATAGACTTCGGCGCATCGCCGCCGTCCATGACCAGCTTGCCCTCGCGCGGGATGCCGAACGTCTTCGTGAAGATCACGAACAGCCGCTCGAATTCGAGACGCATCAGGGCGAAGCGCGCGTCGAGCTCGGCCTGCGCGTCTTCAGGCTCGCCGAGGTCGTCGAGCGCGCTGTCGAGGAAGCGCAGCTTGCGGACGACCAGGTCCTCGCCGAGCACGAACGACACACGCTCGGCGTACTGGAGACCGAGCCGAAACACCTGCATGCCGGACGAGAGATGCTCGCGCACCTCGTCGGTCTCGAGGTCGGCGCGGCGCCCGTTCCATTTCGAGCCACCCTCGGACGGATCCATGAGGTCGCACTCATCACCGAGCACGACGTCGGCCGGCAGCTTGCCGGCGACCAGCCAGTTGGTCATGGTCTGGCGAACTGATTCCTCCGGCGTGAGCGGCGTGCACCTGAACGTGCCAAGCGCATCGCGCACCTGGGCGACGACGCTCTCGGCGACCTTGCGGCTCGCGGTGTCGATCACGAGCCAGCCGGCGTCGAGGTCCATGTAGGCGCGCACACGCGTCTGCCGAATAAACGCCTGCGGCAGGAGCTCGCTGATCACTTCCTCGCGGATGGCCTTGCGATGCTTGTGCCCGACCGTACCGCCGCCGGCGAGGATCGCGTCGACGCGCCTGTTGGTCTCGTCGGCGACGACGTCGTTCGGCAGCATGCGCGCGCGGAAGCCCACGCAGAAAAGCGCGCTGTTGCCGCAAAACCGTGCGAAGACTTTGTCGGCGCCGATCGTGCAGACCGGCACGAAGCCAGCGGTCGCGAGCTCCATCGGCCCAGGCTCGCGGAGCCCGATCACGGCAAAGCGCTCGGCGAGCGTGTGCATGCTCTTCGCGGCGTCCTCGCCGAAGCGGAACATGGTTGCGTTGCGGAAGAACATTGCGGCTCCTAAAGAATCTTGCCGGTCTCGTCGCCGATGAATTGGCGGAGCGCTTCGCAAGGACAGCGGTTGCGGAAATGCTGGTAGATCTCATCGAGCAAGCGCGCCCGACGATCAGCGGCGTGTTCCGGGTTTGGGACGCCCTTGGCTTTGGCTGAGCGCTTGTCGAGCTCGTCGCGAAGCTCTTGGTCGCTCAGATCGTCAAGTACATCGGCGGCGTCAACTTCGACGGTCACGAATGCCATCAGTGGGTGCTCCATTTCAGGCTGCGGCCCTGCTCGCCGCGGATCTCGTTGCCGAACGCGCGCACTTCGCCGGTGAGAACGCTTCCGCCGCAGCGCACGGAGATGTTGCGCGAGGGCCGACCATCGCGGTCGTAGTGCACGCGATCGACGGACACGACAGGGAACTCGTCATCCCACTTGCGCGCGAACCCGATGATCGAATCGCCGGGGCGCAGCTGCTCAAGCTCGCTGCGCGTCACTGGAAAGATCCGCGCGAGAGAATCGTGTGGACCTCGGAGTGCCGCGCCTTGCGCCGGGCGCGCGCGCAAAACGCCGCGAGCGCCTTAGAGAAATTACCAGCTGGGTATGTGTTGCCCGGCGGCTGGCCGCCAGTCTCGTGAAGCCGCGCGTCTCGGGCGGGGAGGGACGTTGACGCGCGGGCGGTACGGCGGAACCCTTTCGCCGCTGGGGGATCTGTTTTCATGAATTCGCTTGCCTGGTGAAGGCGGTGCACGTGTTGTGGAACTCGGAGCGGAGCGCGGCGGTGCGCGCGTGCGCCTCAGCCATGGCGTCCGCTGCGGACTGAGCGCGCTTGGCCATGTATTGCGCCTTCCGACGCTGCCAGGCCTTCTTGCGCTCCTCGGCGGTCACGGTGCGAGGCAGCTCGCGCTGCCGCGGCCGCTGGTCCGGAATCAAAGCGATCGCCACGAGGAGCGCGCCGAGCACGAGGGCCCAGAAGATGCCGGTCAACATGGCTTCACCCGCTTTGCCGCTTTCTTCGCGCGCCGCGCTTCGGCGTCGCGGATCCGTCGTTGCTGCTCTTCGAGCGGGAGCTCGGCCTTTGGCGGTTGAAGCGGACCGGCGCCGCCGAACATCATCGCGATGCTGGTCGCGACCGCGAAACGTAGGTAAGCGGCTCTGCCACTCATCGGGCCAGCCTCCGTTCCATCGCCGCGATCACGCTTGGCAGGGTCGCGAGCGTCTCCATGTGGTCGACCACGCGGAAGGAGAGTTCTGGATCGTTGCGCTTGACCTTGATCCGCTTCGCGGTCTCTTCCCAGCGCTTCATGTTCCAGTCGAGGTAGCGGAGGTTGCTGCCGTCGCGCACGAACGCCGCGTCGGGATCCTCGCAGTCCGTGTCGAACGCGTAGGCGAGGTAGTACGGATTCCAGCGCAGCTGGCGGGCCAGCATCTCGAGCTGAGCGGCGCGCGCCGACGGTGTGACCTCTTCGAGGACGGCGCTCATGACCGAGGCGCCTTGATGCCCGTGCGCAATTCGCGAAGGATGCGCTCGAGTTCGTCCCACTCGACCAGGTGACAGCCGACGCGTAGATCGCCGGCGTGCGTCGCGGTCACGTAGTACGGCGAGCCATAGCGGCCGACGCGCATCCGCGCCATTCGCGTTTCCGTCTTGCGCTTGGCTCGCTGCGCGAAGTTAAAAAAGCGCATGAAGGTGTGGACGTCGACCGTCGTCCCTTTGCTTGTGAGGACTTCACCCGCGGGGTTGTTGACGGACACGACGACTTCAAGAGTGACGACGCATGTGCTCATGGCGCGAGCACCGCGTACCCGCGGTGGTCCATGCACGACGCGACGATCCGCTGTTGCGTCGCAGCTGCATTGCCGGCGCCTTGCGCACCGCCGGAGACTGCGCCAGACGCGGCGACTTGGCCGAGGTTGGAACCGCGCAACCCAAACGCGGCGCCGACCAGGACGCCGAAGATCGCGCCTACAACCGCGCCGTTCGCCGCGCCGTTCGAGACGGGCCGCTGCTCGGCGAAGCGCTGGCACGCGGCGAGATCGGTTTCGTAGTCGCCGGTCGGCGTGCCGGTGTCGACCACAGGGCGGTATGGAACTGGAGCGCAGGCGCTGAGCAGCGCGCACGCGCAGAGAATGAAAGACTTCACGGGAATATCCCCTGCGGTAGGAGCGCGACGAGCTGAAGGAGTCCGGTGCGACCGAGCGCCAGGGAGAAGGCGATGCCGACCGCGATCGGGAGAAAGATGACGCCGCCGACGATGTCGCCCCAGTTGGGGCGGCCGGCTTCGACGTAGAGACGCTCGGCGAGATCGGCGAGTCCGAGGACGGCGCGGAAGATCAGCCAGCCGAGCAATGCGAGGAGGAGCACGAGACGCGGTGCGCGTCTGCCGGTGTAGCGCGCAGAGACAACGCGCGTCATGGCGACACACTCTTCAGGAGCGCGGCCGTGAGCAGCGCGATCGCGATGGCGCCGCAGACGAGCGCGTCCCAGTCGAAGCGGCGCCTGGGTTGGTCCGGCTCTGGGCGAACGATCCGCAGAGCCGGCTTCTCGCGCCGCGCGACATGCTGGCGACCAGCGACGCGGACACGCGCAGCGCTTTCGACGCCGACGTGGATCGCGACGTCGCGAGCAGCTCCGCGGCCGAGTGCGTCCTGGGCTTCGAAGACCGCGAGGTCCTGATAGACCTCGTCGACGCCCATCGCGGCAGTGATGCGCCGAACGTGGCCCGAGACGAAATCCCGATCGCTCAAGGCCGACGGCTGAATGACAGCGTGCATGGTGTCCCTCCGCTTCGCCCGTTAGCTGGGCGCGAAGCGAGTAAACACCATGTTTAGTTTACTGTCAACAAAATGTTTAGCGATCCACGTGGAACAGGAAAGTGGCTCGCTAGCGGCAGATTCCGTAGATGTCGGTCACGCACACGCCGCCATCGGTGCGGAGCGTGCCGGTGCCGTTGTTCCGCAAGCTGGTGATGTTGCCGTTGGGGCCCATGACGGAGCCGTTGCCGAAGTCGTCCTTGTGCCCGCTGTAGAACTTGCCGTCCGTCCCGACTCACGAGACGCTGTACTGGCTCGTCTGCTTGCACGACTCGATCTCGGCCGGCGGCTGCTGCTGAGGATTCGCGCAAGCAGACGAGCCAGTA
>Ga0193753_10000911_pt1 | contig 27035 bp, 22 predicted proteins | sample H1c2metaG_FD_144925 | JGI IMG/M metagenome (GOLD analysis project Ga0193753, IMG submission 144925) | Soil microbial communities from a riparian zone of the East river system, Colorado, United States - H1c2 | ecosystem: Environmental > Terrestrial > Soil > Riparian zone | place: USA: East... | reverse complement strand
GTAGAAACCATAGATTGCGATGCCGCCGCTACAGAACGACGCGAGCATGAGCCAGCGTACTGCCGGCTGACCGAAGCCGTACTCGATCGATGCCTGCAACACGGCGCGTACTTGGACGCCGATGCGCCCGCCGCGCTGCGGTGTAAAGCCGAGGTCTCGCATCCACACGGCTGCAGCCAGCAGCGTCAGGCCGAGCAGCCCGGCGCGCACGAGGTACGGAACGCCGAGGTTCGTGAACTGCGCCAGAAATCCACCGCCGACCGTACCGGTCAGCATCGCGATGCCCGTCATGACTTGGCCGCGTGCGAGCACGTCATCGAGCTTGCCTTTGTGGCCGGTGAACGCGAGTGCATCGACGAGCCACGCTTCGGTCGCGCCGGAGAAGAACGTGAAGCCGAGACCGATCGACATCGATGCGCCGGCCCACGCCCAAAACGGCGCGTGGAGCTGCCACATCGCGAGATACAGGAGCGTCGAGACGAGCAGGGTCGCAGCACCGAGCAGGTACGAGGTGCGGCGGCCCCACGTGTCCGCGACGACTCCGGTCGGGATCTCGAAGAGCATTTCGCCGGCGGTAAAAAAGGCGTTGGCTGCAAACGCCTCGGTATTGCTCAGGCCGGCATCGAGCAGGAACAACGTGTTGATGCCCCAGATGAATGACGCTGCGAGCGTCGAAAGCAAGGTCAGAAGCAGGTAGGTTCGCTGAACGGTCTGCGCAGTGCTCGAGCTCATCGTCTCGGAACCTGGCCCCGCACGCGGGAAACGGCAACCGTCCGAGCGGACAGTTGCTGCAGGCAAAGCGCGGTAGTAGCGTCGGTGGAGCATGCTCGACACCACCGCCTTGCACCGCGGCGCGATCGCGGTTTCGGAGTATCGCTGCAGGTTTGGGCCGCACGATCTGCCCTTCCCAGAGCTGCACGATGCGTATTCGGTATCGTACGTACGCGCTGGGACCTTCGGGTATCACACGCAGGGCAAGTCGTTCGAACTCGTCGCGGGCTCGGTGCTGATCGGCCGTCCCGGAGACGAATACGCGTGTTCGCACCATCACCACGGCGGAGGCGACGAATGTCTCGCGTTCAAGCTCGGGCCGGAAGTCGTCGAGAGCCTCGGGGCGAAGCCGGCCGCCTGGGGTACGCCGTGTCTGCCGCCCGCGTCCGAGCTGATGGTGATCGGCGAGCTCGCCGGTGCTGCCGCCGATAGCTGCAAGCTCGGCGCCGGCCCTGCACACGGGCTGGCCGGACCGGGCCTCGACGAGCTGGGATTGATGCTCGCAGCCCGCTTCGTGCAGCTCGTCGGCGAGCGGGTTAGCGGCGTCGTGCGCGCGACGCCGAGTGATCGCAAGCGGGCGGTCGAAGCCGCCTTGTGGCTCGATGCGCACGCACACGAAGCGGTGGACCTGCAGCGGACGGCGGCATCGGTCGAACTGAGCGCGTTTCACTTCTTGCGCGTGTTCAAGAGCGTGGTCGGAGTGACACCCCATCAATACCTGGTGCGTTCGCGCATTCGGCACGCGGCGTGCGCACTCGTGGAAGAAGACCGATCGATCAGCGAGATCGCGTTTGCGTGTGGGTTCGGCGATCTATCCAACTTCGTGCGGACGTTTCGGCGCGCTGCGGGCACTTCGCCGCGGGCGTTCCGCAATCGCGCACGGACAGGTCGTGCAACATCCAGGCGCGCACGGCTGGAGTTTCGTCGTGACCGCTGATCCAGCTGCTGCAGCCTGGGGGCCGGTCCCGATCGTGCTCGAAGGTGCTCACGTCCGGCTGGAACCGCTGACAGCTGCACACTTGCCGGACTTGTTCGCGGCTGCGGCGGATCCCGAGATCTGGCAGTACCTTCCGATTGCGCCGCCGAAGACTCCAAACGAGCTGCGCGCGTGGTTCGAGTCCGCGGCACGCGACGTCGCAAATCGCGTTTCGGTCGCGTTTGCGACGGTCGCCATCGCGAGTGGTCGCGCGATCGGAAGCACGCGTTACCTCGACATTCGCCCGCGCGATCGCGGTGTGGAGATCGGTTGGACGTGGCTCGCACGTTCGGCGTGGCGAACGCCCGTGAACACCGAGTGCAAGTACTTGCTCTTGCGACACGCATTCGACGACCTCGGAGCACTGCGCGTTCAGCTCAAGACCGATGATCGCAACCGGCGCTCGAAAGCGGCGATCGAGCGCATCGGCGCGCGGCCGGAAGGTGTGTTGCGCTGCGACCGCGTCTTATGGGACAGCTACGTGCGCGACAGCGCGTACTTCAGCGTGGTGCACCACGAATGGGCTGCGGTGAAGCGCGCGCTCGAACAAAAGCTCGAAGTAGCGTGAAGACAGGGGTCCGATGACTCGCGAAACCGACAGCATTCCTCTGATCGCGCGAGCGCAGCAGCACGCGGAAGGCAGCGGCACCGCGATCCTCGCCGCAGATGGGCGAGCGGACTACGCCGGGCTTCTCGAGCTTTCGGCTCGGGCGGCTCGCGTGCTCCTCGGTGAACGCGCGGACCTCGACGGCGAACGCGTCGCATTTCTCGTCACGCCGAGCCTTCGTCACGTCGCGACCCAATGGGGCATCTTTCGCGCGGGCGGTGTAGCGGTCCCGTTGTGCGTGACACATCCGGCGCCCGAGCTCGCGCACGTCCTCGACGACGCCAAGCCGACCGCGCTCGTCGCCGATCGCGAGTTCGAAGCGCTCGCACGCCCGCTCGCTGAGGCGCGCAGCATCCGCTGGATCACGCCATCGCAGCTAGCGGCTGCAAGCGCGCGTGTCGGTGCCACGCGCGATCTACCTCGCGTCGATCCGTCTCGTCCCGCGATGTTGATCTACACCAGCGGTACGACCGGCAAACCCAAGGCTGCGATCACGACGCACGCCATCTTCGCCGCGCAGCTGCACTCGATCACGCAAGCTTGGGAGATCGACGCGCGCGACCACATTCTGCACGCGCTGCCGCTCCATCATCTCCACGGGATCCTCAACGCGCTCGGCAGCATCCTCTACGCCGGCGCTACCTGTGAGCTCCTGCCGCGCTTCGACGCCGAGATCGTTTGGCAACGGCTCGCAGCGCGCAGCGGCATCACGCTCTTCATGGGAGTCCCGACGATGTACGACCGGCTCGCCAGCCATTGGGACGCCGTAGACGAGAGTGAGCGCGAACGCCGCACCGAAGCCCTTCGCGCGCTCCGCTTGATGGTGTCTGGCTCTGCCGCACTCCCCGCCAGTATGTTGGAGCGCTGGCGCACGATCAGCGGCCACGTCTTGCTCGAACGCTACGGCATGACAGAGATCGGCATGGCATTGGGCAACCCGCTCCACGGCGAACGCCGCGCCGGCAGCGTCGGCGTCCCATTCCCCGGTGTCGAAGCTCGCATCGTCGAAACGCCTGACACGGACACTGACACGGCCACGGACGCTGCAGCTGGCAGCGGCGCGGTGCTGGATCAGGGTCCGGGTGAGCTTCAGATCCGCGGCCCGAACGTGTTTGCTGGCTACTTCGAAAAAGCCGGCGCGACTTCCGCATCGTTCACGCCGGACGGCTGGTTTCGGACTGGCGACATCGCGGTTCGAGAACGAGGGTATTACCGGCTACTCGGCCGCGCCTCGGTCGACATTCTGAAGACCGGTGGGTTCAAAGTGTCCGCGCTCGAGATCGAAGAGACGCTGCGCGAGCATCCATCGATCGCAGAAGTCAGCGTCGTCGGAATCCCGGATTCCGAATGGGGTGAACGCGTGGCTGCGGCAGTCGTGCTGCGGCCCGGTCACTCGCTCGAGCTCGCGCCGCTGCGCGCATGGGGCAAAGAGCGGCTTGCTCCGTACAAGGTCCCGTCGATTCTCCGCGTGGTTTCGGAGCTCCCGAGAAATGCTCTCGGCAAGGTCCTGAAGCCCGAGCTGAAGAAGCAATTCGGCTAAAGCCCGATGCGCTCCATCGCGCGAATGCACGGCACGTAGGGGTACACGCCAGACTCGAACGGGACTTGGCAGGATTGCGTAGAAAACCCACCGAAACGTGCTCCAGAGCACCGCTCCCCCCCTCGCGAGCCGGGTAACTTGTAGTTTAGCATGGAACTTTAGGGGGCATTGTCACCCCTAGGGGTGACAATTAGCTATTTCCGGCTGCTACATGCGGCTGTACCGATGTAGCCAATCGTCCGACCTACTGCCGACATCGCGGAGCTGTTTTAGGCGTTCAGCCAGCCCGATCAGGTGCGCACGGTCGTGCTCGGTGGCGCAATGCGATCCTCGCGAGATCAGGTAGTTTTTGAGCGGCTGGTGATGGCCGAGCGACGTGCCGAGCACCGCCGGCTCGCACTCCAGCCAGCACTCGGAGCCCGCGAACACGCCGCCCCGCACGGGATCGATCCGTAGGTCCGAGCAGCGCGGGGAATCGCGTTCGGCCTGTTCGGTGCTCGCAACCGCAATCGGCGAGGTCCACAACCGCCACGCCTCCGTGCCGATCGCGACGAGCGCATTCCAGGCTCCGAGCGAGTGCGGCAGGGGCAAGCGCGGGTAGTCGGCATGAAGCTCGGCATCGAAGCGCTGCCTGAAGCTGTCGGCTGCAAGGATCGCGAGCGCGTACCTCGCAAACTCGCTGGCTGTGATCGCGACGCCGAGCTGATCGCTACAACGATCGCGCAGCTCTCGCGACAGGTTGTCTTCGCCCGCGGGAGCTCGCAGCGGAAACGCGCGCGCGCGACACGACGAGCGCGTCGAAAGAAAGCAGTTGTCGATCGTGAACCCGGCCGCGCCGTAGTGCGTGTACTGGCTCGCGCCGCGATCCTTGCGCACGCTCACCAACACTTCCGATGCGCGTTCGATCGCTTGCGACAACTCAGGCCGGGACCGGTGACACAGCGGCGCGACTGGACAGAACCAGCGCAGGTCGAACGGACGATACGCGAGCTGACGCATCAGAATGCCGCGCTGACCCTCCGGATCCTGCTCGAGCGCAGCGGCCAGATTGCGACGCGCGAGCTCCGCGCTGAAGTGGACCTGGTCCGCATAGCTGCGCGCGAGCTCGGGAAGCTCTGCGCCTCCCGCAAACGCGCGAAGCCGCTCCAGCAACACGCCTCGATCCGAATCGACCGCGAGCCGATCGCGATTGGTCTGCACGCCTTCGCGGTGAAACGGCATCCAGTCCGGCAGCGATGGCCAACTCGCGTAGGTCGCGTGCGTCGCAGCGCGCGGCACAAACCGTGAGAGCGGCCGCTCGAGCGTGAGCGGTTCGAACTTCAAGTCGTGCAGCCTCGCCCCAGCGAGGGTGCGAAGCTTCTCCGCGCGATCACCCCAGAGCCGTGCGTAAAACACCTGCCCTTCCCGCGCATCGGACAAGCCGGGTTTGCGGCAGAGCCAGCTGATCGTGACACTCGGCCGCACGCCAAACACGTTGTCGTCGCGCTGCGTCCGCGCGCGATGCAGTAGCGCCGAGCCGCCCAGGTCGAGCACGTACAGCTCGTCGAACCAGCGCAAGAGCGCCGCCCGCATTCCGCGATGCACCGGCCCGTCGAGAAACGAGCCATTCGTGATCAGCGCGAGCACGGCGCCCTGCTCGCTCCGGCGCGCCGCTTCAGCGCACACGCGAAAGAACCGCACGTACGCGTCCGACAGCACGCCGAGCTTGCGTTCGAGCAAACGGTCACCGGCATCATCCCGCCGAAAGTCCTCGAGCAGCGCTTGCATCGACGCGGTCTTGTCCGCTCGGGCGCTCGCCCACGGAGGATTGCCGACGATCGCGAGCACCCGCGGGTCGCGCGCGGCGAGCTCGAGCAGCACCGGCTCGCGCAGCACGTCGGCGCGATGCAAGTCGACCTGAAGCGATTCGTGCGCCGTCAGTGCCGCGGCGCTCGCAAGCGCGCTCGAGTCGATGTCGATCGCGCTGAACCGCACACCGGCCGGCCGGCCGCGTGCCGCCCACAGCCGCAACCCGGCTGCGAGGAATGCTCCCGGGCCGCACGCTGGATCGAGCACGTGAACGCGAGGACCGACCGCGCCGAGCGGCAGCGCAAATCGCGACTGAAGGAGCTCATCGAGAATCGCAAACGTCCCGCGGGCGAGCTCCGGTGGCGTGTGGACGACGCCGTGCGCTTTGCGACGCTCCGGTTCGGTTGCGAGCTCTGCATCGCGCAGCTGCGCGGCTTCCCTCGCCTGCAGCTCGGCCGGATGCAGCTCACTCATCTAAGCAGCTGATCGATCCCCACGCAGGCGAAGAACAGCACGCTCACGTAGCCGTTCACGTCGAAGAACGCCTTATTGACCTTCGACAAGTCGCTCGGCCGAACCATCGCGTGCTCGGCGATGAGAAGCGCAGCCACCAGCAGCACGCCGACGTAGTACGCGACGCCGCGTCCGAGCTGCAGACCGACCGCGGTCAAACACGCCACGGTGACTACGTGAAGCGCGCCGCTCAGCCAAAGCGAGCCACGGATGCCGAGCGCAGTCGGGATCGAGTGCAGCTCGGAATTGCGATCGAAATCGACGTCTTGCAGCGAGTACAACACGTCGAAGCCCGCAACCCAGGCCGCTACTGCGATCACGAGGAGCCAGGGCGCGAGGGTGACTTCAGCGCCGAGCGCGATCCAAGCGCCGCCCGGGGCGAGTGCGACCGCGCAGCCGAGGACGACGTGACACAACGCGGTGAATCGCTTCGTGTACGAGTAGCCGAGCGCGAGCCCGAGGGCGATCGGACTGAGCAGCAGGGGCAACCGCCCCAAGCGCGCGCAGGCCAGTAAAAACACGACGCACGACGCCACCACCAAGCCGCGGACGGCTGCGGCGGTCAGCAGGCCGCGGGGTAGCTCGCGGTCGCGAGTGCGGGGATTCTGCGCGTCGATGTCGCGGTCGATGAGGCGGTTGAACGCCATGGCCGCGGTGCGGGCACAGGCGATGCACAGCACGATCAGCGCAACCTTCTCGAGGGTGATGTCAGCGTACGGGGCCGCCAACACGACCGCCGCCATCGCAAAAGGCAGCGCAAAAACCGTATGACTCAAGCGAACGAGCGACCCGTACGTCGCCACGGTTTTCGTCATGCTCATGCGCCAGGGATCTACCACGGCTCGCGCGGGCCATCGAGCGTGGTCCGCCCCTCGGGGGACCGGCACGAGACCCTCATGCGACGCGAGTGCGCGCCACACTGACCCGCCGGCCGCACTTGCGAACTCGCGGTGCGGGTCTGATGAAGGCCTGGTACCGGGGCGGTGCCCCGCGCTCGCTGCGTTCGACTCTTGCAAGAGCTCTGCACATGGCCAACCCCGTCGAAAAGACCCCACCCCACCCGCCTCGGTTCGTCCGGCTCCCACCCCATGCCGCACAAGGCCTGGACGAGGAAATCACGGCCCAGCCGCGCCCGCTCTCGGACGACGTCGGCCTGACCGATCTGGACGAGGGGCTCTCCGTCGATTCGGATGACCTCGGCAGCCGCTACTTGAGTGCGGCGACCGAAGGGGACTCGGCGCCGCAGTCGGCAACCGAGATCGAACTGTCGATCGTCTCGGGTCCACAATCCGACGATGTGGTGCTGAGGCCGCCCAACTTCGAATTCGAGAACACACTCTGGGAACAGACCGTCGACGTGATGCAACAGACGCAGGGTGCGTCCGATCAGCTCCGCGCGCCGAGTGTGGTCGAAGACACCATCGATCCGTTGGAGCTCAAGGAGGAGGCGGAGGACCTGCAGCGCCTCGACGAGCACAGCTTGCACGATCTCTCGCTGCTCGATCGCGTCAGCGACGAAACTCGCGACGACGAGACCATTGAACCCGACCTCGACAGCGAAGAGCTACTCAAACAAGCCATCGCGGACGAGCACGTGCAACACGCGCCCCTCACCCCGCCGATTGTCCTCGATGAGAAAATGGAAGAGAACATCGCGCGCGAGCAAGCTGGCGCTGGAAGCAGCGATGATGTGAGTCCGCTTCCACGGCGTGCCGCACGCGCAGCGTTGCGAAATCTAGCGAGCGTGCTGCGCCGGTTCTCGGAGCTGGGCGGCAGAACCTACTGACGGCACCGCCGGGCCGGCATCGATCGGTGCGGGCGCGACACGAAATACCTGTCACTCGAAGAGGTAGAACGCGCCGCTGTTCAAACGGCTGTTGTCGGACCCGTCGCCGCCGAGCCCGCTCGCGCGACTCGACTCGAAGGGCGCCGAGACCGCAACACCCGTTTCGGAACAACTGACTCCGAATCCAAATCCATCGCGCGGATCCGAGTTGCTCGACTTCAGGAACGTGGGCGAGGTCCAACCCGACGCGTCGCGCGTGAACAAATACGCGGCGCCGGAGAGGTCACCCCCGCCGCGCGCCGGATCCGCAGCTACGCCGCGGCCACCGCTGTCGTCACCACTCGCCCCGACGACGAGCGTACGGTCCGTCAGACACACGCTGCATCCGAAGTAGTCCGACGTCCGCGGAACGGTCGCATGCAACACACCGTTAGGTCGAAACTCTCCGGCGGAACGTTCGAACAAGTAGACGCTGCCGGCTGCCGAAAACAGCGAAGACTCCGCGGCCCCAGGTGCACCGACCGCAAGCGTGCCACCTCGCAACGCCATGCCGTAGCCAAAGTTCTTGCTGTCTGCCGGTTCGTCCGCCGCCAACCGCTGCAGCTCCATCCAACCGCCGGCGTTGCGCGCGAACACGTAAACCGCACCCTGTCCGCTCGCTTCTTGCTCTGCAGCTACCAGCAAGGTGTCGCCGCGAATCGCGACGTTCGAACCGAACATGCTCGATGCGACTGGATTGCGCGGCCGGACCGTACTCACTTCGGTCCACGTCTCGCCCGTTCGCGTGAACACGTATGCGGTGCCGCCCGAATCGGCGCGTCCCCCGAAGTGCGGAGCGCCGACGACGATCGTGTCGCCCTCGATCGAGACGCCGTAGCCGAACCAGTCTGCGGCTGTGCCGTCCTTCGGCGACAACTTCGCCTGTTCCTTCCACATGCCGCCACTTCGGACGAACACTCGAGCGTGGCCAGGCCGCGGCGCGATCGAGGAAATGCCGCTTGCGTCCGCGCTCAGCGCACCCAGCACGAGCGTGTCGCCCGAGATCGCAGCCTGTCCGCCCATTCGATCGTTCGGCATCGCATCACTGGCTTTCAAGTACGCCTGCCGAGTCCAGCCGCCCCCGTTTCGCACGTACACGTATGCAGCACCGGTGTCGCGCGCGTCGTCGTTCGCTTCGTCGCCGTCGATTCGTGTGGCCGAGCTGTCGTCCAAGTACGTCGCCACGACGAGCGTGTCGCCGTCGAGATCGATGGCGGTTCCCATCAGGTCGGACTCACTGGGACTGCCGGCTTTCAGATAAGCCACTTCGCTGCCCGCGCGGTGCACTGCGATGCTGTAGGTGCTCCGCACTCCCGCCGCCGAAACGACCGAAAGCTCGAGAGTCGTATCCCCGAGCGGCAACACGGGACTCACCCAAGCCTCGCCAGTCGCGACGGGATGCGTGTCCACTTGAACGTGCGTTCCCGTCGGTCCGCTGGCGCGCACCACCGCTTGGAGTGCGACGATCGGCAGCTCGACGCGGTACTCGGAGAGATCGGGCGAGAATGCCGGTGTGAGCGTCGCGCCAACCACCTCGAGCGCCGTCAGGCGCGGCCGGCATCCGCTGATGCCATCCCCACTGTAGCCAGGAGGACACGCGCCGCAGGAAACCTTCCCATTGATGAGATGACACTCGGTCGACGAATCACAACCGCCGTGATCGGCACCACACTCGGTCGGCGTTCGACAACCCGTCACGTCCGGCACGAAGCCGAGCTCACACGCGCAACGAACGTCGCCTGCCGTGTCGACGCAACGCTGATGTTCTCCACAGGATCGCGGCTCGGACGACACGTGATTCGGACAAGCGCGCATCGTGTCGCCGTCACAGAACACTTCGTCTGCGCTACGACCGACACACTCGGGCGCGACCTGCCCGGGCTCGCTACCTGCGTCCGGTTGAGAGGCCGCCTGCGCAGCGGCGATCGAACCTCGCTCGTCCGCAGCCTGATCCTGCTCGAGCGAGTCGGCGTCGACGCAGTCGCCATCGTGGCAAGTCGACATCTCCTCGCAGATGCGACGCAGACACGAGGCTTCCAGCAACGTTCGAAGGAGCGGGGGCGTGCCAGGCTTGCCGAGATCGCGGATCGTTCGCGCGCGGGCGACGATCGCGCCCTTATTGTCACGCGCCGTGCTCGTCAGTTGGTAATAGCCCCGAATCTCGGCTTCGGTCGTCGCGCTCAACCGCAACGGCCATGCCGATGGGTCACGTGGCGTGAATCGCCGCTCTGCGAGCGTCAACCAACCACCGCCATTCCGATCCTGCTTCTCCAAGCGGACCTCCACCTCGACGCTGATCGCTCGAATTGAATAGTCCGCGTCCGTCGCAGCTTGAAGGCGCGAACGATCCACTGGATCAGAACAGCCATCGAACAACCCCGCGACACCGACAATAACGCCGGTCAAGCCGCTCAGCGTCATTCCACGAGGACACATCCTCACCTGACACAAATAGGTCCCGACCCGATTCATGCTCCCACCCCGAGTGCGATCGCGCGTGACGACGCGCCGATCCAGCGTCTCGGTGCTAACGCGAGGCAGCTGTCAGCGCAACAAGGTATCTTCGGGCATGCCGATCGCGCGACGACCTGCGAAGAAGAAGCCTGCCGCAAAGAAGAAGGCAGCGGCGAAGAAGAAGAAGAAAGCGCCGTTCGTTTCCAAACACCCGCCGAAACCCCGCACGCGCGAGATGCTCGCGCTGATCGACAAGTTTCGTAAGGTCTGCCTCGCATTGCCCGACACTACCGAACAAGAAGCTTGGGCGGAGCCGACGTTTCGCGTCGGAGCCGGTCGGATGTTTGCGATGTGCGACAGCCGCCGCGACGGCGACCCGCAGCTGTCCGTCCACGTGCCTGCTCCGCTCGGCGCGCAGGAATCTCTGGTCGAGAGCGACCCGAGCCGTTTCTATCGACCGCCGTACGTCGGCAGCAAAGGTTGGGTCGGCGTCGTGCTCGACTCCGACACGAACTGGAAGATGGTCGCCTCGCTCGTCGAGACCGCGTACAGCCTGATCGCAATGCGCAGTCGCTGAGCTCTAGGCAAACACTTCCGGCGGCAGGCTCGGATAGTGAGGACGTGACACAATCCGTCGCGGGCTTTTGTCACTCTGAATGACGTGACGCTCCGGATCCGCCGGCGCGTTCGGACCGTGCTCGAACGCCAACACGCCGGGAAACGCGCCGACGCGCAGATACCCGAGCACGTTTCCGAAGCCGAGCGCGTCCGCGCCCCAGCCTGTCGCCATCGCGACCAACGTCGACGCAGGCACCGATGGAAATCGCGCCGCGAGTGCCCGCGCCTCCGCCAACGGATCGAGACTCGAGTTGGACGCGAGCGAATCCGTGCCCAAACCCGGCCGAAGACCCGCCTTCAAGATGTCGAGCAGCGGCGGCAGCTTCAACTCGATGTGCAAGTTCGAACGCGGGCACAACACGACCGGCGCACCGACTGCGGCCACGCGCGCGAGTTCGTTCGGGCGCGCGTCGGTCAGATGCACCGCGATCACGTCGCGCGCGAGACCGCCGAGCCGCTCCATGTAGTCGATCGAGCACTGCTCCGGCGGCTTCCAATCGAGCGGCGAGGCATCGCGTGCCGAGAGCCACTCGGGGAACGGGCCACCCCCTGTCTCGAGAAACGCGCGCTCGGCCGCATGTTCGGCCAAGTGCAGCGACGTGCGCGCACCGGTCGCGCGCACGCGAGCCAAAATCGCCTGCAGCACGTCGGGATGGAGCGTGTGCGGCGTATGCGGCGCGAGCGCGTACTTGAGCTGCGCCGGCCAGGGTCCAAAGGCCTCGCGCTCTTGCACGGCCAAACCCAGCATCACCTCGGCCGTGTCTTTGCGCAGCCCGAACACTTCGTGAAAGACACAGCCTGCAAACGGCAAAACCGCGAGCGCAGGCACGCTGGTCAAGCGATTCGTGACATCGCCGAGCCCCATGACCCCGGCTGAGAGCAACTCGGAGATCGCGGTGTCGATCGCCTCGATGTCCAGCTCGGGCTTTTCCGCCGCCCTCAGCTTCACGAGCGAGTCGACCCACGGAACGAAACCTCGCCCCCCTGCGACGCGCCCGCGCATCGCCGAAAGCTCGAGGTGCGTGTGTGCGTTGATCAACCCCGGCGTCAACACGGCGTCGAGGTTCGAAAACGCAATCTGCGGATACTTGCGCTGCAACGCCGCGCGGTCTCCGACCGCGATCACGCGCTCGACTGCATCGAGCACGACGCCGCCAGCTGGTTGATCGGCGGAGCCATCACCGACGATCAACCAGCTGCCCGTGATGCCCCGCATGTCGACTGCCTCGCTTAGTGCTCCGGCCGAGCACGGCGCGTTTTACGCCGGGTCGCTCAAACGCTCGTAGCGCATGTTGCGCCGCGCGACCTTGAAGCCGAGCGCTCGAGCATGCCGCTCGATCTGCGCGGCGTCCATCCCGAACGTAGTTCCTGCCGACGACACGACGTTCTCCTCGAACATCGTGCTGCCCATGTCGTTGGCGCCGTAGCGCAAACCGACCTGCCCGATGCCCGGACCTTGTGTCACCCACGACGTCTGGATGTTGGGTACGTTGTCGATCACCAGCCGCGCGAGCGCCTGCGTCCGCAAGTACAGCACGGTCCCGGTCTCACCGGCGACCTGACGCGTCCCGACGTCGTGCTGGTAGTCCCAGCAGATGAACGCAGTGAAGCCACCCGTCTCGTCCTGCAAGTCGCGAATCTTCAGCATGTGCAGCACGCGATCCGCGAGCGTATCCGAAGTTCCGAACATCATCGTCGCGGTCGTCTTCATCCCGATTCGATGAGCGACGCGCATCACTTCGATCCATTCCGCGCTCGTGCACTTCGCTTTCGCGATCTTGCTGCGCACGCGATCGGTCAAGACCTCCGCACCGCCACCCGGCAGCGAATCCATGCCGGCGGTCTGCAGCCGGCGAAGCACGGTCTCGACGCTCAAGTCCTCGAGCCGCACGAGGTGCCAGATCTCCTCCGGGCTCAACGCGTGCAGCTTGATGGGATAGGTCGCCTTCACCCAGCGGAACAAGTCCTCGTACCACTCGAGGTGCAGCGCAGGATTCAGCCCGCCTTGCAGTAGGATCTGAATCCCACCCGCATCGACAGTCTCTTGAATTTTCTCTCCGAGTTGCTCGCGCGTGAGCACGTAACCTTCGGCGTGACCGACCGGCCGGTAAAACGCGCAGAACCGGCACGACGTCGTGCACACGTTCGTATAGTTCACGTTGCGGTCGACGATGTACGTCACCACGCCGTCCGGATGCAGCGCACGGCGGCGGTAGTCGGCGGCGACGCCGAGGTCGTGCACCGGTGCTTCGCGGCCTAGCCACATCGCATCTTCGAACGAGAGCCTGCCTCCGTCCGAGGAGTACTCGAGCAAGCCGTCGATCGTCGCGTGCTCGGGCTTCCGCGCGGCGCGCGGAGCCGATTCACCGACGAAGCGGATCTGCGTCTCGGGCAACAAACCCGCTTCCGCCGCGCGCCGATAAAACTCCCGGAGCCCTTCGAGCGCGCGGTCATCGAGCACGTAGCGAATCGCGTCGTTCAAGTAGTCCAGGTGTGCCGCCGGATCGCCGCCGTGCCCGCGCGCCCAGGCTTGCGCAATCTGCGCGCGTGCTGCGAGCCCCGCTTCGAGCGAGCCCTGCAACAGCAAACAATCGCGTTCGGTGAGCACGTTCGGCCGAGCAGCCCAGACCGCGAACACGAATGGCAATCCAGTGAGCTCTTTCCAGGCCTGACCGAGATCGAGCTGATACGGAAAGTGCTGCGTCTCGAGCGAGATGTCGCCGATCAACAACCCGATCGTCTTGCCGCCGACGGTCTGCACGATCTCGCGCGCCGGCCGCGCGCAATATTTCGGCTCCTTGCCGCCGCGCCGCGCTAGCGCGATCAACCGCGTCAAGATCACCGACGTGCGGCTCGCCGCATCGAGCAAGATCTCGTCCGCTTCTTCGAGTGGCACCTCACCGACGAGCTTCACCGACCGCACCGGACCGTCGCAGCCAATGGCGACACCCGGCACGATCTCGAGCCCACCGTGGCTCGCGAGCGGCACGACCGGCGATAACCCGACATCCGCCTCGTCTTCGAACAACCGCCGCGCGAGCTCGGAAGGCTCCGCCAGCTCGACGTGCATGCGATCGTCCGCGAGCCCAGACAAGAGCCCGTGGAGGTGCGGCTGCGCATTCATGAAACTCACGCCGACGACGCGCAAGCGACCACCGTAGTCGAGCGCTTGGCGCCGATACCGGTTCTGAACCAATCCTGCTTTTAGCTTGGCCATGAACGCCCTTCCGTTAGTTGCCAAGCATGACGTCGAGCGCCCGCTTGTTCGACAATCGATCTTTGACCTTGAGCGCAGCTTCCGGCAGCGCCGCGCGCGGCAGCTCTTCCACCACGCCGTAGACGGTGTCGCGCTCGACCGGGACGCGCCCTGCTTCGCGAATCAACCGCACGAGCTCGCCGCGCGAAAGCTCCATCGGTACGCGACTTCCCGCCGAGTGGTAGATGCTCTCGTGCACGATCGTTCCATCCAGATCGTCCGCACCGAAGCGCAGCGCCGTTTGCGCAGTCGCGACGCCCATCGCAACCCAATAGGCTTTGATGTGCGGAATGTTGTCGAGCATGAGCCGCGACACCGCGAGCGTGCGCAAGCTATCGATCGCAGTCGGCTCGGGCAGCTTGCGCAGGCTGTTGTTCTCGTTGTGGAACGCGAGCGGGATGAAGCACTGAAACCCTGCCGTCTCGTCCTGTAGCTCGCGCAAACGCACCAAGTGATCGACGCGATGCTCGATCGTCTCGATGTGGCCGTAGAGCATCGTGCAGTTGCTCTTGATGCCGAGCTCGTGTGCCACTCGATGGACTGCGATGTAGTCGTCGCCGTTCGCTTTGTCCGTCGCGATCCGCTTGCGCACGTCGGGGTGCAGGATCTCGGCGCCGCCGCCCGGCAACGAGCCGAGGCCCGCCGCCTTCAGCCGCGTCAGGACCTCGCGGTAGCCCATCCCGAACTTCTGCGCGAAGAAATGGATCTCGACCGCAGTGAAGCACTTCAAATGCACGTCGGGCCTGACGCGTTTCCAACCGCGAAGCAGGTCCTCGTACCACTCGAACGGCAGATGCGGGTGCAAGCCGTTCACCATGTGCAGCTCGGTCAAACGCGGCTCGGGATGTTCCGCGAGCTCACGCCACGCTTCTTCGTGCGTGGTCGTGTGCGCGCCTTCCGCGCCCTCTTTCAGCTTTGCGAACGCACAAAACGAGCACGACGCCTCGCACACGTTCGTCGCCTCGAAGCGCATGTTCACGTTGAAGTAGGTGCGATCGCCGTGCTGCCGCTCTCGAACCTGATTCGCGAGCGCGCCGACGCGCAGGATGTCGTGATCGAGCAGGAGCGTGCAGCCATCCTCGAATGACAAGCGTTCGCCTGCGGCGACCTTGGCTGCGATCGTGCTGAACTCGCTCATGACCGCTGCTCCAAATCCGCGCTGCGTGCGACGCCTTCGAACACGACGCGCCGCCCGCTCCGTTCGATCAAACCGGTGAGCTCGACGCGCCGCGCATCCGGCCCGTCGATCAGCGGCAAGGTCCGCTTGCCCCCGAGATCGCCGAAGAGCACATCCGCACCAAACACGAGCGCGGTTTGGGCGAGCTCTACGCCGAGCTCGTCGAGCGACACCGCGAGCGCGCGATCGGCCGGGATCTGCAACCGCGTGAGCGCGATGCTCCGGAGCACATCTGCCCCGGTCGTGCCGGTGCCCTCGCCGTTGTCTGCGGCAGCCGCGAACACACACAACGCCGGGTCGCGCGGGCTCGGACTCGCGATCAACCGCACTTCGTCGCCTCGAAACTGCTGGCGAACGAGGTCGGCGAGCCCGGCCACGACCAATAAGTCCGCGCCTCGCAAGCGCTCGAGCTCCGTCGGCGACAAGCTTTCGCCGGCGAGGACGCGACCCCTCGCTTCCGAAAATCCGGCTTCGTCGATGGCGCGCGTCAGCATGGATCCCATCTCGTCCTCCTCTTTTCGATCGCTTCGGTCGCGGAGCTAGTCGGTGCGGCCCAGCTTCACTTGCAGCCCCCAGCGGCGGCCCAAGTCGTGTTCGATGCATAACAGGTCGAGCACGCGCGCGAGCACGCTGTCCATTGCGTCTTCCAAGCTCGCGGGTCGTGCGTAAAACGACGGCGACGCCGGCAACACGATCGCGCCGGCGCGCGTGACAGTCAGCATGTTCTCGAGATGGATCGCCGAATACGGCGCCTCGCGCGGCACGAGCACGAGCGGCCGGCGCTCTTTCAGCATGACGTCGGCCGCGCGCGTCAGCAGGTCGTCACTGATGCCGTGGGCGATGCGTGCGATCGAGCTCATCGAAGCCGGTAGCACGAGCATCGCGTCGTAGCGCGCCGATCCGCTCGCGAACGGGGCGGTGTAGTCGCGACCTTCGTAGACTGGAAAGCCGAGCTCGCGCGGATTGCCACCACACTCGTGCGACCAGACTTGTTCGGCCGTTCGCGAGAGCACGAGCTCGACTGCCGGCGCAGCTCCCGCCGGCATCGCGCGCAAGTGCTCGAGCAAGCGCTTTGCGTATGGCGCACCCGACGCGCCGCTGATGCCGAATACGAGCTTCATTTCACGCCTCGCACGATCGACGCGATGCCGAATGTCAGGTCGAAGCCTTCGACGTCGCGAAAGCCCGCGTCGCGAAGCGCCGCCTCGAACTCGGCGCGCGACAAAAAGCCGCGCATCGAGCGCGAAAGGTAGCGATAAGCCTCGGCATCGCCGGAGACGATGCGGCCGAGCGTCGGCAACACGATCTGCGCGTACACGGCGTGGAACACGCGCGTGACTGGTTTCTCTGGACGAAAGAACTCGAGCACGATGCAGACGCCGCCCGGCTGGAGCACGCGTGCGGCTTCGCGCAAGCCGGCCGCGGGATCACTCAAGTTGCGCATGCCGAAGCCGCAGATGAAACCGGCGACGCTCGAGGTTCGAATCGGCAACTGCATCGCATCGCCGACAGCGAGCAGCGTGCCTTCGGCTTTCGCTCGGCCTGCGATCAACATGTCGCGCGCGAAATCGAGCGCGAAGATGCGCCGGGCGGTGAAGCGCGCACGCAGCGCACGCGACAAGTCGAGCGTGCCTGCGCAGACATCGAGGATCGCGCCGGGTGGAAGGTCGCGCGCGAGCTCATTCAAGGCGCGCGCACGCCAGCGTTGATCGATCCCGAACGACAGCAGTCGATTGAGCAAGTCATAGGTGGGCGAGATGCGATCGAACATCCGCCGCACCGCAGTCGCGTGCGCGTCGCTGACGGCAGCGCGCGCTCCGACCACCGGCTGAAGGCCCGAGTTGCGCACGGCAAGTGAGTCCGACTGGGGAGCTGACATGGCTCGAGCCGCACTCCTTTCTGCGCGGGGTGACGCGGGGTGGCACCGAAGTTTCAAAACTTTTTGAAACCTCAGTAGGGGTATAGGAGCGAGCCTTCGCGTACGTCAAGGCACTCCCGCACCGGACCAGGTCCTGAAATGGCCTACCTTTGGTGACTCTTTTGCACTCTGACTTCGCCAGGTGGCCCACTGACCTGCGCGAAATGCTGCGCGGCGGGGGGAAAAATAGTACGACGCGGGCCCGAAACCCCGGTTCTCGACCGCGTGAGCGCGACGGGTGCCGATCGATGGAGGGCGATGATGCTTCTACATAAACGGTCACGAGTGCAGTCGGTTTGCGCTGTGAGTCTCTGGCTAGTCGCGGGCAGTGCGTCCGCGCAGGTGAATCCGGAGCTCGGTGATGTCGGTGCGTCGGGACAAGTGTCCACGACGCAAACGACGACGACTCAATCGTGGCCGGCGGACACTCAGCCCGCGTCGCCCCCGCCTGCCGCGGGCACGACCACGACGACGACTGAAGCCACCACCACGACCACCGTGATTCCGAATCGCTGGCCGGACACGGATCACGGAAGCGTGGTCGGTCACTTCGGTGTCGGCTTCTTCGGTGTTCTCTCGGTGCCGGTCGCTCGGCCGGGCAACACGCCGGACTTCACTGAGACAGTGTCCGCACCCTCGCTCGGTGTTCGCTGGTGGATGCAGGATTGGATCGGCATCGAAGCCGCGCTCGGCATCGGCATCGAGAGCACCGGGACGACGGTTGAAACCGACGGCGACTCGGCTGAAGAGAACGGCCCCAGCTTTTTCGCACTCGCGCTTCACGGTGGCGTGCCGCTCGTGTTCGCGTCCTCGAAGCATTTTGCGTTCGAGGTCATTCCGGAGCTCAATCTCGCGTTCGCGACAGGCGGCGTCGACGACGAGAGCGCGGCAAACAACGACGTCGACGTGTCCGGGTTCTTGCTCGAGCTCGGCGCGCGCGTCGGTGCCGAGATTCAGTTCGGCTTCATCGACATTCCGCAGCTCGCGCTGCAAGCCACGGTAGGCCTGCACCTGCGCTACGAAGGCCGCAGCCAGAGCGTGGGCGACACCGACACCAGCTCGCATTCGTTCCGTTTCGGCACGAGTGTGAACGGCGAGCCCTGGGACATTTTCCAGGGTAACCTCAGCGCCATCTACTACTTTTGAGTTTGGTCGATTGATGTAGGCGGTGTTCTCGGGGTTTTGCGAGGCGCCTGTAAGCGCCTATCCTGCGAAATCCCGAGGACTCCCCATGCCTGCAGCACGCCAGCACCCGTACGCCGACTTCATTCACAAAGTGAAGAAGCCCGCTCGCTATCTCGGCGGCGAGCACGGTGAGATCGCAAAAGACTGGGACGCAACCTTCGCCAAGGTCTGCTTGTGCTTCCCCGACGTGTACGAAGTCGGGATGAGCCACCTCGGGTTCAAGATCTTGTATTCGATCTTGAACAAGCACCCGAAGCTGCTCGCCGAGCGCGCGTACGCGCCTTGGATCGACATGGAGCAGGAGCTGCGACTGCGCAACGAGCCGCTGCGTTCGCTCGAGACGTTTCGCGCGCTCTCCGAGTTCGACGTCGTCGGGTTCTCGCTCCAGTTCGAGCTGACGTTCACGAACATCTTGCAGATGCTCGAGCTCGGCGGGATTCCGCTCCGCAGCTCGGAGCGGCGAGAGTCGGATCCGCTCGTGATCGCGGGCGGGCCGACCGCGACGCACCCCGAGCCGCTTTCGGCGTTCATCGATGCGTTCCTGATCGGCGACGGTGAAGAGCGCACGCCCGAGATCGCCCTGCTCTACCGCGAGCTGCTCGAAGCGGGTGTGTCGCGCCGAGAGCGCCTGATTCAGCTCGCGCAGCTGCCCGGCTTGTACGTGCCGAGCTTGTACGAGACCGAAGTCGACGCGGAGACCGGCCACCGGTACGTCGCACGCAGCCTTGTCCCCGAGCTCCCGCTGCCGGTGCAGCGCACGTTCCTGAGCGACATCAGCGCCTATCCGTTTCCGAAGGACGGGCCGATCTCGAGCACCGAGACGGTGTTCGATCGGGTGTCGATCGAGATCGCGCGAGGCTGCACCGAAGGCTGCCGGTTTTGCCAAGCGGGCATGATCTATCGGCCAGTGCGCGAGCGCGACCCGGCGGAGATCATCGAAGTTTTGCGGCATGCCGTGCGCGAAGGCGGCTACGACAGCGCGTCGCTCACGAGCTTGTCGACTGCGGACTACAGCGCAATCTCGCCGCTCGTGCACAACGCGATGAAGGAGCTGCGTAAGGAGCGTGCGACGCTGTCGGTGTCGTCGTTGCGCGCCTACGGGCTCGCGGAAGACGTGCTCGACGAGCTCAAAGACGGCGGCGGTAAGGGGCTCACTTTTGCGCCCGAAGCCGGCACGCAGCGCATGCGCGACGTGATCAACAAGAACGTCACGGAAGAGCAGCTGCTCGAGACTGCGCGGCGCGTGTTCTCGCGCGGGTTCTCACGCATGAAGCTGTACTTCATGATCGGTCTGCCGACCGAAACCGACGAGGACGTGCTGGGCATCATCCAGACGGGTGCGCACGCACTCGCCGTCGGACGCGAGCTGATCGGAGGCGCGGCGCGCGTCACCGTGAGCGTGAGCACGCACGTGCCGAAGCCGCACACGCCGTTTCAGTGGTGCGCGATGGACGAACGCGAAGAAGTCCTGCGCAAGCAAAGGCTGATTCGCGACGCGGCTCGGCGCGCGGGCGTCGAGCTGAAGATGCACGACTCGCTCGGCAGCTTTTTGGAAGGCGTAATCGCGCGCGGCGATCGATCGCTCTGCGACGTGATCGAGGGCGCCTACAAACGCGGCGCGCGCTTCGACAGCTGGGAAGAGCAACTGCGGCTCGACTACTGGCAGGAAGCGATGAACGAGGCGGGCGTGACGCCGTCGCGGTTCCTCGGAACGATTCCGACTTCGGCCCGGTTGGCGTGGGATCACATCGACGTGGGTCTCGCGCCGGGTTTTCTCGCGCGCGAGTACCGCAAGGCGCTGAAAGATCGGCTGAGCCCGCCGTGCGGCAAAGCGGTCGGCATGTTCGTGCACCACACGAACCTCGAAGAGCACGCCGACGATCGGCGCAAGCTGGTCTGCTACCACTGCGGTGTCGCGTGCGACATGGAAAAGATGCGCACGGACCGCGCAGATTTTCTGGTCAAGCTCGGAGCGAAGAACCGGGTTCTGCCGCTGATCGCTGCAGAGCCGGAGCCGAACGCGACGCTCGAGGAACCCGCCTCGCCTCCTGCGAAGCCAGCGCGCCCACCGCGCGCTCGGCCGCCCGAGCGGCCCGACCAAGGCAGTGCGATGCGCGTGCGCCTCGGTTTCCGCAAGATCGGTCGTGCGGCGTTCAGCTCGCATCTCGACCTCGTGCGGCTGCTTCCGCGGCTGTTTCGCCGGCTCGATCTGCCGGTCTACTACTCGCTCGGCTTTCACAGTAAGCCGGTGATGGTGTTCGGACCGGCGCTGTCGCTCGGCGTGACGAGCCTCGCGGAGTACGTCGATCTCAAGTTGTGCGAGCGCGACGACATCGACTGGACAGCGCTGCCGGACCAGCTCAGCGAAGCGACGATCGACGGCGTGGAGTTCTTCGAGGCGCGGCGGCTGCGCGACGGCGAACCCAAACTCTCGGCGATGATCCACGAGGCGAGCTACGTCGCCGGCATTTCGCTCGCGTCGCTGGCGGATCTCGGCTTCGAGAGTCCAGAAGCGTTGCGCGAGCTCGTTGCAGCTAGGAGCGGCGGCGAGTTGCGGACGCGGCGTGAGATCGACGGCATCGGCAAGTGGGTCGACGTGCACCGCTACTTGCGTGAAGTCGCGGTGGGCGAAGGGACGGACTCACTAGCCGAAGCAGGCATCGGCGGCGAGTTACTGCCGATTCGGTTTCGAGTCGCGATCACGGACCAGGGCGGCGCCAAAGCGAGTGAAGTCCTCGAAACACTGTTGAACGCGCGTGAGGTTCCGGCGCGCATCGTGCGCACGGCGCTCCGGTGGCGCGCAGGCTCGGCGTGCGGCACGCCGTTCGAGCTCGAGCGTTACACCGCTGCCCGAGCCGCTTCTGCCGTGACGATCGCTTCTGAGTGCGTTACAGAAGCCGGGTCATGACACGTCTCGACGTTGCCCGAAGCTTCCTCCGCAGCGCAGCTGGCGGGATTTTCAGCGGCGTCGAACGATTGAAGCTCATCCCTTCGCTGCGCAAGCTGGTCGAAACCGTGCTGCGCCAGCGGCTGGTCTTGCCGGACGGCAAGCTCACGGCTGCCGTCGCCAAGGCGCCCGACGTCACCGAGGCCACGGTCAGCACGCGAGATGGTCAGATGCGGGTCGACGCGAGCTTTCGCGACGGCGGCCGTTTGCTCGTGCATTTGCGGCCACTCGGCACGACGTTCGCGCCACGCGGGGCCAAAGAGTGGTCGGTCGGTGTGGAGCCGGAGAGCGCCGCAGTGGACCCACGTTGCGCCGACATCGTCGTCGCGATTGCGACCGAGGTTGCGCGGACACTCTGGGGGCCATTTTTGCGGACGCAGCGCGTCCGGGCTCGTCCGGCCACGGCGCATCGCGAGGGTGCGGTGCTGATCGTCGACCTACGGAACGTCGCCGAGGTCCGGGCTGCGCTCGGCCAGCCGCTGTTGGCTGCAGCGATCGACGCGCTCAACGTGCGAAGCATCGAAGCCGAAGACGGCGGGCTGCGCTTACTCGCCGGCCTGTAGTGCTGCGCTAGTCACTAGTCACTCGTCGCGTTGATCTTCTGCCAGCACGCAGACCTTGCCGGAGCCTTTTTTCACGTTCTCGCACTTGAACCCGTCGCGGCAATCCGCGTTCGCTCGACAGGCGGGAAAACACAGCAGCATCTTGGCGACCGTCTTATCCGAGGTCTCGACAGTCTGCTCGTCGCAGTAGTTCCCGAGTGGACACTGCTGCGCCTGGCCCGCGCTGTTGCACTCGAGCGAGCAGAGGCCTCCGTTGCCCAGAACGCAAACACCGGTGACGTCGCAGTCATCTGCCGTCGAACAGGTCGCACCGACGAGAGTCTCGCCTTCGATGTCGTCGCCGCAAGCTGCCAGCATAGTCAGAATGGACAACGCAAAGCCGAGCACCGTGCGCATGCAAGCACCTTCCGCGTAACGATTGTTGGGTGAACGAGGCGAGATCAGCTGCCGGGGAACCGATCGAAGTACTGGCGCACGAGCGGCGCGAACTCTTCGAGTGGCAGGACGGGATACTTGGGATCGAACGCTGCTTGATCCCAGACATCGGTGAACGTCTCGGCGAGTGAGAACCACGGTTGGTCGCGATGTTTCTCGCGCAGGTTCTGTGGCATGCCGAAGTGCTGGTAGTAGTGGCGACCCTGGAAGTCTTGGTGGGTCCGCACGATCTGGTACGCGGCGTCCGAAACGTACGGCTTCAAGATCTCGGCGGCGATCTGGCCGTGGTTCGCGACCGAGATGTATTTTCCGACGTCGTGCAACAACGAGATCAGCACCATCTCGTCGGCGGCGTTGTCGCGGCGAGCCATCGTCGCGGTCTGCAGCGCGTGATGCAGCTGGTCGACGCCGAAGCCGAGGTGCAAACCCTGGAAGCTGCGCAGCATGTTCAGCAAACGCTCCGAGACTGCCGGCTGATGCTCCACGGTCGCGACGGCGATCTTCTTCCAGTCGGACTGGTCGCTGAGATCCATGCGGGTGAAGTCGGTGTTCTCGTGCGGCATTCTGGCCTCCGCCCCAACACTTAGACCGCCGTTCCGCGGTTAGCAACCGCCGCTTGGGGATGTCATGGCGCGGGTCGTGGCGCGGGTCTTGCGAATGCCTCCGCAGGCGCGCAGCGCGACCCGGGGGAGCTGCAGGAGAACATTAGATGAGAGCCCGCTTCGTGGGGATCTGGGCGGCCCTGATGCTGGTCGCGGCGGTCGCGCGCGCCAACGAACAGACGCCGACCGTCAAAGAATCTCCACTCGCGCATGTGAGGGCTCAGCTCACGCGCTACGACCTCGAGCCACAAGGCACGGTCGCGCTCTTGCCGCAGCTCGCAGTGCTGGCGCGAACGCTTCGCGGTCCCGAAGCTGCCGAGGCCGCATTCCTGCGGGCGGCAGTAGCCAACGACCTGTTCTTTCTCGCCGACTACCTGGGCAACGAGGCGCTTCGCACCAGTCTCGCAACCGCATTTGCCGTCGCGCCGGAAGCTCTGCCGACTGCGATCGCAAGGGAGCTCACCGCGTCCGCACAAGGCTTCTATCGCGAGCCGGCACTATTCGCGCTCGCCGCACTCCAGCACGCGGAGCCACCGGAGCAGCTGCCGGTCGAACCGAGCGACCTGCGGCGTGACGCTCGCTTCGTGCACGCAGCAGCGACGCTGATCAAAGACGAAGCCGCGGGCGGGCGCTTTGCGGCGCTCGCACCGGATCCGTGCTCCGGCCAAACCTGTGCCGCGCCGTACGCGGACTTCGATGCAGACGGCCGGCGCGCGCTCGTGTATCTACAGCAGCTGAGCGCGGCTGCGGCGCGACTCGAGCGCGGACGTGGTCTCGGCGATCCGTTGTTCGACGCGCTCGCGCCCGTCGCGGATCGCGACGTCGCCAGCTTGCGCGCATTCGCGCTCGGGTTGCCGCCGCGCCTCCAAGGAGATCCTCGAGTCGCGCCCCAGAGTGGGCCGGCGTGGCCCGCGCCAGACGTGATCGTGTTTGCACGTGCAACCGGGGTCGGGTTCGCGCGCGTGCCTCGCGTGCAGATCGGAATGAATGGCGAGGTCGTGCGCATCGCCGATCCCGCCCCGGTGTTTCCCGAGCTAGCTGCGGTCCCACTCGACGCGAGCGACACTTCGGTGCCGACGCGCAGCCTCGACGACCTCGTAACTGCGATGCGGAGCCTTCGAGGCGAGCAGCTCCCGTTTCGCGTCCTGCTCGTCGCCGAACCGACGAGCGCATCGTTACTACCCGCACGCGCACTCGTGTCATTGCGCAAAGCCGGTGCGACGCACTTGGTTCTTGCAACCTGTACGAAAGAAGGTGCGTTGCTTCGTGCTCAGGTCCGGATCATGATCCCGACCGTCGATCCGGTAGCCAATTCACCCGATCTCAAGCTGCGCGTGAGGCTGGGTGGTTACTCGCTCGACGTGGGTCACGGCGTGACGGATATTCCGCGGATCCGGGACGAATCCGGGCTGCATTTCGACGTCACGGCGTTGCGCGCACGAGCCGCGGCACGGACACCACGTTCCGCCGCCGTCAGCTTCATGCCCGACGTCGCAACCGAACAAGTGCTGCTCGCGTTGTTGCAAATCGCGCCTTCGAAGTCGCCGATCGACCTCGTGATTCAGTGACTTGATGCGCGGAGCCCCGGGTGTAGACTGCCGCGCAGTCAAAACACCCGAGGCGTTCATGCACTATCGCAAGTTTGGAACAACTGGTGTTCGAGTGAGCCCGCTCTGCTTGGGAGCGATGATGTTTGGTAAGTGGGGTAACCAGAACCACGACGACAGCATCAAGATCATTCATCGCGCACTCGACTCCGGCATCAACTTCATCGACACCGCGGACGTCTACTCCGCAGGCGAGTCCGAAGAGATCGTAGGCAAGGCCCTGGCGGGCCGGCGCGACAAAGTCGTGCTCGCAACGAAGCTCCACGCGCCGATGGGCGACGACCCCAACCAGCGCGGCAACTCGCGGCGTTGGATCTTCCAGGAGGTCGAAGCATCGCTGCGCCGGCTGAAGACCGACTGGATCGACCTGTATCAAATCCATCGTCCGGATGCGGCGTGCGACGTCGAAGAGACGCTGGGCGCACTCACCGACCTCGTGCGGCAGGGCAAAGTTCGATATCTCGGCTCGTCGACGTTTCCGGGATCGCAAATCGTCGAAGCGCAGTGGGTCGCGCGCGACCGGCACCTCAGTCGCTTCGTCTGCGAGCAGCCGCCCTACTCGATCCTCGTGCGCGGCATCGAAAACGATGTGCTGCCCACGTGCGACCGGCACGACATGGCCGTGATTCCGTGGAGCCCGCTCGCTGGCGGCTGGCTCTCGGGTAAGTGGCGCAAGGGTCAGCCGCCACCGACTTCGACACGCGCGGCGCGCCTCCCCGGGCGGTACGATTTGGCATTGCCGGGTAATCAGAAGAAACTCGACGCCGCAGACGCTCTCGCGGTGCTCGCGGACGAAGCCGGCATTCCGTTGGTCAAGCTCGCGATCGCGTTCGTGATCAAACATCCGGCGGTCACGTCCGCGATCATCGGCCCGCGCACGATGGACCAGCTCGAGTCGCAACTCGGCTCGGACGAGATCAAGCTGAGCGACGACGTGCTGGACCGCATCGACAAGATCGTGCCGCCCGGCAGCAACTTCTCGGCAGCCGATGGCGGCTGGGACAATCCCGCGCTCGCACCCCGCGCGCGACGGCGAGCGTACCCGTGAGCATCGCAAAGCTCAGCGAGGCCGAGGTCCGCGAGCGGCTCGCCGACGTGCCGGAGTGGAAGGTCGAGGGCGACAAGATTCGCCGCGAGCTCAAGTTCAGCGACTTCGTGACGGCGTTCGGCTTCATGACGCGCGTCGCGCTGCTCGCTGAAAAGGCGGACCACCATCCCGAGTGGTTCAACGTCTACAACAAGGTTCGCATCGAGTTGACCACACACGACGCAAAGGGCTTGAGCGAGCGCGACTTCGAGCTCGCGAAGCAGATCGACAAGCTGATTTGAGCGCACCAGGCGTGCACGTCGTCGGCGCGTGGCGCGCGGCGTGCACGTCAGAAGTGCAGATCGAACTGCTGGTTGTTGTTCCCGATGCAATCCCAGACGCCGACGATCGAGCCGTCCGACGTCATCGAGTGATTGCTGTCCATGCACTTGCCGCGCTGTTGGAGCTGGCCGGCGATATGGAACTCTTGATATTGCGCGGTTTCGCTGCACGGAAACAGCTGCAGGAACCAGCCATTGCGCGGCCTGCTCGGAAGTTCCTTGCCGGGCTCGGCCGGCTTGTCCGATCGCAAGTCGAGGCACTTGTCGCCGTGGCGAATCTTGTTTTGGCTGAACGTGAAGCGCTGTGACTCGCTTCGATCGCAATCTCGGAGCTCGAGCTGCGCGCCGGGCTGCGAGCCGCTGACGGTCCAGCACTTGTTGCTCGTCATGGAACCGAGCCGGACCTCGCCGTTTTTGGTGATCGACCAGATCTGGTTTTGGTTAGACAAGCACTCCCAGACGCCGATCTTCGCGCCTGGCGATTGATTGCCGCCGAGCTGGTCGATGCACTTCTCGCTGAAGTTGTGGATGTTCGTGCTGTCGAACGTCCACACCACACCGTCGGAATCGCACGGCACAGCCTTCAACGGATCGTAAGGTTTGCGCTTCGGCATGCCGAGGCAGATTTCGGGCTTCGCTTTGTAGCGAAGCCGCCCGTCCGCGAGCGACAGCAGCCAACGCTGCTCTGGTTGCGCCTCGCAGTTGCGCACGAACAGGTCGGTGCCCTTTTCGAGATCGACCGACACGCAGTTGCCGCCTGGCCCGATGATGCTGCCCGAGTCGTGATGGCGCGGTTTCTCGCGGAGCTTGTGCAAGCCGAGCGCCGAGAGCGCGCTCGCCGTTTCCGGCGACGTGTAGTTGCGCCTGAGCAAGTAGAAGTCGTTC
>Ga0193753_10000910_pt1 | contig 27089 bp, 17 predicted proteins | sample H1c2metaG_FD_144925 | JGI IMG/M metagenome (GOLD analysis project Ga0193753, IMG submission 144925) | Soil microbial communities from a riparian zone of the East river system, Colorado, United States - H1c2 | ecosystem: Environmental > Terrestrial > Soil > Riparian zone | place: USA: East... | reverse complement strand
TCGCCAAAACTGTTCCTACTGAGGCCCTGGATGTGACAGGAAATTTCAGATTCAGCGGCGCTTTGATGCCTAATAACGCGGCCGGTAATGCAGGCGAAGTCTTACTATCATCAGGTGCAGGCGTTGCGCCAACATGGTTGGCTCCAGCAGGCATATTGAATACAATTTCCTGGGCCTTAGGCGGTAATAACGTAGCCTCAGCGTTGAAATTTGGAACAACTTCAAATTTTGCCCTTCCTTTCATTACAAACAACACCGAGAAGATGCGGATCACGGCCACCGGGGATGTCGCGATAGGCACTTCCACCTTTAATGGCACCAATCCTGAACAGCTATTAGTAGATGCTGGTACGACAACGTCCGTCAATGGAATTGTCGCTAAAGGCACGGTTCCCACCTACCTCCAGCTTAATATTCAGAACTTGTCTAACGGTAACGGCGCCTCTTCTGATGTGGTGGCAACCGCTGACAACGGTACTGAATCCATCAACTTTGTTGATATGGGTATTAATAGCAGTACAAATTCCAGTGCTGTTATGGGAGGAGCAAACGATGCTTACCTCTACAATTTAGGACAAAACCTTTTGATTGGAACAGGTACTGCCGCGAAGGCGGTTGTATTCATGTCGGGGGGAACCACGCAGGCAACCAACGAAAGAATGCGCATAACGGGCACGGGCAATGTAGGCGTTGGTAACAACAATCCAAATTCAACCTTGTCGGTTACGGGTTCATTAACAATGTCATTTCGAAATGTCACTGGTGCGGTTACCATTGCCGCTACCGACTATGCAGTGATCAATACAGGCGCCGCAGCGACGTGGACATTACCCGCAGCAAGTGGGTGTGCGGGAAGAATTTACCGACTCATAAATCAAGGTACCGGAAACATCACGTTATCGCAAACCGTCAAAATTGCCGATGCATCAACCACAACGAGCTTAGTCTTTGGTGCAGGGGCTAATGCCATCGAGATACTTTCGGATGGGGCAGAATGGAGACAGATCAACTAAGCTTCGATTTCACAAGATAATCTCGGCTTAAGACTTTAAATAATATTAAAAGGATGTCCAGGGTACGGTTCGTCATTTGTCGCGTTTTGATAGTTAGTTTTTTCCTGGCTGTTTCGCTCAATGCGATCTTTGCGCAGACCAGGCTGATACTCAATGGAGCAGTGGTTACCTTGAATCAGGGGGTTTATCTTGTAATTGATAACCCAGCCGCTACCGCCATCGCGCGTAACAGCGGGCATATCATTAGTGAAGGAGAGAATAATAGAATCCGATGGAACATGGGCACGACTACGGGCACGTATATTATTCCCTGGGGATATTCAACAACGGATTATATTCCGCTGACCTTTACAAAGGCAGCGGGCACAGGCAGTGGTTATTTTCTATTCTCCACCTACCATACTGCATGGAATAACATTTCACAACTACCCACTGGTGTCACAAACCTTAATGGAGTGAGTGGTACGGACAATTCCGCATTTATTTCCGACCGCTTTTGGCAAGTCAATGCCCAAAGCTATACAACGAAGCCTGCCCTTACGAATCTTGAATTTACATACTTGGATGCTGAGAATGCCGCACCCAATATCATCACAGAAAGTATGTTAAAAGCGAAGCGATACAATAGTAGTTTGAATAGCTGGACCGATAATATTCCGTCAAGTTCGGTCAATACAACTTCCAACAAGGTCACTGTAGCATCTGTGAATGCAGCCAACTTACAGGCGTGGTGGATGCTGGGTGGGTTAAGCACAGCTCGATATTGGGTTGCTCTGTCTAATTCAACTTCAAACGTCGCGTCAAATTGGTCGGAAACTTCAGGCGGCGTGGGAAATGCCGATGTTCCGGTAGTTGGTGATTCCGTTGTCTTTGATGGTGCCGGTATTTTCAATTGTACGATGGATGCAAATCTATCCGCATCCAGTTTAACAGTCGGTTCAGGATATTCAGGACTGATAACGCAAGGGCCAAATGTTTTGACACTCAACAACGATGCTATTTTTTCCGGTGGAACGTTCACTGGAGGTTCCTCAAACCTCATTGTGAATGGAAACTTCACAGTTTCCGGAGCATCGTTTATTGCGCCTTCTGCATCGTTGGATGTTAAACGGGATTTTAATGTGAGCAGCGGGTCGTTTGCACACAACAACGGAACGGTGTTATTCTCAGGAACAAATGCAACAACACAAAACATTACCAGTACTGCAGTTACCACTTTCAATAATATTTCAACGACGAACACGGCTGCTAGTCCAGGTGTAAGTGTTCAGAGCAATCAAAACCTGAAGGGAGTCTTAACGCTCGCGAGCAATGTGAATTTCGATGCTGATGGGAGTAGCAACACTGCGGTCTTTAAACTGTTGTCCGCCGGAGATAATCCAACACAAGACGCTGCCGTTAACATTTTGCCATCCGGTGCAATTGTTTCAGGCAACGTTACAGTGCAAAGGTTCATGTCTAAAGAAGGTTGGAGCAACACAAGAATATACCGCTATATTTCTTCCCCCGTCCAAAATGCTCCAGTGTCGGACCTTCAGCTGGAAATTCCTGTCAGTGGAAACTTTTCAGGTAGAAGTCTTTGCACGGGTTGCTCGTTAAATCAATCCCCTGTTTGCCTATGAGAGACGGTCATTGGAGATGCTGACGGAAACCATATCGTTAACGAACACGATGGTTATATCGATTTCCCCGACGTTTCGAATACAGAAACGTTCCAACCAGGGAGAGGATATGCATTATTCGTTAGAGGCAATATACTGAGTTCTACATCGTGGGATTTACGCGGACCGATCAACACTGGCAACAATTCGCTATTGTCAATACCGGTATCTTATACGTCATCCGGGACATTGGCAAACGACGGATGGAATCTTGTTGGAAATCCTTTCCCATCGACAATCGACTGGAACGCATCGAGTGGATGGACGAAAACAAACCTCGATGCTAGCATCTATATAACCGACAATGGAAACGCTGCGCAGCAAATAGCATCCTGGAATGGTGTCACAGGAACAAATGGAGGATCACGATTCCTTGCTACGGGACAAGGATTCTGGATTAAGGCGAATGGATTAGGTACACCTGTTTTACGAGCAAATGAAAATATTAAAGCACCCGGCATCCAAACAGCATACATTCGCGAAGGTAGCCCCGAAAATTTATTGCGGATCACAATGGTTGGTGGACCGACCCGGGATGAAACCGTTATACATTTCCGTGATGATGCAACCGAAAACTTTGATACCAACGCAGACGCAATAAAGCTTGAAAATGGTACCTTTAATCTTGCGTCACTGCAGCCGGATGGCAGAAAACTTGCCATCAATTCAATTTCTCCCCTTCTATGCGCGTCTGAAATCATACTCAGTGTTGAGGATGCAGCCGCAGGTATCTACCGACTGAATTTTTCAGAATTTGAATCATTCCCGGACGTGATTGCAATCACGCTGGAAGACGCCTTCACGAGCAACAGTCTTAACATCCGGAATGGAGGTTATGATTTTTCAGTAACCTCAAACCCAGCAAGCTACGGGTCCGGCAGATTCAAAGTAAAATTTGGGCTTCCTCAGGTTAGTTCAGATTTCCTTGTGAGTGGAGCACCAATATGTCAAGGATCAGATGGGACAATCCAGATCGATAACTCACAAAATGGGGCAACCTACGTTGCTTCAACAAGTCATGGCGCGCTGTCAGCACCAGTAGTTGGAAATGGCGGTTCCATCATGCTTCATATTTCCAGCGATAGTCTGGCCACAGGCCAAAACGACATTTCAATTCAATCTACCTGGCCGGGATGTAGCGCATTGGTTGAAAAAAGTTTTACACTCATGAGCGTCAAAACAAATGAAGCGATCTCCGTTACAGCTGGAAAAATTTGTCGTGAAGGTGTTGCAACATTACTTGCCTCGGGTGCTCTGGAAGACGGTCATTACAACTGGTATGAATCGGAAACGTCGGAAATTCAACTGGAAGAGCATGGCTCGTCCTTTACGACGCCCCCTCTGGTAAAATCAAAAACCTATTTTGTGGCTGTTGCTAATTCACTGGGCTGCGAAGGAATACGAACATCTGTTCTAGCGGACGTTAGGCGGTATGATGACGCTTACATTGAATTGGGTCAATCTGGGGAATCCTTAGTCTCCAACTTTGCGACCGGTAACCAATGGTACCTTAACGGCCAATTGATACAGGGTGCAGTTGAAAAATCCATTACCCCTCAACAATCTGGTATATTTGGCCTTTCGGTCAACATCGCCGGTTGCACAACACACGCTGACTATGAATATTTCATTACCGGGACAGAATCACCAACGCAGCAGCAAATCAAGGTATTTCCTAACCCGGTACATAAGGAAGTAAAGATCTTTCTGCCTGATTCCTATAAAGAAATCAACGCGCTAGAGATAATCAACAGCATAGGTGTGGTCGTGGGATTTATTAAGATGGAAAACCAAAACAATGATAGGTCATTTACATATGATATGACCGGTCTTCCCTCGGGTGTTTATATACTCAGGGCTACCAAAGAGTTGGGCCTCATTGAAGTAAGATTAGTAAAGCAGTAAACTTTTTAAATTATATAGTTATGATAAACTGGAAAACGGCTATTGGCCTTTCACTCTTGATATTCGCGGCTATTGAACTACTAACAATCAAGGATAATTTTCATCCCGATCGAAGTACCTTTTCAGTGTTAATAATCGGATTTGTTCAATCGATGATCATTGCCACGGTCCTCATCATGCAAGGAGTTAAAAGAAATTTGCAACGGTAATCCTGCGCGCGACGTGTCTTGCGTGAGATCTGCTGACACGCAATCAATCTTGTATTTGGGAATGGAACCGGCTGATTTTTAGAATTATTGGATTAGGTCGCTTGTCTGGGCGGCCAGGGTAATTTATTTAAAAGTAAACGCGATACGATGTGCGATCTACGTTATGAAAGAAGAACTAAGAATATTAATCTTGGAGGATTCCGAGGAAGACGCCGGATTAATTGACCGGACGTTGAACAAGGAAAAGGTCGCTTTCACTCGTTTGAGAGTAGAGACGCGCGAGGAATTTGTAGCAGCTTTAGGGGAGTTCGACCCTGACATAATTCTTTCGGACCACGCGTTGCCTCAATTTAATTCAATAAAGGCGCTCGAAATATGCAGGCAATTGAAGGCTGAAATGCCTTTTATCCTGGTGACCGGTGCCGTCTCCGAAGAATTTGCCGTTAACTGTCTGAAGCGTGGCGCCGATGACTATATCTTAAAATCAAACCTGTCGCGACTACCGATGGCAATTGAGCATTCCATTCGTCAGCATCAATATGAATGTGATCGCATAAAGAATGAGGATATGCTTCTCCATAAGAACGATGAGCTAACGAAGATCAACAAGGAATTAGATTCGTTTGTTTATAGCATATCGCACAACCTACGTTCTCCATTGAGCTCAGTACTCGGCTTGGTGAACATTTCAAGGCTCGATCAGAACAAAAGTGAGGAAACAACAGCCCAATATTTCAGCATGATTGAGACCAGTGTTTTGAAGCTTGACAAGACTCTTCAGGAAATATTGGACTACTCCCAAAACGCTAGAACGGATCTTGAGAACGTTGAAATAAGCCCCGATAAGTTTATCAACAAATGCATTGAACAGTTGAAATACCTCCCGGGCTATAGTGAAATTGTTAAGGAAGTTGAAATAATTAACGATGTTCCTTTGCACTGTGATCCTCACAGATTGGGCATTGTTTTAGATATTCTTATTTCCAATGCCATTCGTTATAGGGATTTTTCAAAGGGCCGTCAATTTGTTAAGATCATTGTAAAGGTTGAAAAAGCCTTTGCAACCTTCACCGTCAGGGATAACGGTATCGGCATTGCTGAGGAGTATTTGTCGCGTGTCTTTAGTATGTTTTACAGGGCTACAGAACGAAGTGATGGCGCTGGTTTAGGACTTTATATCGCAAAGGAGATGATCGCGAAGTTAAATGGAACTATAACAATCGAGTCTAAACCTCTCGTTGAGACCTTAGTTACTTTTTCTGTACCCAACCACGGCTTATTATTCCTTGAGTAGTCAGGAGGCCCACTGCACGTACCACTACAGAACACCTTAGTACGCCTTCTTATTAGATCAGGGATTACCTTAGTTTTTGTGAGGTGGCCTTTTAAGTATCATCATGGCGCCTTATAAATAGCATGGATAATTCACTCATTATTGCTTATAACATCGATTTATTCGTACGAAGGGCCTGCCACCCTTACTTTTCCTGATTTTTCGAAAATCAGGGTTAGACTGCTTTAAACCTGCTCAAAGCGGTTCAACTTTGCTTATCAAAACAACCCAACCAATGATAAGTAAAAGCAGAATTCGGGAAAGAGGGATCACCGCCACAGCGATCATACTCATTATTTTAGCCATGGGGGTTTATTCCTGTTCTGTTCATGCCCAGTCGTTGAAGACGGTCAAATACATGGGCCTTGAAGGTAGTTTCGGAATTCGATCCTTTAAGATCAATAGTAATGTAGTTCAGTTGAATGGGATGGGAGTGATGCAGGAGGGAGGAAGCCTGGGCATGATCTTCGGAAATGATTTGTTAAGAGCAAAGATCCGGGCTGCAGGATTTTACTATTCGGCGTCAGGTGTTCCCAGAACCATTGATCTGTTCGAATCAGAAGCCATTTTGAACTTCTATCCTTTGCAATATATACGTCAGAAACAAAACGCACTGGATATCTACCTTCTTGGAGGCTTAAGTATGGACAATATTAAGTTCTATGGTCAATACCTGGTTGCTGATCAAATGAGAATAAACTACAGTACCAGCAGTGAACCTTATCTTGGAAAGATATCACAAATTAATGCATCTGCAGGAATAGGATTAGAGTATCAATTGCCGATGGAGTTCGACTTTGTGCACTTATTTATGGAGGCAAAGTATGCTGCACGTATTTCAGGGAATAATAGCGCTCATTTTAAGGAGACAGCCGTAAAGAACTTTGCAGCTGTCAGTCTGGGTGTAAGCTTTGGAGTATGCCGATAACATGAATAAAAAGGAAAATGACGGAAAAGCAGACGTAGCTTTTGAAGAAGCGTTAAGCATTCTTGCGTCAATGAAGGGAATATTGATGTTAGTTGAACACTATCCTAACCCCACTGAAACCACTGAATATTTGACGATGTTGGCAACATGCATATCCAGACTGGAGATTGTCGTGGCAGAAATAAAATTCGAAAATAGGTTAAAGTTATAGCGATGATAAAAAGTCTCGTTGTTATGTTCAGCATCTTATCAACAATTGTATCTGCCCAGGATATTGTTATTTCAGGTGGCGCAGAAATAACAGTTGGCGGAAACCAATTTGGTGGAGCGGTGATGTATGAGACGAAGAAAGCGTGGGGAGCTGGTCCATTTTACCAAGCTGGCATTTCCCGCCATGGTGCGGAGAAAGGCCTTAAGAATCCTTTTTATGGAGTCGCGCTTCAGGCCCCGATAATCATAAGCAAACGGATTTCATTCTTCGCCACTGTCAGAACCGGTCTGGTCAATGCGAAATTCTTAGTGATTGTTCCTTCACTGGATACGCGAATTGACCTGACTCCCAAAACCGGTTTTTCGGTTGGTGCCGGGCTGCGTTCAGGGTATCCTTCATTTGCAGCGAAAATTTTTGCGAAACTTTTTTGATATGGACATATGATCGTGAAATTTCTTCTCTCAGTCGGTATTGGACTGCTGATTATGTCAGGATGTGAACCAGAGGATGATTTGTTCAAACAATTTGTTATTAGGCAGGGAGAGCACTATTCTTCCCAGCATTTCATTCAGAGCATGCAATCGAGCAGTCTTAGCTTCGAAGCCAAATTTGATACTTCTGCCAAGTATCTCTTCACGGACGAGGGATTTCAGGATTCAAAAAATAAGTTGTTAGGCTTTTCTGATTGCAATTCCCTGCACCACGAAAACAGTGCACGGTTCGGCTGGCAATGGTTTAATGATCGGTTAGAGATTTTTGCCTATTGTTACGTCAATAGTCAGCGGACTGAAAAATACATTGGCGTTGTGAATATTGATGAAGTGAATCATTATGAATTACGGATCGTTGGGAACGATTACATTTTTCAGTTGAACAACAATTCGCCAGTCTCCATAGAACGAGGTAGTGTATGCAATGCTGGAACGTACTATATACTTTGGCCTTATTTCGGTGGAACCTTGCCGGCTCCACATGACGTGACCATCAAAGTGAAGATCAACAATTGAAAATCCACGATGACGTCAATGAGCGCACCACTTCTCAATTGTATGAGAACTGATCGTGTCGATTCAGTGTGCGTTAGCTAAACCGGAACACAATTATATTATCGCTGATTGTGTAGGCAATCAAGGATATTGGTGTGAAAAGGAGTAAATTTATAATACCGGGCGTTAGTTCTCGTCCCCGTTGGTACCGATCCAAAACACCTGAACCATGAGCACTAAAATTAAGGTTGTAGTTGCTGACGATCACGGCCTAATGCGGCAGGGTCTTATTTCTTTGTTGACAGGTGACAGTAATATCGAGGTGGTTGGTAATGTAGATAGCGGCGAAGGAGCCGTTAACCTCGCACGTGAGCTGTCGCCAGACATAATTTTAATGGATATTGTTATGAAAGGCATGACAGGTATCGAGGCGACGCGTTGGATCAAGGAGCATAATTCTAAGATCAAGGTCATTCTTATTTCAAGCGAAGTGAACAAAGATTTCATAACCGCTGGAATCAAGTCAGGAATTGATGGATATCTCCCTAAAGAAACTGATAAGGAAACTCTTCTAATGGCAATTCAAGCGGCGATGAAAGGAGAAAAATATTTTAGTCCGGAGATTACAGCTCTCGTATTTGAGGATTTTTATCTCAAGGAGAAGGACGGCAAGGGGTTGCCAACGAAAAAAACGCGCGAGTTGACAAGGCGTGAAGAGGAAGTTCTTGTGTTGATTGCCCACGGAAAAAGCCTCAGGGAAATTGGCGATGAACTTTTTATTAGCGTAAAAACAGTTGAGAGTCATAAGATGCATATACAGGATAAATTGGGACTTGCCAATGCGGCCCAACTCGTTAAATATGCGATAGAACATGGATTGATCGAACTAAAAAAACCCAAATCGTAATTTTTATTCTTGGCGGCTTTTTGTCCAGTGTGTTTTTCATTCTACAGCATCAGGAAACGCCTTATCCCATATTCAACTGTTCCTGATTTTTCACAATCCGATTACACCTGATTCAAAGTGTTTCTTTTAGAGTCATTTTTACAACATCAATCGGTATAAGAAAATGAGTACTCAACGGAATAGCGAAATGACCATGGTTCAGGATTCGGTGACAATCACCTCAGTGGCAGAACTCGAGCTTGTCAAAGCGAGAAATGCAATTGACCAATTTATTTATAGTTGTTCACATACCATGAGAGGTCCGCTGAAATCCATGGCCGGCCTGATTTATCTTTTGAAGAAAAGTTCAGGAACGCCAACTTTTGACCCGGAGTCTTATTTACAATCGATAGAGAGTACGATCGCCAAATTGGAAACCGTATTAAATGACCTGGAACAATTTCTTACCAATTCTAGTCAGGATATCACGACTCGTTCCATTAATGTGAAGGAACTAATGAGCACAGTGGTGAAGGAATTTCAGGGTCCGATTGAAGAAAAAAAAATACTTCTGAGAATCAGCGTAAGACAAGTAGCCCCACTGTATACGGACGACAACGCGTTGCGCATATTGGTGACGCACCTGATTTCAAATGCCGTTATGTATCAGGATTTAAATAAGTCAGAGAGAAAGGTAAGTGTCACGATCAAAATTAGCGCATCGTCTTGTCGCATTGCGATCAGAGACAACGGCATTGGAATACGGGATGAAATTAGATCCAGTATCTTTTATCCTTTTTTTAAGGGATCTGTAAAATCGTCGGGCGCTGGAGTAGGACTGTACGTTGCAAATGAAGTGCTGCATAAAATGGGAGGTGCATTATCGGTTACCTCTAAGCACGGATCAGGCACTTGTTTCTCATTTTCGATTCCAAATCTTTCCGCATAAATAGGCGGTATCGTACGATTGCGCGTCCATTACTGGATGCCCCCTATACCTGGCGAAAGCACAGCAATACAGAGTTCAGTTTTTCACGTAAAATGAACAGTTTGCTGTTCGCTATCCAATCATTACACACCGATTTCCATCGCACGTTTTAGGATGGTCTAACGAAATGACCTCATCACCTCAGTAACACAGGGTCATCCCATACCACCTGAACCTCATTACCTCATGCTATCGAAATGAAAATGAGGTGATGAGGTCCGGGTTCTTGGTCAGGCATTCGTGCTACTGTGGTGATGAGGTTATGTGGTGCATTGACCTCGGGAACAATAAGAGTTCAGGCCTATAGCTAACCGTTAACAGACGATTCTTTGGAAACTTTCATGGCATCGATAATGAAGTTGGTTGCGTTAGTTATAGATTGAGGATGGCTGTGTGAATCGCTAACCTCGTAAACGGTATCTACGATATTGTACCATCCAGGACCGAATGAATTGATTTAAGGAGTACTTCTGTCGGACATGGCTTCTTCAGAAACAACGCTGCACCTGACTGCAAGCTGTTATGCTCATTCTCGGACGTGGCGTTGGCCGAGAAAACAATAATCGGAATGGATTTCAGTGCCTCCGTCTTTTTCAGCTTTTCGATAAATGTAAAGCCGTCCATTTTTGGCATTCGCAAGTCAGTGATAACAATGTCGGGCGTAAATAAGTAGAATTTGTACATTGCTTCAGCTCCGTTGGCTGCAGTGACGACCTCAAATCCCTCCAACTCTAATAGCTCCCGCAGATTATCGAGCGCTTCAAATGTATCTTCTACTACGAGTATTTTTTTCTTCATACAAGAAGTAACGGCAGCATGATTGTGAAGACGGTTCCTTTACCAACTTTACTTTGCACTGTAATTTCGCCATTTAAAAGGTCGACCGCCTTTTTGGCAATTGACAGTCCAAGCCCTGTGCCCTGGATGGTTCCTACGTTGCCACCTCTGTGAAAAGCTGTAAAAATGTTTGCCATGTCTTCTTGTGCAATGCCAATACCTTTATCCTCAACAGTGAATTGCAAAAAATCTGATGAATTTGATACGGTCAGATATACTGTTTTTATAAGTGAAGAGAACTTAACGGCATTAGTAAGCAGGTTAATGAGAATGTTTCTTAAGAGTTTCTCGTCAGAAGTGAATTCTTTAATGGTACAGCTCAACTTGACCTTGATTTTATGAGTACCATCATTTTGTTCTATTTCACGCGCTGTTTGATTAAAGAAGTCTTCAATGGAAATAGAAGAGTAATTTGTAAGAATCTTACCAGCATCGGCCTTACCAATGGTCAGAATGTCATCCAACAAGTAAGTCATATTGAGCACTTGCTTTTCAATGGTTTCCAGCTTTGTGTCGAATTCGGTTGCGGAAATTTTTCCATGGTGCTTTTTTAACAGGCCGGCCACCAGAGAAATTGTGGATAGAGGAGTTCTGAATTCGTGGGACGCAATGGAAACAAACTTACTTTTCATTTCAACGAGTTCCTTTTCTTTTTGAAGAGCTTCGTTCAGATCTCTAGTCCGTTCCTTTACCATTTTTTCGAGCCCTTGCCGATATCGAAATAGTTCGGTAATATCCTGCCCAACGCAAATCGCGCCATAAATATCCTTGTTGCTATCCATCCGGGGCGAGATGCTGACAAGCATAATAAGGTGCTTTCCATTTTTACTAACCAATGGAAGCTCATAGTTGCGTGTGGATTTACCGGTAAAGACTTTTTCCAAAATATCTTCGACCTTTTTGTAAATGGAGGGGTCGAAAAGCTGCATCCATTCCTTTTTAATAACGTCGCTCTTCTCGTATTCCAAAAGTTCGGCCGCGATCAGGTTCCATTCGTTGATATCGCCGTTTCTGTCAATACCGAAGATTGGAACGTTCGCATTTTCTATAAGACTGCTGAGGTCCCGGGCTATGTTTGTAATTTGATTTTCGAAGGCTTTTTGCGGACTGATATCTGTTTGAATCGCGATGTAATGTTTTAATTGGCCTTTGTCGTCAAAGACCGGACTAATATCAAGCCGCACCCAGTACTTTCTGTCATCCTTTGAGTAATTGACAATTTCCTCTGTGAATGATTCTTGTTTTTGCAATTTCTCCTGTATTCTTTTTACAGTGCCCCGATCTGTCTCCAGCCCTTGCAGAAAATGCCCCGGGTTAAGGCCTCTCACTTCCTGCAAAGTATATCCGGTCATACTAACGAAACCTTCGTTGACCCATTCAATGTGGTCATCGGCGTCGGTAATTACCACTGAATTACTTGTTTTGCTTGCTACTAATGAAAGTTTTTCAATTTCCTCAACGAACTCTTTTTGCTTGGTAATATCTTGCATGGAGCCGATCATTCTGACCGGTTGGTCATTATCGTAAATAATATATCCACGGTCGAGCACGTGTTTATAGGTTCCATCTGAGCATTGAAACTGGTAGTCGGAAGTCCAGTTTGATACCTTGGCCGTAAAGGCTTCACTCATTCCGCGGATCACTCTCCCTTGGTCAGCCTTATGAATTTTTTCATTCCACCAGTCTTTATTGGGCGTTATCTCTCTCCCCCGGTATCCAAAGATGGTCTGTATACCATGGGTCCAGACCACAAAATCGAGTTTGATATCCCAATCCCAGATGGCATCATTAGTGGCCTTTGAAAGTAACTGATAACGATCATGATATTCTCTTAAAATTTCCTCAAAGGATTTTCGGGCGGTGATATCCTGAACTAAAGACATTATCGTGATAACTTTTCCGTCCTTATCCTTCATCACGGAATTGAACCAATCACACCATATTACCCTGCCATCCTTTGTGTAATTCCTGTTCTGGATGTTGTTTCTTTCGATGTCTCCACTTAAGAGCTGCTGTGCAACCCTGACGGTCATGCGCATGTCGCCTTCATAAACTATGCTGAATCCATTTCTCTGTTGGTCGATGACCTCCGACTCGCTCCATCCGAAAATTTCTTCTGATCTTTTTGACCACGTCTTAATTAGAAATTCATTATCCCATTCAATATTTCCCAACGGTGTATTCTCAAGGTGAAACAAGAGTCGCTCATGGGCGTTCTTCAATTCAAGCTCTGCAAGTTCTTTTGACTCTTGTGACTTTTGAAGCGATTCTTCAGTTCGTTTTCTTTCGATGGCCTGCTTAATGGCGGTTGGCAATCGCTTAAGGTTACTCTTCAGGAGGTAGTCATCGGCACCCGCTCGTATAATGGAAGCGGCAAACTCCTCTGAAACGGCACCCGTAACAAGTATGAAGGGAATAAAAGGGAATTTCGCTCTTGCGATCTGGAGTGCTTCCGAAGATGTGAATTGTGGCAGCTGATGATCGCTCAGCATAATTTCCGGAGAATAGGCGTCCAGAACAGCGACAAAATCCTGCCGGTTTGAAACAACTTTTGTTTCTATGTTAAGATGAGCCCGATTGATAGTTTTTAGAATGAACGCGGCATCGTCTGAATTATCTTCAAGCATCAATAACCGTAATTTAACTTGTTCCATTGTTTCTAAAACAGATATGTTCCTGGCATCACAGAGTCTCTCTCGATGGCGATTTGTTCTGGTCTACTGAGTAGAACTGTTGGTATTAGGATTAACGTTTGTAAGCAGCCAGTATAGCCCGAGTTCAGCTACTGCCGTTGAGAAGGAGTCAAAATTTACCGGTTTCACAATATAGCTGTTCACTCCCAAGCTATAACTTTTAATAATATCCTGTTCTTCATTAGATGACGTAAGGACAATTACCGGGATGGTTCTTGTCCGTTCATCCGATTTAATGCGTTTCAGGATCTCCAGACCATCAACTTTTGGCAGTTTCAAATCCAGTAGAATAAGTTTGGGATAACCTTCAACCCGGCGGTCAGCATATTTCTTTTCAGCAAAAATGAAATCAATGGCCTCAGCCCCGTCATCAATATGCAACAGTTTATTGGCAAGGTTGTGCTTTCTTAAGCTCCGAATAACAAGCTGCGCCTCATGCGGATTGTCTTCAATAAGCAATATTTCAACTGTGTGGTCCATAGATTGCTTTCCTCAAGCACTACCGTTCATCATGAAAGTTCCTGATGAAATTAAATTTGTACTTACAACGGTCACCGCGACGATTAATTAGGGATATCAAAAAATTGAGGTTTCGATGGGCTCGTAAACGTTCAATTTGCGGCAGTGCAATATACGATTTTTTGCCTTAAACCAGCTTTATTCAACGGAAAAGAAGAACGTAGCCCCTTGATTTACTTTTGCTTGCGCCCATACTGTTCCCCCGTGGCGAACAATGATCCGTTGAACGATCGCAAGGCCAACACCGGTGCCTGAAAACTCATCGTGACTATGAAGCCGCTGAAAAACTCCAAACAGCTTATGGTAGTAGTTCATGTCAAAACCTGCACCGTTGTCTCTAACAAAGTATACTTTCTTGTCATTTTCTTCGTGCATTCCAATTTCAATGGCGGGACTTTCAGTTGTACTTGAGTATTTGATGGCATTAGATAGAAGGTTCATTAACACGTGCCTGATCAGACTTGGATCGCAGTTGGCAGGAGCCAGGGGATGTATCTCAAACTTCGCGGGAATATCTGTTCCGCTTAATCGCAATTCATCAATAACTTCCTGGACAAGATCATTCATATTGACCTTAGTTCGCCTGATATCAATCCGCCCGATCCGCGAGAAGTTTAAAAGGTCATCAATCAGCTGACCCATTTTCTTGGCATTCGACATAATGATGCCCAGTATTTTTTGACCCTCATCGTCCAGCGTGGTCACATAATCTTCAATTAGGATTTGCGAATATCCATCGATGATGCGCAGGGGGGAGCGAAGGTCGTGCGACACAGAATATGTGAATGCTTCCATTTCCTTATTGGCCGCCTGTAGTTGGTCCGTACGGATTTTGACTCGCTCTTCAAGCTGTTCATTGAGCCTGAGTATTTCGTTTTCTGTTTCTTTCCGTTGGGTGATATCCTGAACAATTCCCATGAGCCGGACCGCCTTACCCTGTTCGTCCAGTGTTGATTCACCTTGCTCATGAATCCATTTTTGGGTGCCGTCCTGTAAAACAATGCGATGATCAATAGAGTAAGTCTGATTATTTTCAATGGCGAATGCGGCCGCGGAATTTACTTCGTCAAGGTCTTCGGGGTGAATAAATCCAAAGAAAGTGTCAAGTGTACCATCAAATGCGTCAGACTCCAGTCCAAAGATCCTGCAGGTTTCGGCAGACCAAATCAACTTGCCGTTCTTGTCGATGTCAGAAATCCAATGACCAATCTTACCCACCCGTTGTGCTGATTCCAAAAAGTAATTGGTATTCCGCAGATCAAGCTCAACTTGTTTTTGCTTTGTGATGTCGCGGCTAATGCCAACGAGACCGATCGTCGTATTTGTTGAGTCCTTCAGCGGAACTTTTGTGGTAAGCAGAAATTTTTGTTCGCCGTCGTGCCCAATGTGCCTCTCCTCTAGATCGATGAGCGGTTCGCCCGACCGGATCACACGTTGGTCATCTTCAAGAAATGGCCTTCCAATTTCGTTTCCAAAAATCTCAACTGCGGTTTTTCCAATTACTTCAACTTCTGAACCCGCATTCATTAGGTTTAAATCTGCTTTGTTGTTGATGAGGAACCGGCATTCTGCATCCTTGACATAAATGTAGTCCGGCAAGTTATCAATCAGGGTACGCAAGAGCGACCTCTCATGCTGCAATTTGTCTTCTGTTTCCTTGCGTCCACTGACGTCGCGGTAATTTGCAACGATGGCGTTAATACCCGGCTCATGCAGGAGGTTTGTCACTACTCCTTCAAGCCAAATATAGTGTCCATTCTTATGTAAGAATTGGAACTGAAAGGGGAGGGGTTTGGATGGGTTCTTACGAAGGCTGTCATACAGTGTCGAAAATGCATCTTTGGAATCCTGATGCACGTAGAATGAGACCGGTTTGCCTTTTCTTTCGCTAAAGCTATATCCAAGAATCCGCGAAACGGACGGACTTTGATAGATGACGTTTGAATCTTCATCATTAAGCACTATAGCATCTTCCATATTTTCAATCAATGCCCTAAAGCGTCTTTCGCTGGACGTCAATTTTTCTTCTATCCGTTTTCGCTCGGTAATGTCAACGGAAAGAACAGATATTCCCTCTGGAACGGGCTGAATGCTGAGTTGATACCATGCTGTTGTACCGTTTATGTATTCAAATTTGTTTTCGAGTTTCTGCGGCGTGCGATCTTCCATCGACGTTTTTAATACTTCGAAGAGTTTTGTGTTTTCAATACCAGGATATTTTTCCATCATCGTGTGTCCTTTAAGTTCCTCGCGTGTGGAATTGCCATGGCTTACGGCGGTATTGTTTAAATATAGATATCGCCAGTCGTAACCGATGATTTGAATTCCCTCTATCATGTTATCAAGTACAAAACGAAGCTTCTCTTCGCTTGCAATGATCTTTTCTTCTGCATTTTTTCGCTCCGTGATATCAGCTCTGATAGCCATATATTGGTATGGTCTCTTTTTTTCATCCAGGAACGGAACAATCGTAGTATCTACCCAATAATAAGTCCCATCTTTTGCCTTGTTTTTTATCTCATTCCTCCAAACCTCGCCCTTCGCAATGGTGGTCCATATGGATTTTATAAATTCCTTGGAATGATATCCGGAATTGATAATCCGATGATCGTTCCCGATTAATTCTTCCCTGCTGTATTTTGAAATTGCGCAGAAGTTATCGTTGACATAACGGATAATTCCTTTCTGATCGGTTATCGCGACAATGCAGGCTTCATTCAACGCAAATTTATAGTCGGTAACTTCTCTCAAGCTTTGTGATAGTATAACCTCCGCGATTTTTCGTTCCGAGATATCCCGGACTATCCCAACGAATCTTCCGTCAGAAAGCATCCTTGCATTAACCTCTACATCGACGGGTGTTCCGTTTTTTCTCTTCAGTGTGCTTTCGTTGATGGAAGACATTCCAGACCTTAACGTTTCAAGTCGTTTCGGAATGTCTTTAATCCTACCTTCAGCGTACAAGACGTCTTTACCACTGAGTGTTAACAACTCTTCTCGAGAATATCCCAGCATATGGCAGGCGCTTGTATTCACATCAATGTATTCTCCTGTCTGATTTGCGATAAAAATTGCATCTGAAGCCTGCTCTATCAACGAACGGTATTGTAATTCACTTACCTTTAATTTGTCTTCCCCCTTCCTGCGTTCTGTGATATCCCTTGCAATTTTGGAAGCACCTGTAGTTACGCCATTTGAATCCAGTATAGGTGAGATTGTTAATGAAACGTTAATGCGTCCACCATCCTTCTTTATACGGTCTGTTTCAAAATGTTCAATGTGTTTTCCCTGCAAAAGTTCATTTACAATTACATTTTCTTCATTTGCCAGGTCTGCTGGAATGATGATGGATATGGGTTTGCCTATCAACTCTTTTTCTGAATAGCCAAAAATTGTTTCTGCGCCTCGGTTCCAGCTTATTATCGTGCCGTCTAGTGCTTGGCTAATAATAGCATCATCGGATGAATTCACGATTGAAGCGAGTATGGATTGCTCGGCCGCTGCCTCGCGCAGTTTGAGTTCCGATTTTTTCCGTTCTGTAATGTTTGTGTAGAAAATTGTTAATCCATCCGCTGAAGGGTATACCTTGACAGAAAACCAGATGTTCATTGGGGCATAGTGGCTTTCAATTTCGGTCACTTCCCTGGTCTGCATGGCTTCATGATATTTATCCCAGAATATAGTCCCCTCCATTTCCGGATGTACGTCCCATATCACTTTGCCGAGTGTTTCCAACTTGCCCAAGGGATGTGTTGTCAGCGCTGCCTCATTTAAAAATGTATAACGCCATTCATTGTCAACAGACACCACGCTGTCATTGATCCGGTTCAGTACCGTCTCCTTTTCTTTATAGGCGTTTATGATATCAGTTTCTGCTTTTTTCCTTTCACTGACGTCACGCATGTTCATGACGATACCGTGTACCGCCGGATCGTCCAGTAAGTTTGTGAAAACCGCCTCCAGCCAGATGTAGTGACCTTGTTTATGCTTAAGACGAAACGTTAGTGAATGTAATTTTCCAGGAGTGGCTTTCACTTCGCTTAGACACGTCATTAGGCTTTCGCGGTCATCAGGATGGACTTCATCGAGTTCGTGGTTTCCTTTTCTGTCGGATATCGAATAGCCGGTAATCCGTTCTGCGGCCGGGGTTCGATAAAAAGGCAAAAAGTGTTCATCGGCAACGGCTATTATCGCGTCGTAGTTTTCGACCAACGCCTGGAACCGTTTTTCATTTTTATTCCTGATATCTCTAACATTGATCCTCTCCGTTATTGTTGTATAGATGAACAGAAACACGGCAAGAGCAATAAATAGGATCATCCATACGCTAACCTCGGTAATTGCCGCTTGTAACTTATCTTTACGGTATCCGAGGACAAAATCTGTTCGCTGTATACCTTCATTCGTAAGCGAATCGATCCTTTGTAGGGCTACAATATGAGCAGATGAACGACCATGAATGATGGAATCAGGCACGCTGCTTTTCAGTAGCCATGACAACTCTGCTGTAATTTCTTTCGATAATTGATCCACAAGTTGCCTATTCACCGAATCCTTAACGGCCGCCATCAACGAAACAACGTCTCCCATCACGGATAAACTATCGGTGTAAAACAAAGTCTCGACGTTCATGTCTTTGCTCGCCTTTTGGAGAACAGGTGTTAGAACGGCTGCACGATTTAATTGACGTGAAAGATTTTGAAAACTGGCGTAAACAATTCTTGCTCTGGCTGAAAGCTCGGAGTATCGAACCAATTCCTGGTATGCTCTTGTGAAAAATATCAATGTAAAACACAGGAAAACGACTGTGGCCAGGAGAATTATATTCTTTTTTTTCATGATCGGGCAGGACGGATAAAGGTCAGTGAAACAATAACAGATAACCACTTAATGGAGCACGCAATAAATCCAGCTCCGGCAGTCGGAAAAGACAACAAGTAAGCGGATAAGAAAACTTTTATAAGTAATGACTTGTAAGATGTTCTTCGCGATGTATCAAAGCGCCGCAGAAAATATCCGGTTTGATCCAAGCCAACCGACAGCGTTAAATAATCACCTTAATAACGTGATCCAAAATCGTCTGAAGGCAAAGAGATAATCGGGACCATTACCCGATCTTTATTATTTAGCGCTTCATCGATCCTTTAGATGATGAGCAAAGTTGAGCTTTTTTTGATCGATTTGAGCGGCCCGGGTGTCTTTTTTAAAGGAAGCACTGAATCTCAGCATATCCCTGATTTTCGCAATTCCGCCTTTTCCTGATTGGCGGCAGTACTTAAAAGCTCAATTTTGAACATAATTTAAGCCTTGTTACAGCCTCATAAAACGGCTTGCAATGAAAAAAAATCGCACTGATGGGTAATATCAAACGCCTGAAGCTATGGCTTCTTTTTGTGCTGGTTTTGTTCATGCCGATACTTTCAATTGCTCAGCAACAGAATTTGAAATTCGAACATTTGGGTACCCGGGAAGGCCTTTCTCATAGCAATACTATTTGTATGCTTCAAGATAGTCGCGGATTCATGTGGTTTGGCACGCGCGATGGACTTAACAGATACGATGGATATGGATTCATTGTTTATAAAAACGATGCAGACGACAAGAATAGCCTGAGTAGCAATATTATCATGGACATTAAGGAGGATGCTCAAGGCGGGTTGTGGATTGCGACGTGGGGTGGTGGTATCAGTAGATTCGACCGGCAACTCGAAAAATTCACCCAATACAAACACGATCGTAACAACCTAAACAGCATTTCGAGTGATCTGGTGAATAGTGTTATGATCGATCACAATGGCACTTTATGGATTGGTACCGACGGTGGTGGGCTAGATAGCTATGACGTACAGAAAAAGGTTTTTGCGAATTACAAATTCGACAAGAATGACCCGAAAAGTATTAGTGACGACTTGGTAAAGGACGTATTCGAAGACTCCCACCAGAACATTTGGATTGCAACAAACAGCAGAGGACTAAACCTGCTTAATAGGCAGACCATGAGTTTTACACGGTTTCAGTACGATGAGAAGGACGAGCTGACCATCGGTTCCAATGCTGTCATGCATATATTCGAGGACAGTGACCATCAACTTTGGGTTGGAACCCGGGGAGGCGGCCTGAACTTATTCAACCGTTCAACTCAGGGATTTAAAAGGTTCAAAAAGAGTATTCAAGGCAAGAACAGCATTGCCAATGATGTAGTAATTGCCATTGGTGAAGATAACAACGGTAACCTGTGGATAGGAACCGAAAATGGCGGACTTAGTATTTATGATAAGTCTTCTTCTGTGTTCTATGGTTATCAACAGGATGATAGTGATGATGCCAGCCTCAGCAATAACTCTGTTTGGGCAATCTATAAGGATTTAAAAGGCGACATGTGGGTGAGCACTTTTTCTGGCGATATTAATTTCTGGAGCAATGAGAGAAATAAATTCACGCATTATAGGCATAGCTCGTCACGAAACAGTTTAAGTAGTAACAAAATTCTTTGCATTTACGAGGATTCAAAAAGCAATCTATGGATCGGGACGGATGGGGGCGGGGCAAATCTTTTTAATCCAAAGACGGGGAGTTTTGAACGCTATCAGCACGAGGAAGGCAACCCAAACAGTATCTGTGGAAACCACGTTTTAAGCATCCTGGAGGATAGCCAAGGCAACTTGTGGATGGGAACGTGGGCTGATGGAATTACTGTAATCGACGTCAAAAGAAACAGATACACCCATTTCAAAAACGATCCTAAAGATCCGCATAGTCTCACCAGTAATAATGTATGGACTATTTATGAAGATCGAAATAAAAACGTGTGGATCGGGACATATTTCGGGGGTCTTAATTTGTTCAACCCAACGAACGGATCTTTTACCCATTTTGGGTATGACGAAAATACGGACGAGGGAATTGGTAACAATAAGATCAATTCCATCTTTGAAGATACAAAAGGTAGGCTATGGATTGGTACCGACGGCGGGGGCTTAAGCCTTTTTGATGCGCGCAACAAAACTTTCCAACATTTCAGGCACATTGATGGAAAAAACAGTATAAGTAATAATAGTGTGGGCAATATTCACGAGGATCGTCATGGAAACTTGTGGATTGGTACGATGTCTGGCCTTAATCGTTTTGATCTTAAATCCGAAACCTTCACGACGTACAGGACAATTGACGGATTGCCGAATAATGCAATTTTTGGAATACTGGAGGATGATCAGGGGAACTTGTGGATCAGCACAAATAAAGGAATTTCAAAATTTAACCCAGTCACAGGAAAATTCAGAAATTATGACGTAGCGGACGGCCTGCAGGCCAATGAGTTTAAGCTAAATGCCTTTCGAATGAGTAAGGCGGGAATGATGTACTTCGGAGGTAATAATGGCTTTAATGCATTTCTACCCGACAGTATCGGAGAAAAATCATATGATCCGCCCATTGTTTTGACGGACTTTCTATTATTTAACAAACGCGTGATCATTGCCGATTCGCTGAACCAGGGATCACCGTTAACAAAGAGTATTTCGGAGACGGAAGAAATAACACTTCGTTATGATCAATCGGTCATTGCCTTTGAATTCGCGTCTATGAATTATACTAATCCAGACAAAAAACGCTATCAGTATTTGCTGGAGGGTTTTGATAAGAGCTGGAATGATATCAATACCAAGCACAGCGCAACATACACGAATCTTGATCCCGCAAAGTATGTGTTCAAGGTTAGAGGCGTGAACAGTCTTGGCGGGTGGTCGCAGCACGTAAAAACCGTTCGGCTTACGATATCACCACCGTTTTGGATGACCTGGTGGTTTCGAATGCTTGCGATATTCGCAGTTGTTGGGGGATTGGTGCTATTTTTTGTAAAACAGTTGAGTGTCATCAAGGATCGTGAACAGACGGCACGGTTGATATATACGGCAAATGTGGAGCGATCGGCGCGTCAGGAAGCAGACAAGGCCCGGCACGATGCAGAGAAAGCAAATCAGGCGAAAAGCATCTTTTTGGCGACGATGAGCCATGAAATTCGAACGCCGATGAACGGTGTTATCGGAATGGCCTCACTGTTATCAGAAACTCAACTGAGCCGCGAACAGAGTGAGTACACTGATACCATTAAAAGTTGTGGTGAAAGTCTACTAGCAGTTATCAATGACATTCTGGACTTTTCAAAGATTGAGTCTGGTAATATGATGCTGGAAAACAAGGACTTCGATTTGCGTATCTGTATTGAAGAAGTCCTGGATTTGTTCGGCAGTAAAGCTACCAAAATGGGGCTTGACCTTGTCTACCAGCTAGATTACAATGTCCCAACGCAGATTATCGGTGACAGTCTGCGTCTAAGACAGGTCCTGATAAACTTGGTAGGCAATGCTATCAAATTTACGCATGAAGGTGAGGTGTTTGTTGGCGTTCACCTGCTGACAGAAGAAGGCGATCATTGCATGCTTGGTTTCGAAGTCCGCGATACAGGCATTGGTATACAGCAAGAAAAAATCGGACAATTGTTTAAACCATTTTCACAAGTAGATTCTTCGACAACGAGAAAATATGGAGGTACAGGGTTGGGGCTCGTGATCAGTGAGAAATTGGTTACACTCATGGGAGGTGTTGTTGCTGTTGAGAGTTTGGAGGGCAAGGGAACCACATTTTCGTTTACTATAAGTACACAGATCAGCGTAACGCCAATACAAAACCATGTCACGACCAACATGGCGTCCATTGAAGGCAAGAAAGTTCTTATTGTTGACGATAATGCCACCAATCGAAGCATTCTTAAAGGGCAACTTGACCTGTGGAGACTGGTCACCATGGTGGCTAGTTCAGGCAAAGAGGCACTGGAGATGTTAACAAGAGTAACGGATTTTAATCTCGTTGTGATGGATATGCAAATGCCTGAAATGGACGGTGTCCAGTTAGCTCGATTTGTGAAAAAATTGTATCCGGCCCTTCCCATAATTTTATTGAGCTCAATGGGTGATGAACGTGGTAGAAGCTATTCCGATTTATTCTCTTCTATCCTAACCAAACCAGTGAAACAAAACCACTTGTGCCAGAGTATCATTAATGATCTCCGAGTCCGGGGTAAATTACCAATTCAGGATGTTCAGCGTAAGCGGCTATTGCTCCCTGAATTCGGAAAACAATATCCGTTGCGAATTCTGGTTGCGGAAGACAACACGGTGAATCAAAAACTGATTGATCGTGTGCTGTACAAACTTGGGTACCAGGCAGAAATTGTGAAGAATGGTCACGAAGCATTCCAGGCTGTAATGAAGGAGCAATTTGACGTCGTTTTGATGGATGTCCAGATGCCAGAAATGGATGGGCTTGAAGCAACCCGTAAAATTAGAGCCCAACATGTAGTTCAACCCATTATCATAGCCATGACTGCAAATGCTATTCAGGGCGACCGTGAGGTATGCCTGGCAGCAGGAATGGACGATTATATCAGTAAACCGGTCGTCCTGGAGGTTCTCGTAAGCGCGCTCGAAAAGTGGGCTTTGGTCCTCAATGAAAAGGTGCAAACCGGCATTTCGGATGTGTGATTTATGAGCGACTCAATTTTTCTTCTCTGCGGACTGGCATTCGCGCTTGCCGGCTTTACATTTTTCACAGCCATATTGATTGGCCGTACCCCCAACACATTTCGTAAACGTAAATATGAAGCCCTTCAAGAGGAATTTCAAAAAACCATCAATGCATTAATCATTCGGGAGAATCATAAGAATGACCTGAGGTATTTTTCCCTGGAATCCTATTTGAAAGATCTGCGTTACAAAATCAGATCCTCCTTTGCCAAACAATTACTCATTGATTTGTTGATTGCCAACAAACAAAACCTGAAAGGCGATTCGGCAACCGTTTTGAAAGAGGTGTATAGCCAATTGCCTCTAAAACGGCACAGCTATCGTAAGCTTCATAAGCTTAGTCTGATAAAAAAAATTCAGGGACTCCAGGAGCTGGCAGAAATGGAATGTCACGACATGTTGCCTGCCATTCAGGAATTGCTGGACCATAGAAAGGTTGTTATTCAACAAGAGAGTTTTATTGCGACGGTGCGACTGGCTAGTGAGTCTCCTTTTGTACTGGTAGACCATTTTACGAGTCCAATCACTCCCTGGATGGAAGTCGCCATCCAAAAACACCTGAACTCGATTCCGGCTGAAAGGATACCTAAATTCTGGAGGTGGTTTTATAGTGCTAATAAAGAGATTAAGAAGTTTGCTATAACAATGGCCCGTCAGTTCAGACAATTGGAATCCATTCCACACCTGGAGGCGTTATTGGGTGACCTTGATATTGAACTGGCCGGGATGGCAGCAGAACTGCTTGGGGAATGGGGGGCCGTTCAATATGCAGATGCCATTGTCAATCTGGGTAACGTTCATCCGGGGCATGAAGCATTGTCTTTAAAAGTAATTGCAGCCATGGCACAAATTGGCAACGGTGAGGCACATGGTGTGTTCCTGGCCTCGTATATGAATTATGGTTCCCACAACGTAAGGATTGGAGCGATAAACGCTATGCAAGACCTGCATCTTAATTGCCGGGATTTTCTTATTGATCATGAGGGATTTCATGTTGAAGAGTTTGAAATGATCTATGCCCATGTCAATGACCCTTTGCTTCGAAAGTGACCGGCATTGGTTTCGATATATTTTAGTTCTGCATTACAGTAGCCTTCTCAGTTCGTAAGTTTTTTAGCGCATTCGCCCAGGCGATGACAAAGATGCAGTCGCGGAGAATTTTCCGGAATGATAGAAAATAAGAAATTGCCTTGATATTTATCAAGAGAAATGAAACTACCTGGAGTAGGCTTGCTTCCGTACCCGGCTTAGCGTTTCAGGGGTTATTCCTAAGTACGAGGCGATCATCGCTTGAGGGAAGCGGTTTAGGAATTCCGGATAGGTCTTTGTTAAATGAATGAACCGCTCTTCAGCTGAATAGGAGATGGTCGCCTTAATTCTATCCTGGGACATGATGAAACTTCTCCGATCAAGTTCCTGGCTCATTCTCTTAATCGCGGGCGACACCTCTGTTAATTTGGCTATTTGTTCGTTGGTGGTCACCAGCAGATCACAATCTTCGACGGCATCGATGTTATACGGAGATGGTGTGAGCATCATGAAGCTCTCACGATCACTCATCCACCAATTTTCTATTCCGAACCGCACAATATGCTCAACGCCACGTGTATCAATCGTGTATTGGCGCATTGCGCCTTTGACAATAAAAGCGGAGTATTGACAAATACTCCCTTCGTGCAATATGAACTGTCTTTTTTTTACTTTCTTCGGAGTAAAAGCCTCCGGAAAATGGTTAAACTCATCGTCCGAAATAATGCTCGAAGTAACACGGTTCATATATTTCCGAAGAGCATCGTACATATATAAGTTTTTTATCAGATACTGTAATTGATGGTCCCGTACTTAGCGTTAAAGAAGTCCTTATACGCATCAGCAATCTCTGCCGCGCTGTTCATAACAAAGGGGCCTTGGGCAACAATAGGCTCCATATATTTTTCTCCGCCAAAGACAAAGACATCGGCTGGTTTAATATTTAAATTCTCAAAGACCATTTCCCCTCCATCGTTTTCAAATATAACAATTTTGCTTTTACTCACAGGCGCCTCATTTATCACAACCTCCTTTTCAGGTACAAATGCCGCGTACCCGATTCCCTCTTTTGTAGATAGTGAAAACGAAGACTTAGGACTTAGCTCCAGATGGTAAATAAACTCTCTGCTAAATGTTTTTACAGGTGAAGCGTCACAGCCGAACTCACCGATCAATATGTGCATTACCCCTGCATCGTCCGGTAATATAATGCTGGGAATATCCTCCGCCTGGACAGCCATGTATTCCGGATCTTCTGTTTTATTTTTTGACGGAAGATTGATCCAGAACTGGAGTGAATGAAACACGTTTCCATTTTCGGTATCGGGAAGAGGCTGCTCGTCATGAATTATTCCGTTGCCGGATTTCATCCATTGCACACCACCCGCTCCGATAGTATCATAATTTCCGCGACTATCAAAGTGTCTTAGTTTGCCTTTTAGGACATAACTGAACGTAGCAATGCCGCGATGGGGATGAGCGAATTCACCGGTAGGGATTTGTGCAGTATCCGGTTTTAAGGTTAGGGGATAAAGATGATCTAAGAAAACTATCGGTCCGATGGCTGCAGCATCCCGGTTTGGCAAGAGTCGATTGACAAGGAACTTTCCTACCCTGGAATTAATGCCATTAACGATTGATTTAATTGCTTTTTTCATGACCAATCATATTTGTACACAAAATTAAAAGCAAAGGTCGAGGGAAACATTAACCATTGTCATCAAATTCGGTTGATATAAATCAAGTGGCTGGGATCTTGCCATTGGGCAAAACTCCTATGGCAGAGTCCTTCCGATGGCCATTGTTTGAAAACAAAAGCTTCCATCACCTTAGAAGGGTGATGGTGAATTTTCACCGGATATAAGCACCTCCAGGTAGCAGGTTGTGTATAGGCCACAACTCCATTTCCTGATTGATAATCTCGGACCACTTAAGGCCATTGACATCTTCCTTACTTTTAGCCTTGATATAAGGTAGTGTGTCAACGATTTCACGGACAAGAATTTTGGCTTCCGGCGTCGCAGTAATTTTTATTTCTTTGACCTTTAGATGCGATTGAATAAAACGGCTGACAATCTCGGTGTCTTCGATCATTTGTAAAAAATAAGGACGGCCAGTGAGAAGAGCGTTGTAAACATAATTTGCAAATACCCCTGATAGTGGATTGAAGTACACCTTCGTGGAATCCATGACGGCGAATTTCAGATCGTCAGCCGACGTTGCTTCAAACATCATTCGGGTTTCTCCCGTTCCTCTAAAATCGAACGAAATAACATTGTCACCCTTTTCCACCAGGTTTGCAATTTGTGT
>Ga0193753_10000909_pt1 | contig 27114 bp, 18 predicted proteins | sample H1c2metaG_FD_144925 | JGI IMG/M metagenome (GOLD analysis project Ga0193753, IMG submission 144925) | Soil microbial communities from a riparian zone of the East river system, Colorado, United States - H1c2 | ecosystem: Environmental > Terrestrial > Soil > Riparian zone | place: USA: East... | reverse complement strand
TCTCCGAGATTTGACGGACGCCGACCTCTCGGTGGCGATGATGGACCGGATTGCGCAGACGTCGGTGTTTCGCCCGAGTACCCGTCGGGCGTACGTCGCGCACACGCCGTTCCAATTCGGGATCGCCCGGATGTTCGCCGGAATGAGTGATGTACACGGTCAAAGGGTCTATGTCTTCCGGACAATGACCGAAGCCGAGCGGTGGATCGCCGGCGCGGAGGCCGACACCGGATCCGACGCGGAGTCCGACGCAGATCCGGACCCCACTGGCATCGCCTGATCGGGCGACCGAGCCGTTTCGCGAGTTCGATCCGACCGGGCGAGTATGAGAGCACTCTAATATTTGCCAGATACGCGATTTCGTCGTATTGTCGAGAACGTCAACACTGCCAGTTGGCCTTCCCGCCAGGACGGTTGTCATGTCATCGCTCGTTCCGTCGGATGTTGAGTCCTTGAACCAGACCGAGCGCGAGACCCTCGCCGAGCGCGCCGCGGAAGCGACTCGACACGCCGAGGCGTTCGCGAACGAATGCGCCGCGATGCTCGCGGCCCTGGCGGGGGAATACAAAACGCTCGACGCCGAGCGGCTGCCGGCCGGTGCGCTGCCGGAGCTCGAATGGTGCATGTGCAACTACGCGTCGGCGTTGCGGGCGCTGGGAGTGCCGCCGGAATTGGCGATCGTCCGGATCAAGAAATCGCTCTATAGCCATTTGCCGCATGCGGACAGTTACGCCGACGAACTCGTTCAGCAGGCGATCGCGTGGGCCATCGAAGGCTATTATCGACTCTAGCCACGACAATGGGGCTGCCGCTCGCCCAAAATTAGAGGCCTCTAATCTGAATTTTCGTTTCGCCCCTATCTTCCGAACTGATCCAATCTGTTGCTGGCGCAAGTGCTTACGTCATACCGACATTTCACATGACGCTCGCATGACGCACTCAGCCGAGTTTGCGGAGTCCGTTTTTAGCCAACCTGAAGGGGGCCGGCTCCGTGATTCTCGTTCGCACATTCGGCACGGCGTTGATCGAGGTTGGGGACACGCACTTCGCCCCGACGTCGTCGCGCAAATTCCCGATGCTCCTGTATCTGGCCGCGGAATGCGGGCGCCGCGTGTCGCGCTCGGCGATGCACGATTTGATTTTCCCCGACAAGAAGGCGCTCAGTGCCCGGCATTCGCTGAGAGAGCTCGTCTATCAACTTCGGTTGGCGGGTGTCCCCATCGACGCGGACGGGCACACCATCGTGTTGGCCCCAGAGGCCGTGCGCGCCGACTACGCCGAGCTACTTGCGTGTCAGCAACCGACAGCCGATCAGCTCGCGGCAGTTGAGGGCGGATTTCTCCCGGGGTACGCGCCCGAGCACTCCGAGGCGTATTCCGAATGGCTCGACGGGTTCCGGGCCAAGACGACCCTCGAGTTGGGCCGCACCCTCGCCCGCGAAGTACGCCGCGCCGAGCACGTCGCGGACTGGATAACGACGGAGCGCGCGGCGCGCGTGTGCCTTGCCCTGCACCCGTTCAACGAAGACGCGACCTTCGGGCTTGCGAAATGTTTGTCCATCACCGGTGCCAAGACGCGCGCCATGTCGCTCTTGGACGAGTACCTCCACGAGCTCGGCGACGCGCCTCGCGAGCTGAAGATGTCCGCGCTCAAGTTGCGGCAGCAAATCGGAGAGCGGACGTCGCCCGTGTATTCCATCCGGTTGGAATCTCCGTTCGTGGGCCGCGACGTGGAGATGATGGCGCTGCGTGAACACTTTGGGCGCGCGCGCGGCGGCGACAACGAGTGCGTCGTCTTGCTCGGCGATGCGGGCATCGGCAAGAGCCGTCTCGCCGCCGAATTCTGCACCGCGGCGATCCTCGATGGGGCGACGGTAGCAGTGGCAACCCCGCAGCCGCACGACGTGCATCGCCCGTTCGGCGCGTTTGCCGACTTGGTGCCGCAGTTCCTCGAGGCACGCGGCGCGTTGGGTTGTTCTCCAGAGTCGATGGCCGCACTTGAAAAACTCACGAAGACGCCGACCACCGAGTCGGTGCCATTCGTCGACGCGGTTCGGGACAGCGAGGCGCTCTGCGACGCGATCACCAGGGCCATTCTGGACATCGTCGATGCCATCGCCGGCGAGCAGTTGCTGGTTCTGTCGATCGAAGACATTCATTGGCTCGATGCCATGTCGCTGCGCGTGTTGGGATATTTGCTCTCCACGCAACGGTCGCGACGGCTGTTCGTGCTGTTGACGACGCGGACGTCGGCGCCGATCAACGAGATCTCCCGCCACGCGCTCGACGTTCGCGTCCTTCCACTCGGCGAGCTGGGTTCGTCGGCCGTTTCGCGAATGACGTCCGCGTTTGTGGCGGAAGCGAAGTTGTCGTTCGACGAGGAGATGCTGCGGTGGTTGGAGGAGACGGCGAGCGGCAATCCTCTGTTCGTCGAGAGTTTACTCGGGCACTACGCGAAGACCCGGGAGCGGTTCGCGATCTCGCCGACGTTGTCGAGTTTGTTGAGTCGTCGCGTGGAGTGCCTGTCGTCGCAGGCGGCGACGACGCTGCAGATTTGTGCGTTGCTTGGCAAGCATGCGACACTGGATACGGTGATGACGGCGGTCGAGTTGAGTCGGTTCGATTTGATTCGGGCGGTTGGCGAGTTGGAGTCGGCGCGGTTGATCAAGAGTGACGACGAGCGAGTGCGGCCGGCGCATGCATTGATCGCCGAGGAGGCGCTGAAGCGGATGTCGCCGCTGGAGCGGCGGCTGGGGCATCAGTGCGTGGCGATGGCGTTGGAGTCGTTGAGTGCGGGCGAGCGGACGGTGGCGCTGGTGTGGGAGTGCGCCGAGCATTGGCTCGCGGCGCATGATTCGAGTCGTGCGCTGGATGCGATTCGGCGGTGCGCGGAGCATGCGATGGAGATCGGGCGGCCGAGCGACGCGACGGAAATGCTCGCACGCGCTCTGAGTCTGAGTATTCGATTGGATGAACGCATCGATGTAGCCACACGGCTGGTACTCGCCGCGGATTTGGCGATCGACCCAACCCGCGCGCTCGAAGGGTTTTCTGCACTTCGCGATTGCGGAGTCGTTGAGTTCAACGATGACATGAGGTTTGCCGAGTTTCGAGCCCGGGCCCGAGCTTGGTCCGACCACTCAAACGACTTGGACGAACTACTCCTCTGGGTCGGTCGCAATGAGGCGCCAGCCAACCATCGTGTTCTTGCAGCGACTTGGATGCTCAAGTACGCGGACATGCGCAATCGACTTGACGTTAGCGAGAAGGTCGTCGCTGCCCTACCTCCCCAGGTTCTGGAGGCCGCCGATGAATCTGTAAGGTCGGAGTTTTGTCTCGTGCGGCTTTCGACAAGTGGCGACCACGATCGTGCAGTGGAGTTGGCGCGTACGATTCTACGTTCTGCCGAATTGGGAATCGTTTCAGTTCCGCTCGCGCTTCAGAGCAACGCAACGATGGTGCTTGAGAAGTTCGGCCTCACGATGGAGGCCGCCGATTCGGCGGAACGCGTGTACTTTCGCCTTGAGGCGGCGGGCGGCTATCGGCTGGGCGCCTACACAGCGTTACTTGCGGCTGAATGCTACTGCAATGCGGGTGATGAGAGACGAAGCATCGAGTGGCTAGAGCGAACCGAGGCAATGAGGCAGCGCTGGCCGTCTATCGGCGAGGACATGTCGGTACTCCCGGCACTCTTTGTCTGCTTGGTGGAAGTCGGGTTCGTAGCAAGGGCGCGTTCTCTATTCGATCGATGCGAGGCAAACCAAGCCTTTGCTCGGAATGCCTTCGCACGGCGATTTGAAACCACGGCACGTATGAGGCTCGCGCAGCTCGAAGGAAGTTGTCCGGCCCCCGACGGCGAACTGGAAAAATTGCTGACGAACGTAAGGCAGCGATTCCCTGTGACGGGTCTCCGCGATTTTGAGATCGTGACCGGCGTCGTCGAGCTGCGAGCGCGCAACCGCGACCCCGAGGCGCATCAGCTTCTTAGATGGTACATGGAATCGGGACGCTCTTGCTGGTCGCAACACTTGCGATCTTTTTCAGTCATCCTCAGCGAACCGGTTGGAATCACCGAAGGACTTCCTAGTCGATAGGCCCGCCGAGGGTCACCATCGCGGCGGCTAGGCGCCTCTTTTGACTAAGGTGTGTCGCGTGGAGCGACTCGCCGATTGAGGAACGACTTTGAGCGGCGCAATGTCGGTCTCCTCGTTCGCCGGCGCGAAGAGTGTAGTCCAGAGGGCGCTCGCGAGCAGTTGGTCAGCGATTCCAGGGTCGAATTGCGTCCCTCTGCACCGAATCACCTCGGCTCGAACTTGCGATGATGTAAGAGGCCGGCGATAGGGCCGTTCAGTTGTCATCGCATCAATCGTATCTGCAAATCGAATAATGCGTGCGGCCTGCGGAATCGACTCGCCAGCAATCCCCTCCGGATAACCCGTCCCGTCCCAGTTTTCGTGATGGTGCCGGACCGATGGTACCACGTCGCGAAGACGAGTCATCGTCGCGATCAAATCCGCTCCGTCGGTCGGGTGTTCTTTCATGACCGCCCATTCTTCTGGCGTGAGTTTGTCTTGCTTCGTCAACACAGAGGCATACTTCTCGTGAATCTTCCCCACGTCATGAAGTAGCGCCGCGCGGCCAACCAGTTCGATCTGTCGATCGTTGAGTCCAATTGCCCTGGCGATCGTTAGCGAAAACTGTTGAACCCGTCGCGAATGGCCGGACGTATATGGATCTCTCGCCTCGATTGACTTAACCATGAGTTCCAGCAGTTCTTCATTGGTTTGCTCGAGTTCAAGATTAGTACGCTGAACTTGCCGTAAACCCAAGATCGGAACCCAGCAAGTCGCTGCGGCGATGGCGCCGAATTCAGCGTATACCCATGCGAACACAAAAACCAAAGGAACCGTGAGGAAATCCAGTCCGAAGGTGGCACGATGGTTGTCGTGTAGTACTCCCTTCAGCGACCTCCCCGTGCTTACAGCGATTGCGCCGGTCACGATAACATTGTTTACGACGTGCGCCGATACAAACGCGAGTAACGCTGGAACCCCCGCGACGTAGGTCACGTGGGTCAGGTTGAGCAAGTCACCAATGGAGCGAAGGCCCGTTCCGCCGAGACCAAGGAACACGGAGACAGCAACCAACTCCATGACCGCATGCGACGAAATATTTAGGAGCGCTTTGATCGGGGTACGGCGCGCCCACAATTCGCTCACGGACTTGATGAGCACGACGCTGACGACACTCGGCCATCCGGGAACGACAATCGCGGCAGCGAAGTACGGAATAAACCCGATCGAACCCGTCGCTGAGCGCGGTAGCAGGTAGCTCAGAAGTTCGGCAGTAATTGCAAGACCGCACAGGATCAGGGCGTCGGAAAGCATCACGGATGACGCCGACGGAGCGCTTCGATAGAGAAGAAGCGTCCCAATCACAGCCGTCGCAGCGACGGCACCCACGTAGACTCGAGTGATCCTGCGCATAAGAAGTCGACCCCCAACGCTCGCTAGTTCCAGCTGATAATCCCCGCCAACAAAGCGAACAGGATTTCCATTTTGCGTCACCCCCTTGGTACCATCAGTCACGGGTCATCCCGTGCTCCAAGTAAGCTCCGCTCAACTATACTGGACCGAATTGTCCTCCGCTCGACTTCGCTTCACGAGTGGAGGGGGTCGTTATTTGAATTGTCTGATTGTTTGCGTGCAGGAGGGAAGAACCATCAACGTCGCCGATCATACCACCGCCCCGACTGTCCGCCTCGTCGCGTCCGCCCAGGGTCGCTCACTCCGAACCACACCAGCGATTCACAGCGAGCACACGTTCCACGGCTTCGAGTATCGACAACCGCCCAAACATCTTAGCCCGGGCACAGGCCCCTGCATCAAACTGTTACGGCACTAGAACAATGCGATACGACGCTACCGTTCCAACCACCGGTTCGTCGCGTCCAACACCGCGAACACACCCGCGGTCTCCGCGCTCTCGCGCACCTCGGCACTGCCCGTCACCAGCGTATGCTCGCGACCCTCGCGAGTCATCACACCCACAAACACAAATTTTCGATCGAACGCGTCGATCACGCGCACGCCCTCCAATGCCAGGGCGCCAGGATCAGACGCAGCTTCCTTGATCGCCACCAACGTCGCACGCGCCGCCAAGTCGACGCGAAGGCGCTCGTCCCCAGGGCCTTCCAACTCGCCGACAAATACCGCGTCGCCCTTCCGCAGCGTGACACGACACGTGATCCCTCTGGCCCGCGAGCGGCGAATTTCCACGTCCTCGAAATAAAGGCGGCGGTGTCCCACCGGCAGATGGTCCTCACTCGGCGCGGCGACGTGCGCGTGTTCTTTGTCGCGCGTCTCTACCTGTGGTGACTGCTCTCTCTGCTCTCTCGCCACGTGCGGCGTCGGTGCCAGTGCTGAAATCGGCACGATCGGCGCGACGGGTGTGACCGATGCCGCGGCCGCGGGTTGCGGTGCGACGACGGGTGCGCCTACAGGTGCGGCCGGCGACGGAAACGGCGGATGCGCCACGCGAGCTGGGCGCACTCCGTCATCAGACGTCGCCACGGAGATTTTCTTGTGGCTCACCCGCATTCCCAGGTGAGCGATCAACGCGCTCTCGACGTTTCGTACGGTCTGCTTGGGCGTGACTTCCATCGTCGTGAGGAGATGAATCTCCTCGACAGCGCCATTGGTGCCGGCGACGATGCGGGCGGAAATTACCCCCGGCAACGTGGCCAGAAGCTCTTCGGCGCGCTGAATTGGAAGTACACTTCCCGCGATGAGCGAGGACTCGGCTGATGAGCCTGAGGAATTTGCGGGCAATGACAACTCTAGACTCCGGCGTGCAGGTCAATCTGTCCGCGGGAGAGACGACCTTCCCGAGCTCAACGTCACGGCCGGCGGCGACCGTGATCGCTATCGGTCAATATGGCCGAGTCCGCTCGTAACGGTCAAGCTAATTCGCGCTCAGCCTATTCCGTGTACGAGTACTCCGGCATCCGATATTCCTTGATCTTCCGATAGAGCGTGCGCTCGCCGATCCCCAGCATGTCGGCCGCGCGGCGCCGGTTTCCCCTGGTCTCCTTGAGGGCTGCCTCGATGGCGGTGCGCTCGATGTCAGCCATCTTCATCCCCGGAGCAATCGTCACCACGTTGGGCGGCGGCGTCTGATCCCGCGGCTCGATCGCCGGCGCCGACGTCACAGCAATCGGCGGGACAGTGCCGGCGGGACGGACCTCCCCGATGAACTTCCCGCCCGGCGGCCCGACGACTCCTCCGTCCCGCCCTTCGTCCATTCGGTGGCGAAGATCCTCTACCTGCATCTTGAGCTCGAGCAGGTTGCGGACGATGAACTCCAACTCGCGCCCGCCGGTCCCGCCGCCGTCGTGGTTCCCGACGATCGGCCCAATGTGCACCGGGAGCAATCGCGAGCCGCCTCCTTCCCTGATCTGCCGCGGCAGGTCGATCGGCTGAATTTCATGGCCTGGGGACAACACCACCATGCTCTCGATCAGGTTCCGCAACTCTCGCACGTTGCCGGGCCACGGATACTCGACGAGCAACTGCATGGCCGCGGCCGAGATGCCGTGGAACGGCCGGTCGTGCTGCTGTGAGTAATCTTGAATGAACCGGCGAACGAGCAGGGGGATGTCGTCCGGCCGCTCGCGCAGCGGCGGCAAATACACACGCAACACGTTCAGCCGATAAAACAAATCGGCGCGGAATTTTCCCTCTTCGACGAGCTCGCGGAGCGGCTGGTTGGTTGCGGCAATGACGCGGACGTCGACGGAAATCGGCTGCACGCCGCCCACGCGCATGAATTCGCGCTCCTCGAGCACACGGAGCAGCTTCACCTGCGTGGCCCGCGGAATTTCTCCGATCTCGTCGAGGAACAGCGTCCCGGTGTCCGCCAACTCGAATCGCCCGAGCCGGCGTTCGGCAGCACCGGTGAACGCGCCCTTCTCGTGCCCAAACAACTCGCTTTCGAGCAACGTCTCGGCCAATGCGCCGACGTTGACGGCGATGAATGGCTTGTTGCGCCGGTTGCTGAGCATTCTCATGGCTCGCGCAACCAACTCCTTCCCCGTGCCGCTCTCACCTTCGATGAGCACCGTGCTCGACACCGGCGCCATCTGCTCCACCTGCACCATCACTTCGCGCATCCCCTCGCTCTCGCCAATCAACCCGGTGAGCGCCTGGAGACGCCGGCGTTCCAAAATGCGACGCAGGCCGCCCAGCACTTCATCGAGATTCACCGGTTTCGGGAAGATGTCGAGGAAGCCGATGGTCCGAAGCCGGTCGATGTGGGCGGGTTCGACGATGTCGGTGAGACCGACGGACGCCGCGCCCTCCCACAATTGTTCCTTGACGATCGCGACGGTCGCCGGGTCGGTGAGCTCGGCGGTGAACACGATGATGTCGGGCTTCTCGCGCTTGATCGCGGCGCGGATGTCGTCGAGCGGCGACACGACCGCCGTCTGCACGCCTTCCTGCTCGAGGAGGGCATTGATGCGGACGGCGGGCTCCACGTCCTGAAGCGTGAGCAGCACTTTCATGCGATGCTCATGCTGAAGCTGCGTGATCGAGCGGTGCGCCGCGCAACACCGCGACCGCGTGGTCGATGATCGGCTCGATCGCCGACAAACCGTCCTTCACGCCGCCCGTCGAACCCGGAAGATTGATGATGAGTGTTTTCTTACGGGTCCCACTCAGTCCCCGCGCCAGCGCCGCGCGAGGAAAGGAATCGATCGACTTGAGACGAATCCGTTCGGAGATGCCGGGCGCTTCGCGCTCGAGCACGGCGCGCGTCGCTTCCGGCGTGACATCTCGTTCGCTCAGCCCCGTGCCGCCCGTGGTGACGATCAGGTCCGCGACGTCGCCGTCGCACCAGGCGACGAGCGTCGACACGATCTGCACGCTGTCGTCGGGCACGAGCGCACGCGTCGCCACCGCGTAGCCGCGCGCGACGCCCCACGATTCCGCGGCGTCACCCGACGTGTCAGCCCGCTGGCCTGCCGCGCCAGCGTCGGAGATCGTGAGAATCGCGAGTCTCACAAATGCGACGCATGCCTATAGAAGGGAGTTTTGACGACCGTCGCCGACACACGTTTGCCGCGAATCTCGATCTCAAAGTTCGTTCCTTCCTTCGACAACTCGGTCGGCAGGTAACACGTCCCGATCGGAATCCCCAACGTCGGGCTCATGGTACCGCTGCACACCAGACCACTCGGCTCGCCGTTCGCGAAGACAGCGTAGCCATGCCGCGGAAAGTTGCGGTCGCCCTGCGTGAAGCCGACGAGCTTCTTCTTGACGCCGTTCGCTTTCTGCTCATTGAGTACTGGGCTTCCAACGAACTCACCCTTCTTGAGCTTCACGAGCCAGCCCAAGTTGGCCTCGAGCGGCGTGACCGTGTCGTCGATGTCGTTGCCGTAGAGCGCCATGCCCATCTCGAGTCGCAACGAGTCGCGGCAGCCGAGTCCGGCGGGCGACACGTCTCCGGCGGCCATGAGCGCGTCCCAGAGGCGGACCGAGTAGTCGACGTTGTGATAGAGCTCGAAACCGTCTTCGCCGGTGTAGCCGGTGCGCGAGATGATCATCGGCATGCCGGCGACTTCGCCTTCAGTAAAGTGGTAATACTTGATTTGCGACAGGTCGGTCTTGGTCAGCGTCTGCAGAATCTCGGCGGCGCGCGGTCCTTGGAGCGCGAGCAGGCCCATGTCGTCGCTGACGTCTTCGATCGTCACGCCGAACTTGGCGGCATGTCGCGCGACGTGCGCGTAGTCCTTGGCGACGTTCGACGCGTTCACCACCATCATCAGCTTGTCGGCAAAGCGATACACGAGGCAGTCGTCTTCGATCGTCCCGCGGTCGTTGAGGATCGTCGAATAGTGCACCTGGCCAACGATCAGCGCGGCCACGTCGTTGGTCGTGACGTAGTTGACGAAATCCACCGCGCGGTCGCCGCGGATGATGAATTCGCCCATGTGCGAGACGTCAAACAGCCCGCAGCGCTCGCGCACCGCTTTGTGCTCGGCGGTGATCCCAGCGGGGTACTGCACGGGCATCTCATAGCCGGCAAACGGGACGATTTTCGCGCCGAGCGCGACGTGCTTGTCGTAGAAGGGCGTGCGTTTGAGCGTGCCCGGAGAGGTTGCAGTTGTCATGGCGGTGAATATGCCGCGTTGGCAGGGCGAGCGACAGGTGGTCGACCATTCGTCGCGCCGGGCCACTCTCAGACCATGCGCTGAGTGATATGCCGAGCTGAATCGTAACGACATTGGCCGCGGAAACTGCCGCGGAATGGGCGGACACTGCACGGAGCGGTCTGTCGCGCTGAGAAGGCATGTCACTCGACGAGCCCGGATGAACATGTTTTTCGGGACCGCCGCTCGGGACACTTCTATTGGCGTCCCGAGCGGCGGTCCCCCAAAAAACAGGAATCCACTACGCCACGCTGCGCTAGACCAGGTGCACTAGAACCATTCCGCGTTCCTCCGCGATTCCGTGCATTTCGTGGTGAACGGCCGCGCAGCCTGCCCCGCCGATCACCCAGCGCACGGCGAGAAGCACGAGGGCCGGCCGTAAGTGAAGTGTCTTAGGCGGGCAGCGGTTGTGTAAGAATGCTGTCCGAGTGCGCTCGTACCGACACCCCAACTCTGCAGTCGGCGTTAGTGTCTAACCGCCAACGCCAATCCCCACCATGCGCCTACTCGTCGTCGCAGCTTTGCTCTCTCTGCCCGGGGCGCTGATCGCCCAGGGTCTCGCCGGCTCGTCTCAGCCGACGCCGCGCGGAGCGGACGCGCATCGAATTCCTGTTCCCAGCGCGACGGCGGCGCGCCGGTCCGGTCCGATCGTGCTCGATGCCAAGCTCGACGAAGCATCGTGGAGCGCCGCGAAACCGATCACGGACTTCACCCAGGTGGATCCCGACGAAGGCAAGCCCGCAACGCAGCGAACGGACGTCCGTTTCATGTTCGACGACGAAGCGCTGTATGTCGGCGCGAAGATGTACGACACGGAGGGCAGCAAGGGCGTGACGACGCGGCTCGTTCGGCGCGATGCCACGTTCGACTCCGACCAGTTCGAGATTGTGATCGACGGCTATCACGATCATTTGAGCCGCGCGTTCTTCGACGTGAATCCGTCCGGCTCAAAGAGTGACTTCATCGGCCTTGGCAACTCCTGCTGCGACGGATCGTGGGATCCGATCTGGGAAGCGGCCACGCACATCGACGCCGACGGATGGACGGCCGAGATCCGGATTCCATTCAGTCAGCTTCGCTTCTCGCGCGATTCGGTGCAGACGTGGGGGCTGGAGGTTCGTCGATGGATCAAGCGGACCAACGAACAGGATCAGTGGGCATTCTGGCGGAAGACCGAAGCAGGCGGACCCGCGCGCTTCGGTCACCTCGAGGGTTTGCGCTTGCCGGCGACGACCTCGCACCTCGAGTTGTTGCCATATGTCGTGAGCAAATCGCAATCGGTCGGCGCGCTGTCCGGCGATCCATTCAACACGCACGGGCGGCCGACAATGCGCGTGGGTTTGGATCTCAAAGACAGACTGACATCCAACCTTACGCTCGACGCGACCATCAATCCCGACTTCGGCCAAGTCGAAGTCGATCCCGCGGTGCTCAACCTCTCGGCGTTCGAAACGTTCTTTCCCGAGAAGCGACCGTTCTTCGTCGAAGGTTCGCAGGTGTTCGACTTCGGCAGCTTCGGTTGCAATTTCTGCAGCAACGTCGAGGGCATGAGCGGATTCTATTCGCGTCGCATCGGGCGGTCTCCCACCGGCTCGTCCCTCGCTTCCGACAACTTCGCCTATGCCGACGTCCCCGACGCCACGACCATACTCGGCGCCGGCAAGATTACGGGACGTACGGCGGGTGGATTCACGCTCGGGGTGCTCGAGGCCGTGACGGGGCAAGCGAAGGCGAACGTGCAGACGACCGGCGGCGATCGGATGAAGCAGGAGGTCGAGCCGCTCGCCAATTATTTCGTGACACGCGTGAAACGCGATTTTGACAATGGCAATCTCGTGGTCGGCGGGATGTTGAGCGGCGTCGCGCGGAACATCGACAGCACCTTTGCGCCTCGTCTCGCCAAGCATGCCGAGATGTATGGCAACGACGTCTACTTCACCTCCAGCGACAAGATGCTCACGCTGCGCGCCAGCGCCGCGCTCACGAATGTCACCGGCGATCGGCGTGAGATCACGCTGCGACAACAGTCGAGCGCGCGGTACTTCCAGCGCCCCGATCGCGGCGACGGGTCCGGTGGATTTCTGTCGAATCGGCTCGATTCATCGGCGACGTCGCTGCGCGGCGCCGGCGCATATCTCCGTCTGGCCAAAGAGACGGGCAATTGGTTTGGCGAGATGCAGGTGACCACGCGCACGCCCGGATACGAGACGAACGACTACGCCTTCCAACAGCGCGCCGACTACGTGTGGTACGGCTCGAACCTCGGCAAATCATGGAACACGCCCACGAACTGGTATCGCGCGCTCACGCTCCTCGCGGGCGGACAATCGCAGTGGAACTACGAGGGCGACAATACGTCATTACAGTTTCATCAATATTTTGCGACACAGACGCCGCAATTCTGGAATGTGAGCATTTTCCACATTCAGCGGCCGGTCACCCTGGATGACGGACAGTTGCGCGGCGGCCCCGCGGTCAAATCATCGGGCTTGAACTTTTTTGAGGGCAACGTGTCGACGGACTCGCGCCATCGATTCATCGCCACGACTGATGCGTCGTACGCGACCGATCCCTGGGGAGAGAAGAGCACGAGCCTCTCGTTGAGCGCCGAGTATCGGCCGGCGCCGAATGTGAGCGTGTCGTTCGGTCCGTCGTGGAGCCGAGCGCACAATCAGGTGCAATACGTCTCGTCCATTCCCGATTCGACGGCGACGGCGTTCTATGGAGCGCGCTACGTCATGTCGCGTCTGGACCAACGCACGCTCGGGCTCGATACGCGTTTTAGCATGACATTTTCGCCGAGGATGACGATCGAGCTGTACGTGCAGCCGTTCTTCGCGGCGGGTCGATACGCCGACTTCTCGGAGTTTGCGGCGCCGCGGAGTGGCGACTTGAAGGTCTACGGGCGAGACGCGGGAACGATCGGCAGCGTGAGCGACAAAGGGTTGGTGACGCAGTACACGATCGATCCCGACGGGGTAGGCCCTGCCAACGCGTTCACGCTCGACAATCCGAACTTTAGCCAGCAGTCGTTGCGCGGCAACGCGGTATTCCGGTGGGAGTATCGGCCGGGCTCGGTGTTGTATTTCGCGTGGACGCAGTCGCGCGCCGGCGATGCGGCGTTCGGCGATCTCGATTTTGCACGCGACCGGACAGCGCTCTTGGCGGCGCGACCCGACAATATTTTCCTCGTGAAGGCGAGTTGGTGGTTGCCGCGGTAGGTTCCGGCGTGCGCTGGGCAGTACGCCGCACGCACGGCGCAAACCTCCCAGCTCTGGCCGAACCACAAAAATGATGATACTCTAACGCGTCGCCTGATAACGAGGAACGCGCATGACGCTCCCGGCCGTTGCAGACCGAATCGCGCAAGACGTCAAGTATGGGTATCGCGCACTGCGTCGATCGCCAGGGTTGTCCATCGTCGCGATCGTCCTGCTGTCGTTGGGGATCGGGCTCAACGCGGCGGTGGTATCGGTGTTGGACCGACTCTTCCTCCGGCCGCCGCCCGGTGTGAGCGACGCCACGAGTGTGTCTCGCATTCATCAGCATTTCGTCCTTGCGATGAACCACGACTCGCGCGCTCGCGATCGATTCTCGTATGTCGAGCTGCGCGTCATGGCACAGTCCATATCGTCGGCGAGCATGGTCGCCGGATACGCCAGCACGCGGATCCCCGTCGCGGGCGCGCAAGGGGTGCGAGACGCGGGCGTCACGTACGTCGTGGAAGATTATTTTCGCGTGCTCGGACTTCGGCCCACCATCGGCCGGTTCTTCAACGCCGACGAGTTTGGGCGGCGCGGGCCGACGCCGCTCGTCGTGTTGAGTGATCGCGCGTGGGAGCGAGAATTTTCGCGCAGTGCCGCGGCCCTTGGACAATCAGTCGTCGTTGGTGCGCAGCGCATGACCATCATCGGCGTGGCGCCCCGCGCATTTCGCGGTCTGGGTCTCGACGATACCGACTATTGGATGCCATTCAACGCGACGGTAACCGACTCGACGGCCGGGCGACCGTTCGACATGCCGATGGACGTCAGGTTTCAGGTGCTGCTCCGCGCGGCGGCGCCACGCCGGCGCGCTGCCGTCGGCGCGGCGGTCGCTCGCGCGCTGCAAGGCACGAACCCAATGATTAGTGCCGGGTCGACGGTGACGCTGGCGCCGGTCACCGACGCGCTCGATCCACAGAACGACAAGATGACTGTCAGCGTTGTCTGGAGGTTGGCGATCGCGTCGCTAATCGTTTTCGTCATCGCCTGTTCCAATGTCGCGAATTTGATGTTGATTCGCATGTCACGCCGGCGCCGCGAAATCGCGATCCGCTTTGCGCTCGGCGTCTCGCGTGGGCGGTTGGCACTTCACCTGTTGACCGAGGCAATCCTGCTCGCGCTCGCGGCAGGAATTCCCGCGGCGCTCACCGCCGGATGGGGATACTTGGGGCTCACGAACGCTCTACTCCCTCGAGTCGCATGGGACATCGGCGACGAGGCGGTGCGGGGCGCGGGGGTCGTGCTGGTGCTGATGTGTATGGGCGGATTGGCCATCGGTCTGCTACCGGCGCTCTATCTGCGTGATCCCGATCTCGCGGACGGATTGCGCAGCAACATCGACAGCGCACCGCGCGCATCTCGCTTTCGCGCGGTGCTTCTTGTCGCGCAGACCGCGCTCTCCGTCGTGCTGCTCGCCGGCGCCGGTCTGTTCGTGCGCAGCCTCGCGGCCGTCGAACAGGTCGGCTTTGGGTATCGGGCGGAGAACGTGTTGCTGGCGTCGGTCGCCTACGACGCCAAATGGTCGCCGCTCACGCGGGATGAGTCCGCGAGGGTGAACGAGACGGCACAACGCATTCGCGCCTTGCCTGGCATCGCCAACGTTGCGCTCGCGTGGCCGATGCCGCTCAAAGGCGTCGGCACAAGTCGCCTACGTCTTCCAGGTCGAGATTCCGTTCCAACCATTCCAGGCGTGCAGACGTGGATGTCGGTGGTCTCTCCGGGCTTTTTCAATGTCATGGGAGTGCGCGTCGTTCGAGGACGCGAATTCACCGATGACGATCGACGGGGCGGCACGCCTGTCGCGCTCGTGAGTGCAGCCATGGCATCGCTATACTGGCCTGGTGAGGAGCCGATCGGGAAGTGTATTCTCGTCGGCTACCGCTCGCCGGTATGCCGCATCGTCGTCGGCGTCGTCGCCGATGTTCATGCATTCAAGATCTTTGAGACGCAATCGCTCCACTACTATGTGCCGTACGCGCAGGAATCGCGCGAGTTGGCGATGCCGCGCACGCTCGTCGTCGGGATCGATTCGACCGCAGGACCCGCGGTGTCGACGCGGCTTCGTCGCGCGTTGGGCGGCGACGTTGGCGGCGGTCTCCGCTGGGAAGTGACGACCTTGGCAAACGTGATGGAGCCGGAATTTCGACCGTGGCGTCTCAGCGCAACACTTGTTGCGGTGCTCGGGCTCATCGCGATCGTCGTCGCGGGAATCGGCACGTACGGTACGACCGCCTTCGCCGTGAGCCAACGAGTCCACGAGCTCAGCGTCCGCCGAATTCTCGGAGCGACCGGCCGGCACATCGCCGCACTCGTGATGATCGGCACGCTGCGGCTCGTCGCCATTGGAGCCCTCATCGGGATGACCGTCGTTCTCGCGGCTGGGCCGCTCGCGAAGTCGATGCTTTACGGCGTATCCGGTCACGATCCGCACAGCCTCGGACTCGCGGTGCTCTTGCAGATCATTGGCGGTGCGGCGGCGTGCGTCGTGCCGACGTTGTACGCGGTGCGGACGGAGCCGACAGTCGCGTTGGCGAGTTCGGGATAGTTGGTGCGGCGTGCGCTGGGCAGTACGCCGGGAATGATCGGAACGACAATGGCCGTTGTACCCGGGCACTTATTCGCCGGCCACGGCATTAACGTTGGACCAGACACCTCTCGAGATCAGAGTGCCCATGACCCCACGAACGACAAATCGCCGACGCGCATTCGCCCTCGCGTTCGCCGTGCTGATGGGCGCGCAGGCGCCAGGTCTGCATGCACAGGGCTATCCGTTCAGCCAACGCACGAGCGTCACGCAAAGCGTTGCGCTCACGACGATCTCGCTCGAGTACGGCCGGCCCGTCGCCCGCGGACGCGCGCTCTTCGGCCAACTCGTTCCCTGGGACACGGTCTGGCACCCCGGCGCCGACTCGGCGACACGGATCTCGTTCAATCACGATGTGCTCATCGAAGGACACGCTGTAAAAGCCGGCGAGTATTCGCTCTGGCTCATCGCGCGCGAGCACAAACCGTGGACAGTCATCTTGAATCGCGCGGCGCACACCTTTCACATTCCCTACCCGGGCGCGGCCAAGGACGCACTCCGCTTCGACGTCGCTCCCGAGACGTTGTCGCACATGGAGTCAATGGCGATCTACTTCCCCAAAGTGCTGCGCGACGAAGCGATCATGCGCATCCACTGGGGCGAGCTGGGCGTGTCATTCAACATCAAGGCGCCGTACAAAGAACCGGACTAAGTGTTGGCCGGCCTGACATCAGACTCTTGACGCCCGCGCGGCCGACACCCACATTCTCCCCTAACCTAGTGGGTAGAGAGCCCGGCACATGCCCCGCGACGCCAACGACCTCCTCCACGGCACGCTCGACGTGCTCGTTCTTAAAACGCTCGCGCTCGGCCCAACGCACGGTTACGGCATTACCAAGTCGATCGAGCAGCGCGCCGGCAATGAGCTCGCGATTGTCGACTCGGCGCTCTACAAAGCCCTCCATCGCCTCGAGGCCGCAGGCGCAATCGCGTCCGAATGGGGCGTGTCCGACAACAACCGGCGCGCAAAGTATTACTCGCTCACCGCGAGCGGACGCCAACGCTTGCGCGCCGAGACGGCAACCTGGAAGCGTTACGTCGCCGCCGTGTCCAGCGTGCTCGAGATCGCCTGAGCATGACACCGCGCCTTCCCACGTTGCCGCCGAGCGTCCGTCGTCTGTTTCGACTTCCGTTTAGCCGCGCTCGGATGTTGCGAGATATCGATGATGAAGTCCGCTTTCACGTCGACATGCGCATCGCGGAGCTGCGCGCCCTTGGCATGAGCGAAGCGGATGCGCGGGCCGATGCGCTGCGGCGCTTCGGAGACCCAACCGAGCTTCGCGATTCGAGTGCGCTGGTTCTCGAACGTCGCGCGCGCTGGGCGCGCATGATCGGGTGGAGTAACGATTGGACGCAAGACGTTCGCTTCGCCGTGCGGCAGTTCCGCAACGCGCCGGCGTTCACCGCGATCGCCGTGCTCACACTCGCACTTGGCATCGGTGCAAATGCGACGATCTTCTCCGTTCTCGATCAGGTTTTTCTTCGCGCGCCCGCCGGAGTCAGTGCGCCAGATCGCGTGAGACGCATTTGGCTTCAACAGCCCATCGGGCGATCCGCATCATTGGACATCTCGACGAGAATCGACTACCACACGTACCGCGCCATTGCCGGAGCCGTCGACGATCAAGCGCTCGTCGCGCTCTACACGACCAAGCCGGGTGTCTCGATCGGGCGAACCGACGCCTCGGCCACCGCGACCGTCGCCTACGCCACCGCGAGTTACTTCTCCGCACTCGGCGTTCATCCGTCGATCGGTCGCGCGTTCACCGACGCGGAGGCCGATGTTCACGGGGCGAGCGCGGTGGTCGTCGTCAGCGACGCATTCTGGCGCAAACACCTCGGCGCCGAGCGCTCGGCGCTGGGGCAAGTGCTCACCGTCGACGGACACGACTTCATGATCATCGGCATTGGGCCGCCGACCTTTAGCGGCATCGACCTACAGGAGACGGAGCTGTGGCTGCCCCTCGGCACCATGCCGACCCGCGATACCTACAGAGTCTCATTCTGGAATTCGAGCGTCGTCTTTTTTTCGATGTTCGCTCGTGTGCCGCCTGGCGGCAACGAGCAGCTCCTCGAACGGCGCGCGACTGCGGCCTATCGGACCGCGCCGGTCACCGATTGGGCGCCGAGCGCATCGGGCGAGATTTTGCTCCGCTCGATCATCGACGCGCGCGGACCGGGCCCGCGTCCGCGCGAGCTATCGATTGGGATTCGGCTGAGCGTCGTCGCCGTTCTCATTCTCCTCATCACGGCGTCGAACATCGTCAACCTGTTTCTTGCGCGCGCCGTCGCGCGACGGCGTGAGATCGCCGTCCGACTGGCGCTCGGGATCAATCGCGCGCGGCTCGTCCGATTGTTCGTTGTCGAGAGTGTGTTGCTGTCGCTTGCCGCTGGATCCGCAGCGCTTCTGGTAACGCAATTGACCGGCGGTTTGCTCCGGTCGACACTCGTGCCGGGCATTCAGTTCGCGCGTGGTCCACTTCAATGGGCGGTCGTCGGGTTCACGATATCACTGTCGATCCTGACGGGAATCGCCGCCGGCTTTATCACAGCCGCGCACGGCAGCAAGGCCGATCTCACCAAGTCACTCAAAGCCGGAATTCACAATCGGGACGGCGGACGCTCGCTGGTGTCCACCGTTCTTGTCGGCGCGCAAACAGCGCTGTCCGTGATTCTGCTCGTGGGCGCCGTTCTGTTCGTACAGAGCCTGCTGAATGTTGAGCGTTTACGCATTGGCTTCGACACGCCGCGACTCGCGTTCGCGTCAACGACCCTTCCGCAAGGCGAACAGCCCGATACGATGGGATTCGCCGAGGCTATGCGATCGATTGGTGATCGTTTGCGTGCGGCTCCGAGCGTCGAGGCGATTGCGTTCGCGCGCGACGAGCCGATGACCTGGCCCGGACGGATCAAACTCTACACCGATACCGATTCGTCGGAAGCGCCGGGCCACCAGGGGCCGGCGGCCAGCACCGTTTCCGCGGACTATTTCAAGGCGATCGGACTCTCGTTCATTTCCGGTGCGCCGTATTCCGACGAAACCGGGAGCGCGACGAATGCCATCGTCGTGAATGAGACACTCGTGCGCAGCTATTGGCCCGACAGGAATCCGATTGGCCAGTGCATCCGTCTTCAGAAACAAGACAGCCCCTGCCTCGTCGTCGCCGGCGTAGTGAAAGATGCGATCTATCAACGACTCATCGAAGAACCGACGCCGCAACTGTATCTGCCGCTGTTCGGATCGATCCGCGGGAAGCGGCCGCCAAACGTGATGGTGATTCGCGCTGATCCGGCGCGACTCCCGTTCGCGATGGCAGAGGCGTCACGTGCTCTGCGCGATGCATTTCCCCGGGGTGAGCCAAGCGTACGGCGCATGGCCGACCGTCTCGCGCCGCAATATCGGCCTTGGCAGTTGGGAGCGGCGCTGTTCGGCGCGTTCGGCCTACTCGCCTTGGTCGTCGCAACGCTCGGCGTCTACAGCAGCGTCTCATATGCGGTCACGCAACGAGTGCACGAGCTCGGAGTGCGAATTGCTCTCGGCGCGAGTGTGCGCGACGTCATGCGACACGTCGTGGGTCGCGGCGTTCAACCGGTCGTGATCGGCGGAATGCTCGGCGCCGGGTTGGCGCTCGCGAGCGCTCGGTTGATTGCGTCGCTGCTGTACGGAGTGCAGCCGTGGAATCCCGTTGTTCTCATCGCGGTCGTGCTCACGCTTCTCGCCGTCGCCATGGCTGCGGCGTGCATTCCAGCGTGGCGCGCCACGCGTATCGATCCCGTTCGAGCGATGATGGCTGACTAACGTCTTGACCGACGCCCGGCGAACCGTGTTGATTGGCAATCGGCCGCGCCATCGATCATTATCTAATCTGGATTTTTTGTTCCTCCAGATTTGGTCCGCCAACCCACTCCCGGTTTGATATGAAAAGACGTATTGCGTCGATCGCCGCGGTGATCCTCGCCGCCGTTATCGCGAGTTGCACGCGCCCAAAGCCGACGACGACTCCGCCACCAACGACTCCCGCGCCAAACGCCGGCGCAGGACGTGGCGGTCCGCCGCCGACGATACCCGGTCTTCCGGGCGCGCCGGGACAGGGAATCGACACCAGCGGCGGACGCGGAGGCATTCCAGTCCCTGGAGCGCCGCGTCCATACAACCGCGTCATCACTCCGGAAGCGAAAACCGTTCGCGGCATGCTCAACGTGCACCGCGTCGGCGATCGCCTGTTCTTTGAGATCCCGCGCAAGGAACTGAACAAGGACGAGTTGATGGTCGGCCGGTTGGCGCGGGCGTCGGCAGGCAACCAGACGCCCGGCCCCACCGGCGGCTTCGGGGAATACGCCGGCGACCAGTTTGCCAGCCGCACACTGCGCTGGGAACGGACGGGCAATCGCGTCGTGCTTCGGTCCCCGTCGTACGCGATCACGGCGGACTCCGGCACGTCGGTCTACCGGTCAGTACAGAACTCGAATTACGGTCCTATCATCGCCGTTTTCAACGTCGAAGCGTACGCTCCCGACAGCGCTCCCGTCATCGAGGTCACGCGGCTCTTCGTGACGAATGTGACGGAGTTTGCGGCCATTCGCGGCAACGTCGATCCGCTGCGGTCGTTCATCGAGCGGACCCTCGCCTTCCCCGATAACGTCGAGATCGAAGCGACGCAGACGGGCGTGCCGGGCCCCGGCGGTCCGGCCATTCCGGGGTTGCCGGCGGCGCCGGGCGCGCGTCCCGCACAGAGTGTCGTTGGCCATTGGAGTCTCGTGCGTCTCCCGGAACATCCGATGCAACCGCGTCGCGCCGACGAGCGCATCGGGTTCTTCACGGTGAGAACCGTGGACTTCGGCACGACTGAACAAGTCGCCGTCAGCAAGGAGTTCGTCACGCGTTGGCGGCTCGAGTGCTCGGACCGTCGCGAGGGAAACCTCTGCTATCCCAAGACGCCGATTACGTACTACGTGGATCCGGACACACCGGATCAGTGGAAGCCGTGGATCAAGAAGGCGATTCTCGATTGGCAACCGGCTTTCGAAGCAGCCGGCTTTAAGGAAGGCATCGTTCCGGGCGAGGCGCCGAAGAACGATCCGGACTGGTCGCCGGAAGACATCCGTCACACGATGGTGCGGTGGTTGCCGTCGACGGTGGAAAATTCAGTTGGCCCGCACGTGCACGACCCGCGCACCGGAGAGATCCTCAACGGCTCGTCGATGATTTTTCACAATCTCATCGAGTTGATGAACTTCTGGTATTTCACGCAGGCCGCGCAGGTCGACGCGCGCGCACGCACGATTCCCTTCCCTGATTCGTTGATGGGTCGGCTGATCGAGTTCGGCGTCGCGCACGAGATCGGACACACGCTCGGACTTCCGCATGATCAGATCGGAAGCTCGATGTATCCCGCCGATTCGCTCCGCAGCGCATCGTGGGCGCGCCGGATGGGCCACAGCCCGAGCATCATGGATTACTCACGCATGAACTACGTCGCCCAGCCCGAAGACAAGCTGGCGCTCGAAGACATTCTTCCGCGTGTCGGTCCGTGGGACAAATACACGATCGGTTGGGGATACCGACCCATTCCTGAAGCGCACTCGCCGGATGCTGAACGCGCAACGCTTGAACGCTGGACGCGGGTGCAGGACACGGTGCCGTGGTACCGGTATTCCGGCGGGAATCCGTTCGGCGGCTATGGAACGCTGAGCGAGGCCGTTGGTGATGCCGACCCGGTCAAATCGAGCGGGTTGGGCTTCAAGAACATCGCGCGCGTGATGGGCTACGTGGCGCAGACGGGAACGCGCTCCGGCGAAGACAATGAACTGCTAAAGGACTTGTATGACAGAACCGTAGGCCAATGGACGACCGAGGCAGTGCACCCAGCCACGATGATCGGGGGCGGCACGGTGCATTACAAGGCGGGCGGTCAACCAGGTCCCGTGTTCGTAGCGATTCCCAAAGCGCGCCAGCGAGCAGCGATGCATTTCATCAACGACAGCGTCTTCAAGACGCCGACCTATCTGATCCGTCCCGACATTGGGTCGCGTATCGAGCCGGGCGGCATGCTCTCGCGCGTGGGTCGCGCCCAGAGCGCGGTCCTCGGCCAACTTCTCGTCGACGCGCGCCTCAACTTCCTTCTCGACGGCTCCGCGACGGCCAAGAACACGCAGGACGTGTACACGCTCGCGCAAATGTTGGACGAGCTGCAACGCGGAATCTGGTCGGAGCTCTCCACCGGCGCGCCGAAGATCGATCCGTATCGGCGCCTGTTGCAGAACACCTATCTGACCCAGCTCAACAACAAACTAAACCCGCCGGCCGCGCAGGCGGCGCAAATCGCGCAGCTCGCCGCGCTCGGCATTCGCATTGATCCGCTCGCCGAAGACGCGAAGTCGGAGCTTCGCGGTGAGTTGGTGTCGCTGCGCGCGCAGGTGCACGGAGCGATTGGCAAGGCCGCGGACCGCGAGACGCGCCTTCATCTCGAAGGCGCGGATCATCGCATCGGGGAGATTCTCGACCCGAAGAGATAGGTCTCAGGGGTTGGGTCTCAGGATTTAGAAGCTTCTACCGGAAATTTAGAACCTGAGACCCAGAACCTGAGACCGAGACTCTCTCACCGGAGGTCAGCGTCCGTTCGTGGCTCGCGAAGCGCTTCGCGATCGAGTTTGCGAAGCGTAGCGACTTTCGGCGGCTTTCCCGTCACCTTTGCGCGGAGCATTTGGAACACGGCCATTGGCGCCGAGCGGTCGCTCTTGGAGTAGACGACGTGTTCGGCTTCGACAAGGATGAGCGCGATGCGCGGGTCATGATGACCGCCATCGCGCTTTCCGTCTCCGGTGTCTCCGAGCCACAGCTTCCAGGTCGGATTGTAGAGCGCGTCGATGAAGTCGCGATCGCGCGTGAGCATGGCGCGCCCGCTCACGCTGACCCACTCGCGCGTGCGGTCCTTGTAGTACGCGAGGTTGACGTTCGGATCGATCGCGAGCTCTTCGAACTTCTCGCTTTCTGCGTTTGTCATGAACCAGAGGTCGGTCCCGGTCGTTCGCCGCTGGGTTTGCATCGCGCGTGAGACGAGTTGGCCGTCGGTGCGGCGCGTCGTGACCATGGCGACCTCGATGCCATCGATGAGATGGTAGAGGTCGTCGAGTTTTTTCTCGAGGGGGATTTCGGTCTCGCGATTTTTGTTGGATGCGTCGGACATAGTGTGTTGGCCTGGTCGCGGTGGGAGGCGGGAGCGTGTGGTCGGCGGCGACCATGGTGATGTCACCGTTGCGATTCACCGCGACTTCAATGCCAACATTGGCGTAAAAGAAGAGCCCGCATCGGTTGCAACCGGTGCGGGCCCTATCGCTTCGCTTCTGGTACACCTGCGCCTACGCCGGTGTGGAACCGCACGATTGGTGCCGCTAGGCGACGGTCGCCACGAATTCCGCGACCTCAGCCGCATGATTTTGTGGATTCACCTTCTCGAATACCTTCGCAACCTTGCCCGCGCGGTCGATGACGAACGTCGTACGGAAGACGCCCATGTACTTCCGACCCCACATCATCTTCTCCCCCCACACCCCGTATTGCTCGGCAATCGGGTGATCGACATCGGCGATCAGCGTATACGGAAGCTCATATTTCTTCTTGAATTTGACATGTGACTTGACCGAATCCGGACTGATGCCGAGGACAACGGCATCGACGCCGTCGAACCTGGGAAGGTCGTCGCGAAAGGAGCAGGCCTCGACCGTGCAGCCGGACGTATCGTCCTTTGGGTAGAAGAACAGCACGACCACCTTGCCGCGGAGCGACGCCAGATCGATCGGCGCACCGGTGTCGGTGATCGACTTGAAGGTCGGTGCCGGCTTGCCTTCGAGCTGCTTGGCCGCGCTCACGCCGGCCTCTTTGCCCTCACTCGGTGGGCTCATTTGACGAGCACCTCGCCACCCATCAGAGCGGCCATGATCGCTTTCTGAATATGAAGACGATTCTCGGCCTCGTCCCACACGCGGCTCTGTGGTCCATCGATGACGTCCGCGGCGACTTCCTCGCCCCGGTGCGCGGGGAGACAGTGCAGGAAGATGGCCTTCGGATCCGCCTGCTGCATCAACTCCGGGCTCACCGAGAATCCGGCGAAGGCGCGCTCGCGGTCCTTCTGCTCTTGCTCCTGCCCCATCGACGCCCACACGTCGGTGTTGACGACGTGCGCGCCCTTCGCTGCCTCCATGGGGTCGCGGACGACACGCACGTTGGCGACCGTCTGCGCGCGCTCGAGCAGATGGTCGGCAGGCTCGTAGCCTTTAGGACATGCGATGTCGAGGTCGAAGCCGAAGCGATACGCCGCGTTGATCCACGAGTTGGCCATGTTGTTGCCGTCGCCAATCCACGCGTACTTCTTGTCGGCGACGGTCCCGAACTCCGCGCGCACCGTGAGCAAGTCCGCGAGGATTTGGCATGGATGCAACAGGTCGGTCAATCCATTGATCACCGGCACGTCGGCGTACTTCGCCAGCTCTTCGATGTCCTGATGCGCAAAGGTGCGGATCATGATTCCGTCCACGTACCGCGACAGCACGCGCGCCGTATCCGCGATCGGTTCGCCGCGTCCGAGCTGCACGTCGCGCGGCGACAAAAACAGGGCATGTCCGCCGAGTTGATAGGTGCCGACCTCGAAGGAGACGCGCGTGCGCGTGCTCGACTTCATGAAGATCATGGCGAGCGTCTGGCCCGCGAGCGGCGTCTTCGTGTATTCACCTGACTTCATTCGTTCGGCGAGCGTGAACAGACCTTCGAGCTCGTCGCGAGTGAAATCCGGAATGGCGAGAAAATCGGTGGGAGGCATGTGCTGTTGAACGGTTGACCGGGATAGGGAAACAGGCAGCCGCGACGACCATCGAACGTCAGCTCTCAGACCAGAGGCCAGAGACCAGAGACTTAGAGAATGTACTTCCGCAGGTCCTCGTCCTCCACGATCGCCTTGAGGCGGTCGCGAACGGAATCGCCGGTCACTACGATGGTCTCGGTCCCGCGATCAGGGAGGTCGAACAACACGTCCTCGAGGAGCGTCGTCATGACCGTGTGCAGCCGGCGCGCGCCGATGTTTTCCATCCGCTCGTTCACCAACGCGGCAATGCGCGCAATTTCGGCGATCCCGTCCGGCTTGAAATCGAGCTTCGCGCCCTCCGACTCCACCAAGGCCGCGTACTGCTTCGTGAGCGCGTTCTCCGGCTCCGTCATGATGCGCACGAAGTCCTGCTCGGTGAGCGGCTTGAGCTCCACTCGAATGGGAAAACGGCCCTGCAACTCGGGAATCAGATCGCTCGGCTTGGAGACATGAAACGCGCCGGCGGCGATGAAGAGCACGTGGTCCGTCTTCACCATGCCGTATTTCGTTTGCACATTCGAGCCTTCGACGATCGGCAGCAAATCGCGCTGCACACCTTCGCGCGACACGTCCGGTCCGCCCATCTGAGAACGCTCACCGGCGATCTTGTCGATTTCGTCGAGGAAAATGATGCCCAGCTTTTCGACGCGATCGAGCGCATCGGCGGTGACGTCGTCCAGGTCGATGAGCTTCTCGAGCTCTTGCTCGAACAAAATGCGCCGCGCCTCGGACACCTTGACCGTCCGCTTTTTCTTGCGCTTGGGCATCATCTCTTTGAGCATGTCGGAGATGTTGTCCATGCCTTCGGGCGCGCCCTGCGACGCGAGCACGTCGAACATTGGACCGCTCTGCGGCACTTCGACTTCGACTTCGCGGTCTTCGAGCTTGCCGTCGATCAGGAGTTGGCGAAGCTTGTCGCGCGTCCGCTTGTACCGGTCCTGTGCCGGATCGACGGTTTCCTTGACGACCGAGCCGCTCCCGGAAACGAGAAAGACGCCAAGTGTATCGTCGTCGGCATGCGCCGCCGGCGTCAATGTCACTGGCGTCCCTGGGGCCGGCGCCGGCCCGGCCGACGCTGGCGCTTTATCTGGCGGAGGCGGCGGCAGCAGGAGGTCCAACAACCGCTCGTCGACGCGCTCGTGGCCGAGGTCTTCGACTTCGGACTCGCGCTCGCTGCGCACCATGTCGATGGCGCTCTCGACGAGATCGCGCACCATGGACTCGACGTCGCGGCCGACGTAGCCGACCTCGGTGAACTTGGACGCCTCGACCTTGATGAACGGTGCACCGGCGAGTTTGGCGAGACGGCGAGCGATTTCGGTTTTGCCGACGCCCGTGGGCCCGATGAGAATGATGTTATTGGGCGAGATTTCTTCGCGGATCGACTCGGGCGCGCGCTGGCGCCGCCAGCGATTGCGAAGGGCGATGGCCACCGCCTTCTTCGCATCAGCCTGGCCGACGATGTACCGATCGAGCTCGGCGGCGATCTGACGCGGGGTCAGGTCGGCAAGCTTGGCGAGTGTCTGTTGTGTTCGGAGTGAGGACATTTATGCGCGGGGCATCGGCGTAGGACGGCGGCCGCGCCTCATGATGTTTCGAGAATTGAAATATTTGTATTCGTGTAGATGCAGATCTCGCCGGCGATGTGCATCGATCGCTTGACGATCTCCTTGGCGTCGAGCGTGGTGTTGTCGATGAGGGCGCGAGCCGCCGAGAGCGCGTAGGAGCCGCCCGAACCGATGGCGAGGATGCCGTCGTCAGGCTCGATGAGCTCGCCGGTGCCCGACACGATGAATCCGTGCTCTTTGTCAGCAACGATGAGCAGAGCTTCGAGTCGGCGGAGGACGCGGTCGCTTCGCCAGTCTTTGGCGAGGTCGACCGCAGCCCGCGGCAAGTTGCCGGGGTAGCGCTCGAGTTTCTCCTCGAACTTTTCGAACAGGGTCATGGCATCGGCGGCTGCGCCGGCGAACCCGGCCACGATCTTCCCACCCTTGATGACGCGAACCTTTTGGGCGTGCGATTTCATGACGGTGTCGCCGACCGTCACCTGGCCGTCGCCGCCGATCGCCACCTTCCCGTCGCGGCGAACCGCGAGAATTGTCGTCGCGCGAATGCGCGGAAGAACGTCAGACATTCACGGAAGATAAGGGGGGCAAGGCGCACACGGGGAAGCTAGGCCTCGAAATGGCTTGCAACGGCA
>Ga0193753_10000908_pt1 | contig 27125 bp, 24 predicted proteins | sample H1c2metaG_FD_144925 | JGI IMG/M metagenome (GOLD analysis project Ga0193753, IMG submission 144925) | Soil microbial communities from a riparian zone of the East river system, Colorado, United States - H1c2 | ecosystem: Environmental > Terrestrial > Soil > Riparian zone | place: USA: East... | reverse complement strand
ACCCCGGAATCGCGTGCGGACCCGTCGTGGCAATCGAGAGCGCCGCTCCCGTTGCACCGTAGAGCGCCCGATACAGCGTGCCGGTGAGACCAAGGGCGAGGAGCGTGATGGCCGTGCCTGTGATGATCTGATCGGCGCGTAGCAATACTGTGAAGACCGCGAACACCGCGGCGACCGCGACACCACAAATAATCGCCATGGCAAATCCGCCGGGAACACCGAGCTGCCTCGCGCCCACGAGCGCACCGAACGCGCCCGAGAGAATGATTCCCTCGAGGCTGATGTTGATGATTCCTGCGCGCTCAACGACGACCTCGCCGAGTGCCGCAAGCGCGAGCGGCGTCGCGGTGCGCACGGTGGCTTCCATGAAGGCCGTCAACGGTGAGCTCATTCAACGAGCCCCCGTCCGCGTACCCATTCTCGTTCGCTGAACGGCGACCAGCGCGAGAATGATCCCAGCTTCCACGACTGATACGACGACTGAGGGCACGCCCGCATCGCGTTGCATCGCCGACGCACCGGCAGCGAGTGCGCCGAAGAGAATTCCAGTCGCGATGACGGCGGCGGCATCGAGCCGGGCGAGCAGCGCAACTGCAATAGCCGTAAACCCGTATCCCGGCGAGATATTGTCGTACAGCGCATACGTGACGCCGGATACTTCGATCGCGCCCGCGAGGCCGGCAAGCGCTCCGCTGGCGAGAAAGGCGCGCATCGTAACGCGGTCGACGTCGATTTGTCCCGCAGACCGAGCCGCGAACGGATTCGCGCCCACGACTCGCAAGCGGAAACCGCCCGACGTGTAGCGGATGACCCACCAGCCCGTGATACATGCAGCAACCGCAATGACGAACCCGACGTGAAGGCGTGTCGCTGTTCCGAAGCGCGGCAATTGCGCTGACGCCGGAAAGGTCGACGTTTGCGGATAGATGTGCGTCGGTTCCTGCAGCGGGCCGCGAACGAGATACGACACGAAGTTTGCGGCGACGAAGTTCAGCATGATCGTGCTGATGACTTCGAGCACTTGGTATCGCAGCCGAAGCACGGCCGCAATCCAGGACCACGCGGCGCCGGCGACAATGCCGGCGAGAAGGATAGCCGGAATCCCGATCCACGCCGGAAGCGACCGCGCTTCGAGCGCGACCACCGTCGCCCCCACTGCGCCAAGAAGAAACTGGCCTTCAGCACCGATGTTGAACACGCCCGCTCTGAAGGCGATCGCGACGGCGAGTCCCGTCAGAATGAGCGGAGTCGCGCGAACGAGCGTTCCCGATCCGATCGCATACCACGATCCGAAAGCGCCATTCACCAACGAACGCAGCGCGTGCCCAACATCGAAGCCCGTCGCGGCGAGCAAGCCGCCAGTCCCCACGACTAGCCCGCCAATGAGCGCCATTCCGATGATACTCGACGTTCTAGCGGCGTCCCTCACGGCACGCGCCTCACGCGATCATCTCTCGCCACGCACCAAAGGCGCATCGCGGCACGAAGTGTCCGAGGTTAGTATCTCGGTGCATGAGCGTGACACTCGACACCACTCTTCGCTCCGGCCCGCCGTCGGCCATCTCGCTCGACAACGATCCTCGGCGTTGGCGCACGCTCGGCCTGCTCGCCCTTGCCGAGTTGCTCGGCATGTCTCTGTGGTTTGCCGCAAGCGCCGTCGGTCCACAACTCGGCGCGCGTTGGAATCTCTCGGTCTCGGAGATCGGCTGGCTCACGGCAATCGTTCAACTCGGGTTCGTGATCGGCACGGCGGCTTCCGCGGTGTTGAACCTAGCCGACATTGTTCCCGCGCGGCCATTGTTCGCCGCCTCCGCTTTCATCGGCGCTGTGGTCAACGCAGCATTGCTGATTGCACCGAGCTATCCGGCGGCTCTCGTCTGTCGCTTTGCGACGGGCTTCGCTCTCGCGGGCGTGTATCCGCCGGCGATGAAAATGATCTCGACGTGGTTTCGCTCACAACGAGGTCTCGCCGTCGGCACGATCGTCGGCGCGCTCACCGTCGGAAAAGCTGGCCCGTATCTCATCCATGCTATTCCAGGTGCGGGTGAAACGCCCGTCGTGCTGTCGGCCACCGTTGCGGCATTCGCTGCTGGGCTGCTTGTCGCGAGCTGGTACGAGGAAGGCCCATATCCATTTCCGCCGCGGCCATTCTCCTGGGGCCTTCTCGCCACCGTGTTCCGTGAACGACGTTGGCGCCTCGCGACCGCGGGGTACTTGGGCCACATGTTCGAGCTCTACAGTGCATGGACGTGGCTGCCCGTATTCGTCGCAGCGAGCGCAGCGAGCGCTGGTGTGGCCGCGGGCCCGACACGCGACTCCATTTCCTCAGGTGTCGCATTCGCTGCAATCGCCATCGGTGGCTTCGGGTGCGTGTGGGGCGGTCGCGTCGCCGATCGCCGTGGACGCGAATGGCTCGTCACCGTCTCGATGGCAGCGAGCGGAGCGTGCGCGTTACTCATTGGGCTGGTGTTCGGCCGGAGCCTTTGGTTCCTCGTACCCGTGGCGCTTGCGTGGGGATTTTTCGTCATCGCTGACAGCGCACAGTTCAGCGTTCTGGTAACGGAAGCCGTCCCGCCTCACGCCGTCGGAACCGCGCTGACCGTCCAAACATCGTTGGGCTTTCTCCTAACGATGATTTCGATTCAACTGGTGCCGCCAGTGCAGGCCGTCGTCGGCTGGCGATGGGCGTTCGCGATGCTTGCACTCGGGCCGATTGCCGGGATTGCAGCGATTCGGCGGCTCGTTCGTTTGACTCGCACTCCAACCGACGGTGGGCGAGTCTAGCGCAGCCCGACCGCAATTTATCAACATCATCGCGTCTGTGTCTCTATGCCGATGGGACACTGACGCTATTATTACCGAATTTTCAGACCCCGAGCATTGCGCGCCCCAACGCCTCCCGATCGAGCGGAACCTCGCGAAGGGCGCCGCCATGCATGGCCAACACACGCGTGGAGAGCGCCAGAACCTCGTCGAGATCACTCGAGTAAACTAGGATTCCTGCGCCTTCGGCTGCCGCCGTTCGCAGGCGATCGTGTACGGCTCGTGCTGCACGAATATCGAGGCCGCGCGTCGGATTTTCGACGACGAGCAGCGCCGGGCGGTCGTCCAACTCGCGCGCGATCACGAACTTCTGCTGATTGCCGCCGGAGAGCGTTCGCGCTCGTGCGTCGGTGCGGCCACCGCGGACGTCGAACCGGCGAATGAGATCATCCGTCCGTGAACGAATCTCGCGCCAGGACACTCGCCCCCGATGTGCTCCCGCGTCCTTGAGCGCGACGTTCTCGGCGAGCGAAAAATCGAGCACCAATGCATCGCGATGTCGATCGTCCGGAACGAAGCCAATCGATCTCGGAAGCTCAATCGATCCAGTCGTCACCGGGATTCGTGATGCGAACGCGCGCAACAATTCACGCTGACCGGCGCCCTCCACGGCCGCAACGCCAACGATTTCGCCAGGCCGAATCTCCAGGGAGACTCCGCGTAGTGTGGGCACGCCGCGCTGGTCGATGAGCGCAACATCTCGCATGCGCGCGACCGCGGGCGCGGCCGTGTCGACCGCGATCGCAGACTTTGGTTCGTTGGTGGGTTCAGCGACCGATTCTCCGATCAGCGACGCGGCCAACGTGGTGAGCGTCAAATCTCTCGCGGCCGAGTGATGTACTACACGGCCGGCGCGAAGAACGGTGACGTCGTCAGCGATCGCTAGCGCCTCGTGAAGTTTGTGCGTGATCAGCACAACCGCGTGTCCGTCATCGGCGAACGCGCGCAGCCACGCCAGCAGTTCGTCGGCTTCGCGCGGGGCGAGAACGGCAGTCGGCTCGTCGAGAATCAGTGTGCGCGCACCGCGGGCGAGTGCCTTCACGATCTCGAGCCGTTGTTGCGCGCTGACGGGCAAATCTCCGGCTCGCGCGGCTGGATCGAGCGACAAGCCGGTACGCGACCCGATATCCGTCACACGCCGCGCCGCATTCGCTGCGTTGAATCGGCCTCGCGCACCGAGCGCGACGTTTTCTGCGACGGTCATCGCCGCGGCGTTAGTAAAATGCTGATGGACCATTCCCAGCCCGGCCGAAATCGCCGCTGCCGCCGAGGCGGGCCGTCCAAACTCCGAGCCAATCGCTATCGTTCCTGCATCGGGCGGGATCAATCCGAAGGCGATTCGCATGAGCGTCGTCTTTCCGGCGCCATTCTCGCCGAGGAGCGCGTGGACCGTCCCTGCCCTCACTCGAATCGACGTGTCGTCGAGCGCGATAGTGTCACCGAAACGCTTCGTGATCGCCGTCATCGTCAGCGCGTCCGCCGAACCGCCGGTCGCGAACGGTCGACTCACAGCCCGCTCGGCACATCAATAAATGTGGATGTCAAGCCATAACGTTCGGCGAGAGCCTCGCCGAGCGCGCGAACTCCCAGCGTTTCGGTTGCGTAGTGTCCCGCGTACATCACCACGATTCCGAGCTCACGCGCCTCGATCGCCGTGTGATGAGGACCTTCGCCGACGATGAGCGTGTCGAGGCCCAACGACGCCGCCTCGCGAAGTGTCGACGAATCGGCGCCGGCGCCGGTACACACGCCCCACGCGCGCGTGACGCGATCAGACTCAAACGGCGTGGAGACACAAGAGCCGCGATATTCGGCGGAAAGCGCGGATGCACGTTCAGCGATCACGCGAGTTGGGATGTCGCAAGTTCCGGTGCGCCCCACGTCGATGGTCTGGTACCGCGCGAATCCGCCAGATGGATTGAGTCCGAGGCGTTTCGCGAGCAGCGCATTGTTTCCTAACGCCGGATGGACGTCGAGCGGCAAGTGCGCCGAGTAGACGGCGACGTCGTGCGTGACGAGCGCCCACAGTTGCTGGTGCCGGTACCCGATGATGGGCTGCACACCACCCCAGAACATCCCGTGATGAACGATCAGCAGGCGCGCTCCGGCGTTGATGGTTCCGCTCACCGTTTCCGTGGAGAAATCAACGGCGGTGGCGACCCGCTGGATGTCGCCGATGTTCGACAGCTGAACGCCGTTGACGGCGTTCGCGTAATCCGGAATTCGCGTTGTCTCGAGCGTGCTATCCAAAAACTCGGCGAGCTGTGTGAGTGGCGGCATGTCAGAACTTTGAAGCAGAACTATCGAGCGTCACCTTCAACTGACCGGCGAGCATCTTCGCCTGTAGCGAATCGATTCGCATCTGCGCTGCGTGCGGAATGCGGGCAGCGAACGCTGGATTCAGCACGAGTGTCACCACGTGGCTCTGTTCTCCAAGCTCGAGGACGCCGGGTTTGAATGTGCCGGCCTTGACCTCTTTCGCCACGGTGAGGAACGCCAGCGGCAGATCGATGACGACGCTTGCGAGCGTCACGTCCGCCGCAACGCCATTCTGATTCGAGTTGGATCCGATGATGAACACGTTCTTTCGCTCTCTCGCCGCCTGGAAAACGCCCAAGCCGGCGGCATCAGCGTTTTGGAATATGACATCGACGCCCTGCGAGATCTGCGCGAGCGCCTGTTCCTTGCCGTTGCTCGCGTCGTCCCAACTCCCCACATACGACGTCACGACCTTGATTGCCGGATTGACGTCGTGTGCGCCTTTCTCGAAAGCGCGAAAACTTTCGACGACCGGCGGCAACTCCGTTCCGCCCAGCACACCGAGCTTGTTCGTTTTGGTCATCGACGCCGCGAGAATTCCGGCAAGGTACGAGGCATCCGCGAATCCGAATGACATACCGGCCAGGTTTGGCCCGGCGCTGGTTCCCGACGTGGTTACATAGACCGTTCGAGGGAATTCAGGAGCGACGCGCTTCGCCGCGTCTTGAAATTCAAACCCGTGACCGAATACCAGCGAGTAACCCTGCGCGCCGTATTGCCGGAAGTTTTCTTCGAATTCGGCCGGAGTCTTGGTTTGGATATGACTGACTCTCGCTCCGAGGCTATCTCGAATTCGAAGCAGGCCTTCGTACGCGCCGGCGTTCCATGATTGGTCGGAGATGGGGCCGGGCGTCAACAGTGCAACCTTGAACTCCGCGGCTTCATCGGGTTTCTGAGCTTTCTTGTCTCCCCCGGCGCAGGCGGTGATGCCCGCGATCGTAAGACCGATCAGCGTTGTGGATAAGATCCGCATTGTGTGACAGCTATGATCCTTAGTGGCGTGGCGAAAAGACCTTAGCGGTCTGTGCACAATCTCGACTTACCAACATTCTGCTCGTGATGCGATCGCGGGAGCGTTCATTGACGGCGCGACTTGTCAGCATTGGGTGCACCGACACGCAACAAATGGTCTTATGTTGCTAAGGTGATCCGTTAGTGGCTCTATACTGTCACCTTATCCTCAGAAATCTTTTCTGTTCTCGCGGAGTATGAGCTCCAGAATTCGCTCGAGGTCGTCGTTCGAGTAGAAGGCGATCTCCAGGCTTCCTTTCGAATCCGCGAACACGCTCGCTTTGACGTCGGTCTGTAAATACCGCCTGAGATCGTCTTCGATCCGCCGCACTGCAGGATCGGGCGCGGGACGTTGGTTGGTAGCAGCCTCGCTCGATGACGCCGGCTTTGCGGTTGGGCTTGGTGTCTTTGTCCCGCTGAGATCGCGGACGAGCTGTTCCAGTTCACGGACGGAAAGGCCGCTCGCGACTGCCTCGTTTGCAATGTCTGTTGCGCTGTGCGTTGTCGGCAGCGCGAGGAGCGCGCGCGCATGCCCAAGACTCAAGATGTTCGCCTGCACCATCTGCTGAACCTGCTCCGGTAGGGAGAGCACCCGAAGCAGGTTCGTCACTGTAGTTCTATCCTTGCCCACCGATTCGGCCACTTGCTGCTGTGTCAGCTGAAATTCATCGATGAGCCGCCGGTAGCCTCGGGCCTCTTCGATGGCGTTGAGATTTGATCGTTGCAGATTCTCGACGAGCGCGAGGACGAGCATGGTCCGATCGTCAAAGTCGCGAACGATCGCAGCAATGTCAGTCCAGCCGAGATTTGTTGCTGCCCGGAGGCGTCGCTCTCCAGCGATGAGCTCGAACGCGTCCCCACGCCGGCGAACGGTAATCGGCTGAATGAGTCCGCTCGCCTTGAGAGAGGCCTGCAGTTCCGCCAATTCAGCTTGATCAAACTCCCGGCGCGGCTGAAATGGATTCGAGCGGATTCGGGCCACTTGAATGCGCTGAAGGTCGCCGCCTGGCTCGCTCGTCGTGACAGACCCCGGAATCAGCGAATCCAGCCCTCGTCCCAGTCTCCTGGGCTTCTCGGCGCTCACTTTTGCCTCGACATAAGTTCTTTTGCCACAGTCATATAGGCCTGCGCGCCGATCGACGCCACGTCGTACAGGATTATTGGCTTACCAAAGCTGGGCGCCTCCGCCAAACGAACGTTTCTGGGCACGACGGCATCGAAGACCTCAGCACCGAAATACTCCCGGGCCTCCGTCGCAACCTGGCGGGACAAGTTAAGCCTCGCGTCGTACATCGTGAGAAGGACGCCGTCGATGGTTAGTCCTGGATTCACGCTTCGCTGAATGAGATGAACGGTATTCAGCAACTGCGAGAGCCCCTCGAGCGCGTAGTACTCGCATTGGAGCGGAATGAGTAGCGCGTCCGCTGCCGCAAGCATATTGAGGGTGATCAGACCGAGTGACGGCGGACAGTCAATGAGCACGTAATCGTAGCTCGACTTCACGGCCGCGACGGCGTTGCGCATCACCAACTCACGATCCTTCCGGTCCACGAGCTCCACCTCCGCGCCCGCCAAATCGGGCGTCGCCGGAACGACGTCGAGGTGCTTGAAATGGACGCTTCCGATGATTGTGTCTTGGAGCGAACGATCTCCGATCAGCACGTCGTAGACGGTTGCCGTGATTCGGTCCTTGCTCACCCCTACGCCGCTCGTAGCGTTCCCTTGTGGATCGCCGTCGATCAGCAGCGTCCGTTGCTCCGCCGCAGCAAGGCTGGCGGCCAGGTTTACTGCGGTTGTCGTCTTGCCGACACCGCCCTTCTGGTTTGCGATCGCGATGACGCGGGACACAATCTGGGAGGCTAGAAGAAAACGTCGACCACGGATGATTACAACGGCGAATACTCACCAAGGCCAACGTTGGGCCAATCTACGGAGCACCGTGTGGCTGGACAACGTGCCACGTGGCACATCCGACTCGGGTTCACTGGAATGTGCCACGTGGCACACGCCGGCGTTACGAACAGACAAAAGGTAGCGCCACAGCCAATCGTCAATCACCGCTGACACTAACCTCGACGCCGCAGCATCATCCCCGTTGCCGGAGGCCTCACGCTTAACAACAACGGCCGAGCGAACCGCGCCTCGAACGACGCTTACCGACTTTGGAATGCCCAGCGAACTGTCACATTCGCGGAAACGGTTTGCTCTCCCGGTTCAATCGGCGTTGGCGACTTCGCCGCCATCGCGACTCGGCTAAACGTCTCGGACGGTCGCGGGATCGGATACGACGCAGTCGACACCTCGATGAGGGCGCCGAGCGATCCGCCAGCTGCGCGTGCGAGCGCTTCTCCGTCGGCTCTGGCGTTGGCGACAGCAATCCCAAGCGCGGCACGGCGCGCCGAATCGGCCTTAGTCGAATGAAACTGAAGGCTGGAAATCTCGTTCGCCCCCTTGGCGAGCACGGCGTCGATGATCTTCCCAATGTCCTCGAGCTTCTTCAATTCTGCCTGCACCGTGTTCGTCACGGTGTACCCAATCACGCGCGGTGGAGTCGTTCCGTTCGGCGTGTATTGCATCTCCGGAGAAACATTGTAGTTCGCCGTCGACAGATCCTCGCTCGTCAACCCAAGCGATCGAAGCGTATCGAGGATCGCGCGCTGGCGACGAGCGTTGTCTGCTCCAGCGGCGGCGGCGGTCGCCGCGCGACTCTGAACGCCCACAGAAATCGTTGCGCGGTCCGGGCTGATTCGAACCTCTCCCTCGCCCGACGTCACGATTTGCGCCGAAATGGACCCGGGGGATTGACCCTCGCCCTTTGAGGGGCCCACTGCCAGACTCGCCAAACCGACCGAAACAGCAAAGACACCGAGAACAGAATTGCGCACGTCATACTCTCCGTGGTGGTGCCAAAACAGCGGCTGGCCGCAAGGCCCGTGCTCGCACATCCAAAAGCGGCAAATTAAGTAGCATATTGATACTAATTACTCGACGACGTGGTCCAACTCGTGATGGGGCAGCGTGTCCCTCAGCTGTGAATCTGTTGGGTTGCAAGCCGGCGGCGCTTCTCAACCTCGAGAACAAGATTCTGGAGATCGGTCGGGCTCACTCCCGGAATGCGCGCGGCTTGCGCAAGCGACGATGGAAGAATGGCAGCGAGCTTCTGCCGCGACTCCGACGACAGCGACTGCATGTCCGAGTACGGCGTGTCGCTCGCGAGCGAGAATTGCCCCATCCGGCGCAACTTGGCGGCCTGATCACGCTCTCGCACAAAATATCCGCTGTACTTGAGCTCGAGCTCCGCGGTCACGACCGCGTCGCGCTGCAAATGCTCTCCAACCTTCGCCGCCGCAAACAAATCGCCCAGCGAGATCCGCTGACGCTTCGCCACGTCCGCAATCTTTACCGAATGCGCGAGCGGCGCGCTGTCCGCCCGCGCCAGCACGTCATTCACCTGAGACGGAAGCACGCTCGTCACGCCGGCGAGACGCGTAGCTTCGTCTTCATCAGCAAATCGTCGTGCGATGATCTCGGACTCGCGCTCGGAATAGAGGTGCAACTCCAAACCGATCGGCGCGAGACGACGAAGCGCATTGTCCTGTCGCGCGGTGAGACGAAACTCGGAGCGCGACGTGAACAATCGATATGGTTCGTCGACGCCACGCGTGATGAGATCGTCAATCAAGACTCCAATATAAGAACTCTCACGACCGAGCACGACACTCGACGCGCCGAGTGCCAATCGCGCCGCATTCAATCCGGCGACGACGCCCTGCCCTGCCGCTTCCTCGTAGCCTGTGGTGCCGTTGATCTGTCCCGCGAGAAACAATCCGCGCAACGCCTTCACTTGCAGCGTCGCATCCAACTGCGTGGGCGGATAGTAGTCGTACTCGATCGCGTATCCGGCGCGCGTCATTCGTGCATGCTCGAGTCCCGGGACCGAGTGTAGCATCTCGAGTTGCACGGTGGCCGGAAGCGACGTCGACAAACCATTGACGTACAGCTCCGTGGTCTCGTGTCCCTCGGGTTCGAGAAACAACTGATGCCGCTCCGCCGCCGGAAAGCGCACGATCTTGTCTTCGACCGACGGACAATAACGCGGACCGCGCGATCCGATCGCGCCGCCGTACATCGCGGACTTCTTGATATTCTCCTGGATGATCCGCTTCCCGTCTTCGCCGAGGAACGTGATCCAGCACGGAAGCTGCGGCGGATGTCGAGTTGCACCACCGCGATCGCGTGGCGTTGTCCAAAAGTGCGACCAAGAATAATCGAACGCATCGATCTCGCTCTCCTGCCGCTCGAGCCGTGAAAAATCCACCGAGCGTCCGTCGATGCGCGGCGGCGTTCCCGTCTTGAACCGATCGACAGTGAGACCGATTCTATCGAGCTGCTCGGCGAGATGGGTCGCTGCCGCTTCGCCCGCGCGGCCGCCGGAGATCTTCGTCTCGGTGCCGACGTGAATGCGCCCGCGCAAAAACGTCCCGGTCGTAATCACGACACATCGCGCGCCGAAGCGCCGGCCCTCGAGCGTTTGAATGCCGATCACCGCGGGACCCGCAGCGTCATCGATGAGTAAACTCGCAACAGTGCCCTGAATTGTCTGCAGCGCCGCATGTTCTTCGATCAGGCTTCGTACGGCCCGACGGTAGAGTCCTCGATCGCATTGCGCGCGCGGTGCCCATACGGCGGGACCCTTGCTCCGATTGAGCATGCGGAACTGCAACGACGCCAAGTCCGTCGCCCGCCCCATGATGCCGCCGAGTGCGTCGACTTCGCGCACGACGGTGCCTTTGGCGATGCCGCCGATCGCAGGGTTGCACGACATTTGGCCGATCGTCTCGAGCGCGCTCGTGACGAGCCCGACGCTGGCACCAGCACGCGCAGCGGCGACTGCCGCCTCGGTTCCGGCGTGTCCAGCGCCGATGACCAGAACGTCGAACTCGACTTCGACGTCGCGCAAGAGTTCAGAATCGACCATTCTGAAAGCTACGGAGGTGTAGCGAACGCGGGGAGCGGGCTGCGGACGCGAGATATATTGAAGGCCGAAACGTCCGACCTACCGAGCGGAGATCATCATGGCATTGCCAGTCGCGAGCGGTGCGCCCACGCTCTTTCTTCGGCGCACGTCGTACGAATTGAGCGGGCTGACACGCGCGAAAATCGACCAGCACTTTGGGCTCACCGCGGACGAATTCCGCGTGGAGGGCGATCTCGTGGCGATCGGCCCAGTGTACGGCCCATCGGGCGACGCGTTGGGCGATTTCATTGCCGAACTCGAAAGCCTCGGCCTGGTGTACTTCGACGACTTCTTTGAGCTAACCGGAAATTGGCCTGACTGGCTGCAGGTCCACGCCTCGAATCGATGATCGATGGGCGCTGATGGCGCCATTCAGTCGCGATGCTTCATCTTCGCGAGCTCCGCTGACGTGGGCGCAGGCGTGAGCGGACCGTTCCGCAACAAGCCGTGCCAGCCGCATTCGTAGCACCAGCTCGTCCGGAATTTCGGGAGGAGAACGTTCCAACCGCGGGATTGCACCCGAATGGTTGCGGCGTCGCAATTTGGGCAGCGATCGCCTTCCGGAAGTAGATAGAAGAAAAACACCGTAGCGAGCACGGCGCGCAGGACGAAGAATCCGCCGACGACGAGAATGCAGAGTACGACGTCCCACATGGTGCCACCTCCTACAATCGCTTCTCCACTTCCGCCCACGCTTCGACGTACGCGACGTCGTCGTCAATGCGCTCAATCACGACTTCCGTCCCGGCGGCGAGGGCCGCGGCGTCACAACTACGCGCACGAAGTACCCGATGTTCGTTCGCGAAGTCAAACGTCACCTCTCCCTCAACGTCGGCACGGATGGATTTGGTCACACGAGCCAAATGCCCCTGCAGCATTTCGTGTTCTCCAGCGACGTCGTGCTCCGGCGTGAGCGTCCACCACTTCAGCACGAGCCGCGCCGCAACGATTGAGAAGAGCACGCCAAGCCCGACGGCAATGACCAAGTTCAACCAGAGCGACCGGCTCGCACCCCTGCTCAGGATGTTCCCGGCCGCGCCGAAAACGACGGCGAAGGTTGCGACGACGGGCGGCGAGACGCGGAACGATCGCTCGCCGGTCGGATGTTGATCGCGCGGGCGCTCCACGCCGTTCAACATCACGCGAACCGCATACAGCAGTCCGCCGATGAAGCTCGCAATGTAGACGATCGTCATATGCCTTTTCCGGCGCAGAGCGATTGGTCCGAGTGCGGCACCAACGACGCAGATGGGTCCGCGTGGTGAAAGAAATGACAATCGGTGTCTCGAATTCGCATGCGCGATCTCCCGCTGGCGTGTGGTGGCAGCCGCATTTGGAAACCTAGCCCAACGCGGCGGCCAAGAACTCACACACCCGCCACTCCGCGTAATACTGTGGTCGCCACGGCCACTGACCGCCAATGAAACCCACGTGCCCTCCGTGATCGACGAATTCAAGTTGCAGATGGCCGTTTTGGCCGGCGATCCGCCGCACCTCATCGAGCACTGCGCTGGGCAAGAATGGATCGTCGATGGCGCTGAGCAACAGCGTCGGCACCGAAATCCGATCGATCCAACCCACGGCACTCGATCGACTGTAGTAGTCATGTGCGTCAACGAACCCGTGAACGGGAGCGGTCACTGCGTCGTCGAAGTCATAAATCGTCCGAGCGCGCTCGAGCGCGCCCCGATCAAACAGGCCGGGATAGCGTTCGAGTTTTTCTAACGCCTTGTGGCGTAGCGTTCGCAGAAAGTGCCGATCGTACACGCGTGCAAATCCTGTCGAGATGAACCTCGCGCCTCGCTCCAGATCGTACGGAACGGAGATAGTTGCCGCCGCGCAAATCTGTCGAGAGACGCCCGTCGCTGCCTCGCCGAGAAACTTGAGCACAACGTTCCCGCCGAGTGAGACGCCGGCTAAGAGAATGGGATTGTCGGGGTGTTCGACTCGAATGCGGTCGAGGACGTGCGCGAGGTCGCTGGTTTCGCCGGAATGGTAGAACCGCGGGGCGCGATTTGGCTCGGTGCCGCAGCCGCGAAAAATCAGTAAATCAGCGGCCCATCCACGTCGTTGCGCCTCGGCGAAGAAACCGGCGACATAGTGCGATTCGATCGTGCCTTCGAGTCCGTGGAGCAAGAGCAACCGAGGCGCGTGAATTGATGCGCCGCGCGGAGCATCGAGCCGGTGTAGCTCGAGAAAATCGCCGTCCGGCGTATCCCATCGCTCCATACGCGTTGGTATCGGCGCGCGAGGTCGAAAGAATTTTCCCCAGAGCGTTTGGCCGTGGGGTCCGGGTACCCACCATGCTGGGCGGTAGATATACTCGCTTCGTTGAGGGGAGGGCACGAAGGCGCGAGAATCCGGGTGGGTTAGGGTGGGCGACGGCCGTCCGCCATCAATAACAGGCCGGTGCGAGCGATGGAAGTTCAGATCTTTGGTGTAAAGAAGAGCGCCGAGACCCGAAAGGCTCTTAGGTTTTTCGCGGAACGGCGAGTCAAGACGCATTTCGTCGATTTCGCCGAACGCGCGGCGTCGCTGGGCGAGCTCAAGCGATTTGTTCAAAAATTTGGTCTCGACCGATTGATTGACCGCGATTCGCGCCGTTACGACGAACTTGGGCTCAGACACGCGAGATTGTCTGATGAGCGCTGGCTCGAGAAGCTCGCGGAGGAACCTCTGCTCCTTCGCATGCCTCTCGTTCGCCACGGCGGCTCGTTGACGATTGGACTGGCCGAAGACGACTGGAAAACCTGGACGGGCAAGTGACGCAACTGGCGGTATCCGGCGTAGGCGTCGATTTCGGCGCAACGACGCTATTCAACAACATCACGTTCACCGTCGCCGCCGGCGAACGGTGGGGAATCGTCGGCCGCAATGGCACGGGCAAGACGACGCTCTTCAAGCTGCTCACGAACGAGATGCAGCCGACGCGCGGCCAAATTGCGCGGCAACCAGCCATACGCGTGTCACTGCTCGAACAGCATCGCGAATTTGCGGGCGAAACGACCATTTGGGAGGTCGCCGCGGGTCAATTTGCGGATCTGCTTGCACTCGAACGCTCGCTCATGGCGCAGGCCGCTGGACTCGAGCATGACGCCGGCGAAGCGGCGCTCCGTCGATATGGCAAGGATCTCGAGCGGTTTGAGCGCGAGGGCGGATATACGATCGCGCCTCGCGTCGACGCCGTTCTACACGGACTCGGTTTCGATCCAGCCGCGGCGCGCACCGACCCCGTTGCACAATTGAGCGGCGGCGAGCGCGGCCGACTTGGATTGGCTCGGCAGCTTGTCAGCCCCGCCGACGTGCTGTTGCTCGATGAACCGACGAACCATCTCGATCTGGAAACCACTCGGTGGCTCGAGGAGTACCTCGCGTCGGTGACCATGACTGTGTTGCTCGTGAGCCACGACCGTGCGTTTCTCGCGGCGGTTGTCGATCACGTGCTGCATTTCGAGGGAGATTCGGCCACGGCGTACGCCGCCGGCTACGCGGGTTTTGTCGAACAGCGCGCCCTTCGGCGTCTCACACACGCGAGGCAATTCGAGCAGCAACAACGAAAGATTGCGAGCGAGCAGGATTACATCGCGCGCAACCTTGCCGGTCAAAACAGCAAGCAGGCAAAGGGCCGGCGGAAGAGGCTCGATAGCATGCCGCGACTCGGCGCGTTGACGTCGGACGACGCGACGATGTCCGTTCGATTCGAGGTTGCCGAGCGAGGTGGCGACCGGGTTTTTGCGGCGGAGCATGCGACGATTCGCGTCGAAGACCGCGTGCTGATCGAGGACCTCAACGCGACGCTGATGCGCGGCGACACGCTCGGTTTGATCGGACCCAACGGTTCGGGAAAATCGACGCTGATCCGAACCTTGATGGGCGAGCACCCGATCGCCGGAGGCGAGCTCAGAATCGGTGGCGGGATTACGGTTGGCTACTATCGACAGGATCTCGCGCAGGTTCCGCTCAATCAAACGCTGTTCGAAGTCATCAACGACCTTCGGCCGACGTGGGATCGAAGGCAGGTACAGGGCCACCTCGGCCGCTTCGGTTTTTCGGGCGACGAGGCGCAACGCCGCGCCGACACACTGTCGGGCGGCGAGCGTGCGCGCGTGGCGCTCGCGATGTTGATGCTCAGCCGAGCGAATTTGTTGATCCTCGACGAGCCGACGAATCATTTGGACGTCGAGTCGATCGAGACGCTCGAGGACGCCATCGATCAGTACGAGGGAAGCGTGCTCCTTGTGAGCCATGATCGCGAACTGTTGCGCACTCTCACCACACGCCTCTGGGTGTTGCACGAGCGCCACGTCACCGACTTCGCCGGCAATTTCACTGAATGGGAGCTCGTATCCACTGAACGGCGACATGCGGCCTCGGTCCGGGCCGCCGAAGAGGAAGCGCTTCGCCGAGTTCATGAAAAGAAAAAGACCGCTCGTCGGGATGAGCCGAATCGGGATACGCGCGCGGTTCAGCGCAACGCGCAAAAGCGCGTGACCGAGCTCGAAACACAGATACAAACACTCGAAGGGCGAATCGAGACATTGACGCATGAGCTCGAGGATCCGGAGCTGTACACTCGGCCGAATGGCGTGGCGCGGGCGACCAGCCTTGGCGTAGAGCTGGAACGTCTCAAGAAGGATTTGGAGCGCATTTTGGAGGAATGGAGCACGGCTAGCGACGCGCTCGACACCACCAACGCCGGTGGAGCGTAGGGGATCGTCTCTCACCCCACGGAATGCTCAGTCTCCTTCTCTGCGCGCAGCTCGCGGTCGCGACACAATCCATCGACTCGACGTACTCGTCTCAGGCGCTGCGAGCGATGATCGCGCGCGCCGCGGTCGCGAATCGACAACCGCCGGCTGAGTTTCGTTCATACCAGAGTCGGATCGAGACCGAAGTGTCGTTGCTGCTGCGAGACACGCTCGGGCGCGAGAATACGGCGGAAGTCGAACAGCTCGCATCGACGGCGACATGGACGCGCGATGAACGCTACGACCTGCACGTGATCGGGTATCGATCACAGAGTGTGGGCGTTCCGTATTCGACGCTAAGCATTGTGAGAGCGTGGACGGTGCCGTCGTTGTACGGAGAGCGATTGTCCTTTGGCGCGTATTTCACGCGTGCGCGAACTGGCGACACGCTCATTGCCGTTCATCCGTTCGCGGCGGATCGAGACCAGTATTACCAATTCTCAGGCGGCGACACGGTGGCGACGCTTCGCTCCGGTTCGCGTTCGATTCCAATCGCACGAATTCACGTCCGTCCGAATTTTCACGGACCAACTCGACTCGGCGCGTTCGATGGCGAAATTGACCTCGATGCGGAGCGCGGGCAGATCGTTCGGATGCGCGGACGTTTTGTCGTGGTGGGGCACGAGGGCGGCATTCGCTCGACGCTCGCGCGTGCGGCAGGAATTGTCGGTGTAGTGTACGCTGAATTCGTGAACGTTCAGGTGGGAGACAAGTACTGGTTGCCCGCCTTTCAGCGCACGGAATTTCAAGCCGCGTTTCCAATGCTCGGGCAAGCGCGGCCGATCTTTCGCATTGTCTCGACGATTCGCGATATCGCGGTCAGTGAGTCCGGTCCAATCGCGAACGCCCCGGACACGGCGGTCATTCCGCGAGTGCGCGTGAGTTGGGCGCCGTCTGACAGCGTCAATCGCTACGACCAGTGGCAGCGCGGAATAGGAACGCAAAGCGGGGCGGTACACTCCGACGACTTCGATGATCTGGCGCCGGATATTTGGCGCGCGGATGGTCCGCCGCGATTCAATCTTTTCCCCAACGCGACGAGTCGGATTTTTCGGTTCAACCGCGTGGAGGGTCTGTACACTGGCATTTCGCCGTCCGTGGATTTTCGAAACGTGATGCCCGGGCTCAGCGTCGGCGCGAATGCCGGCTGGGCGTGGTCCGAGAAGACGACGCGTGGCGGCGGGTATGTGACGTATAGCCGAAACAAAACGATCTACGGAATTCGCGCCGACCGTTCTCTTGTCTCGACCAATGACTTCGCGCTCCCGCTCGACAACGATCCGGGCTTTGCCGCATTGCTCGGTTCCGTGGACAATTACGACTACCTGGACCGGCGCGGCGCGATGCTGTCAGTCACGCGATCGCTCGGTTCGGTGGACATGGGCTTGGCGACACTTCAATTCGGTCTGCGCAGCGACCACGCCGAACAAGCGCGCCTCGACAAGGGTCCGCTCGGCGGACGCACACATTTTTCGCCGAACCGGGGCGCGACAGATGGCCGCTACGCACTGGGATCGGCCGACCTCGAGCTTCATCCGAACGTCACGGGTGACTTCGTCCAACCTGGTATTGGCGCGAAGGTGCACTATGAAGTGGGTTCGGGAGATTTGGATTGGCAGCGCATCGAGCTCGGACTTTCAGCGCGACGTTACTTCGGGCCAATCTCCTTCGCCGCACACGCCGACGGCGGTGTGGTCCTCGGCGCGAGTCCTCCGCCGCAACAATTGTTCGAGTTGGGTGGCGATCAATCGTTGCCGGGCTACAGCTACAAACAATTTGTGGGTGATCGCGCCGCGCTCTTCCGCATGTTCGGTAGTTATCGATTCAACATTTGGCAGCATCCCATTCATTTTATTCGCAACTACTTCTTGCCGGGGCTCAGCCCGGGGATCGGCGTGAGTGCGCAGGGAGGATGGACCGAGCTGTCGTCGAACGGAGCAGCGCTTGCCGCTCAGCAACTCAGCGCGACGGGAGTCGACGTCCCGGAGATCACCCACGGAACGCGGGCAACGGTGGGCGGCGGAATCACGTTGTTTTCGGACATCGTTCACATCGGGGTCGCGAGACCCGTCGATCGGCCCGCTCCATGGAAGTTCGTTGCCGGGTTCGGCGCGACGTTTTAGCGCGACACTCAAGGCAGACGCTAAAACTCGCCGATGAAGCCGATCTCCGGCTCGAGGTGCACGCCGCATTCCTTCTCGACGGTTTTCTGTGCATGCGTTATGAGTTCACGCACATCGGCGGCCGTGGCTGCGCCGAGGTTGACCATGATGTTTGCGTGCATGTGCGAGATCTGGGCGTCGCCGCGGCGAAACCCCTTGAGGCCGCACTGATCGACCAAGCGTCCCGCGCCGACGCCCTCGATCTTCTTGAAGATCGAGCCCGCGCTCGGATGCCATTCCAACCATGGATGCTTTGCGCCGCGCCAACTGAGATTCTCCTGAAGGATGCGATGGAGGCTGGCTGGGTCGGCGCGCGTCAGCTTGAACGAGGCCGACAAAACGATGTCGCGGCGATGATGAAACACGGAATCATCGTATGCAAAATTCACGTATTTGGCGTCGACGGTTTTCCGTTCGTTCTCCTGCGACAGGATCTCGCACGACTCGAAGACCTCGGCGATGAACATCGTTCGTTCGCGCTCAGGCGCCGGCGACAGAAAATGAAGATTCTGCCAGATGGCGCCGCCGACGGTGCTCGGAATGCCAACGTAGTGTTCGAGGCCCGACCATCCACGCGCGACCGACTCTTGCACGAGGGTCTTCACGACGGTGCCGCTCTCGGTCCATAGGTGGCAGGCGTTGCCCGCCTCGCGGAACTCGTGTGCTCGCGCGGTGTTTCGGATGACCAGGCCACGAAATCCGCGATCGCCGATCAGGACGTTGGCGCCAAGTCCGAGAACGAAGTAGGGTACACCGGACTCGCGTGCGGCGAGGACCGCGTCCGCCAGCGCGTCGGCCGACGTTGGTTCAAAGAAGAGGTCGGCGGGACCGCCGATGCGAAACGTTGTATAGGGAGCGAGGGGTACGTTTCGACGGAGATTTGTCGCGTCGAGTCGTGCCGCGAGACGCTCAATTGTCTTGGGATCGGAGCTGGCCATTGTGACGTTAAAAGAAACCATGAACGCGGCGCAGACGCCATTGTGCACCATTCACGGCGCTGTTCACCGCGCTATCCGCTCTGCGGTATCGCGTCGAGCGGCGACGCTGATCGCAGCGATGATGCTCCCTGCCCTTCTGGGCGCGCAGCGGGCGGAACTGGAAAAGCACATTCAGCGAACGACGCTGGCGAACGGCCTCGATATCATCGTCGTTCAGAATCGCGGTGTGCCGCTCGTGACCATCGAGGCCGACGTCAAGAATGGCTCGTTCACGCAGGGGCCGGAGTTCGAAGGATTGTCCCACTTGTACGAGCACATGTTCTTCAAGGCCAATCAGGCACATCCCAACCCCGACGATTTCGTTGGGCGCGCGTCGGAGCTCGGCGCTGAGTTCAACGGGACGACCAGCGAAGAACGGGTGAACTACTATCTCACGGTTCCCGCTGACAGCATCGAAGGCGGAATGAAGTTTCTCGCGGCGGCGTTGATCAATCCGTCGTTTCGAAAGGACGAGCTCGAGCGAGAGCGCGAAGTGGTCATCGGCGAATACGACCGCAACGAATCGCGTCCCGGATTCAAATTCAACACCGAGATGGGGAAGGCGCTGTGGACCACCGCGTGGAGCAGAAAGAATCCACTCGGAGAGCGTGCGGTCATTCAGAGTACGACGCCGGAAAAGATGCGGACCATCCAGCATCGATACTATGTGCCCAACAACACCGCGATCATCATTGCCGGCGACGTCACGCCGGTAAAAGCAATCAAGCTCGCGACGTCGATCTTCGGTGCTTGGCCGCGGAGTGCCGATCCCTTCACGGTCGATCCCATTCCGCCGATCCCGCCGCTCAAGCGCGACACGGCGCTGATTGTCGAAGAGGCGATAGGAAGCATCGTCGTGGAGCTACAATGGCAGGGCCCGGGGGCCACGAAGGATCCGGCTGCGACTTACGTGGCGGACGTTTTCTCCGACGCACTCAACCAGCCCGGTTCGCGCTTTCAGCGTCGACTCGTCGACAGCGGACTTTTTCACGCGATTGGCGTGAACTACTACACGCTGAACCACGTGGGCCCGATCACGATCGAAGGCGAAACGTCTCCCGAACATTTGAAGGAAGCGCTCGCTGCCTTGCGCGACGAAATCGGAAAACTCAACGACCCAAAATATTTCTCGGCCGACGACTTGGCCGCGAACAAACAAAACAGAATTGTCGGAACGATGAAGAGTCTGGAGCGCGCGTCGGGATTCGCTCACCAGATCGGTTTTTGGTGGGCGGTCACAGGGCTCGACTATTTCTTTGGCTACGTGGACACCATGGCGAAGCAGACCCCCGCCGATCTGCAGTCGTATGCCAGCAAATACATCATCGGCAAGCCGCATGTCACCGGAGTGCTGCTCGCGCCCGACGTGCGCCGCTCACTCAAGTTGACGACGAGCATGCTCGCTGATCCGGGAGTTCGCCCGTGATCGCACGCCTGGCTTTTGCCGCACTGTTGCTGAGCGCGCCCGCATTGGCGACGGCCCAGACTGATACGGCAACGACGACGTTCGAGGTCAACGGTCTTAAGGTCATTCTCAGACGGAACACGGCGAACGATGTTGTTGCGGCCAACGTCTATCTGCTCGGCGGCACGCAGCAATTGTCGCCCGCGACGCAAGGCATCGAAGCGCTCGTGCTGCAATCGGCCGAACGTGGAACAAAGAAATTTCCGCGCGAGGCGACGCGACGCGTGGTCGCGCGCCTCGGTAGTGTGATCGGTATCGGCCCATCGGAAGATTGGACCGTCTTCGGCTTCACGAGCATTCGAAGCACCTTCGATTCCACGTGGGCTGTATTTGCGGATCGCTTGGTCGCTCCGACGCTCGACTCGAGCGAAGTCGAGCTCGTACGCGCGCGAATGATCGCCGCCGTCGTCGACGCACAGAATAGCCCCGACCCGCTCGTCAACCGTCTCGCTGACAGTCTGTCGTACGTCGGACATCCGTACGGGTTCGCGCCCGAAGGAACGGAATCGGCGCTGCGCTCGATCACCCTCGCCAACGTCCGGAACTATCAAGCGACGCAGATGGTAGCGTCGCGCATGTTGCTTGTGGTAGTCGGAAATATCGAGCGCAGTCGTCTCGAGCAGCTGGTGCAGGGCACACTCGGCAAGCTTCCACGGGGGACGTACATGTGGACACCTCCCCACCAGCCCGCAAAGCTGGGACGCGCGCTGGTTGTTCGTGAAGCGGCGCTTCCGACCAACTACTTGCTTGGCTACTACGCCGGACCAACCGCGCGCGAACCAGACTATCAAGCGCTGCGCGTTGCGACCGCGGTGCTGTCAGGACGCTTTTTCACTGAGATTCGGTCGCGTAGAAATCTCTCATATGAAGTTGATGCTCCGTTCGTGGAGCGCGCGATATCGACCGGCGGTGTTTACGTGACGACGACCGATCCGAATCAGACGCTGCAGATCATGCGTGCGGAGATCGATCGTCTACAACGCGAGCTCATCGACGCCGGCGGCCTCGAAAGGCTCGTTCAACAGTTCATCACGGATTTCTTTTTGAGAAACGAGACGAACGGTGATCAGGCAACGTTCTTGGCTCGCGCCCAGATTTACCAAGGCGACTACCGCATCGCGAACCATTTCGTCGATGATCTGCGCCGCGTCCGTCCTGAAGACGTTCGCCGAGTTGCGCGCCAATACATGCACGATTTTCGGTTTGTGTACCTCGGCAAGCCAGACGCGCTTTCTCGTTCTCTCATCGCGCAGTTTTAGATTCGCACCGCACCGTCACTCGCTGAATTCTTGGGCGACGGCTCGAGGGTCGAGGATGCCGGAATAGAGAGCGTCACCAAGCACGACGCCGGCAATCCCGCGATGTTCGAGTGCGCGGAGGTCGCTCATGGTCTGCACGGATCCCACCGTCGTGACCGGGAATGCGCACGCCTCCGCAATGTCTTCGATGAGGGCGAGGTCCGCCGACTCGTGACTGCCGTCGCAACTCGCTGTTGACACCAGAAGTCCGCCCAACGAAAGGGTCGTGAGCTCTTCGATGACATCCAGGATGTCGAGAGGCAGGCTCCGCACCCAACCGCGAGTCACAACGCGGCGCTCCCGAATGTCCGTTGCCACGACAAGCAGCCCCGGGAATAGGTCGGAAATGCTGGCGAGCCAGTCTCGTTCCTCCAGCGCGCGGGGCCCCAGAACCACCCGCCAGGCGCCGGCATCCACCAAGCGCTCGATTGCATCGGTCGATTCGACGGCACCGGCCACCTGCACCTCGAGCGCGCCGTCGCGAATGACTTCCTCGACGATCCGATCGCTCGAGCTGCCATTGGCGACGGCATCGAGGTCGATGAGGTGGACCCGCTTAAAGCCCGCTGTCGCCCACGTCCTGGCGACCGCGATGGGGTCCCCGAGTGCCGGGCCGTCGTCCGGCACATCGTGGTTCAAGGGGCGAACCGCTGTCCCACTTCGAATGCCGACCGTTGGAATGGCGATCATAGTATGTAAGGAGAACGCCGAACCGATCCGTTCCGCTAGCCCGGGCACGGGCTAAATGCTTGCGGCCCTCGACTCCGCGTTGCGTTTTGTCGACTTTGTGAATAGTTTCACATTCTCCGCGCGCTCGCGGCGAACACTCAAACGATCCTAGCTAGGCAATACTGGAGGCCCCACGAAAATGCGGTTCTACACACTAGCGCTCCTCGCGGGCGCCACTGTTCTCAGTGCTTGCGGCGGCGGCGACAACGCAGCAAAGGATACCTCGAAGGCACCCCCGAACCAGACGCCACCAGCCGGAGCTCCGGCGGCAGGCGCGCTCGCCCCAATGCCGGCAACCGGCGACACCGTGACGGTCAAGATGGTCGGCGACGACAAGGGCTATCGGTTCGAGCCCGCCGCGATCACGATCAAGACCGGTCAGGCGGTGAAGTTCGTCATGACCAGCGGCGGACCACACAACGTTGCGTTCGATCCGACCACGGTTCCGGCGGATTCGAAGGACCAGCTCAACGCCAACATGACGGGCCAGATGTCGGAGCTTTCGAGCCCCATTCTCATGAACCCGAACGAGGCGTACACGATCTCCTTCGCGGGCGTCAAGCCGGGCACGTATCCATTCCACTGCACGCCGCACCTGGCGATGAACATGAAGGGCACGCTCACCGTTCAGTAGTTTTCTGTACGGCGGCACTATCACGTTGAAAAGAGCGGGGCCATTCGGCTCCGCTTTTTTTCTGCGGGCTGAACTTTCGTCTCGAGGTTGGCGCGCCACGTGCCCGGATGGAACGGCGTTCCCCAGTCCGGCTTGCGACCGATCCTTGTGAGTGAGAGAATGCTTGCATGCCGCAGATGACCGGTGAGTTTCCGCGAGCGATCGCACGACCAGTTTGGCTGGCGGCACGCGCGAGAAACGCCGTGTATCGGCCCGTGTTCATCGGTGCGGTCGGCGTCGGCACATTCGTGGCTGCGCTCGTCGCTCTCGTGCTTGCGCCGCAACAAGCGAAGCGAGGGCAAGTGACATCGCTGCCGCTCGCCACGCGCCCCGACACGACGCCATTCGCCGCGGCGCTTCGACAAGCACGAACCCGGCTCGTAGCGGCAGATTCGTCGCTGATCTACGCGCGGTCACACGCGGCGAGCGCGCCAAAGCCAAACGTCGATTCACTGAGCCCTCTCGTTCGAGCGCGCCGCGACACACTCTCCGGCGTACTCAACGATCTTGATGCGCTGCTCACTCGCGTTGAAACTGTTCCGTTGGCTGGATCCTATCGCGCGCTCGCCGAATCTCCGCAGATGTCATCCAATTCGCGGGTCAGAGCGCTTCTCGACTCGCTCAGCGATGTCGAGCGAGATCGCGAGGCCTTCGGAACATCCGGCGGCGCTGATCCGACATATTTGGCTCTGACGTCGCGAGCCACGCAGATTGGACACGCCATCGAGGCGATCGGTCGAGAACGACGCGATCTCCTCCGAGAGCAAATCGGAAAGCTGAACGCGCCGGCTCCAACGCAGGCAGTCGCGAATTCGCCGACCGCCGACACAACCGCGTGGCTCGCCGAACGCGATTCGGCGCGGTCGCTTGTTGGACAGGCGAGCAAACTGTTGCTGGACGCGCGCGAAAAAAAGAAGGACTACGACCAAGCTGTCACTCGAGCCAACGAGGACGCCACGCTCGATGCGCCAACGGTCGCGCTCCTGGCCGCGGCGCTCGTCTTTGGAATTGCGCTCGGATACGGCTCGGCGTTCGTGGGTGAAATGCGTCGTCCACGCGTGAGCGACGAGCACGAAGTCGAGCGAATGACCGGTGCTCGTGTTCTTGCGACCGTTCGACCGCGCCCGCGACGGAACGACCGCCGGCGCCGGCTGGCCGATCGAGATGCGCCACCCTATTTCGATCCGGACGCCGACGCGTACCAACTCACCTATCTCCACGTCGCACGCGCCGGAGCCAGCCGCGTGATGCTGACGATCGCCGGCGCAGACACAGGGATCGCGGCCGTCGTCGCGACCAATGTCGCCGCCATTGCTGCTGACGAGGCTCGCAGTACGATCATCATCGACACCGACACACGAACGTCGCCGGTCGCCGCAGCGCTCCGCGTCCGGGCCGAGCCGGGTGTTGCCGATATCATCGAGCGAAACATCGATTGGTCTGAGATCACCTCGCAGGCAAGGGTCGGACGCGACCGCATTATCGACGTCGTCCCGAGTGGACTGTCGGTCGCCCCGCGGAATTTTGCCTTGGTGACAGAGCTATTTCGGCGCGAAGCGACCCGCATGGCTCGGCACTACGAGGCAATCGTCATTGTCGCTACCGTCGAACAGGCGGCGGCCGGTCTCCCGGGCGTACTCCCCATTCCCGACACGATCATCTGTGCTCGGGTAGGTCACACCAGAATCGCGGATCTTCAAGCCGCGCTCGACGCCGTTCGCGGCGCGGGTGGAAATCCACTCGGCGTCGTCCTTTGGGATGCCGCGGCGCCGACGCTACCGACTCCGGAACGCTTGGCGTCCGCGCCGCGCCCATTGCACACTGCCGAGATGAAGGCTCTTACCGAGCGGTGACCCGACCTTCCTGCCGCATCCGTGCTCGACTAGCATCCGAAGCGTGTGGTCTGACACGTTATTTCACTCCGAGCAACTTCATTTACTTCGGCTGCTCTTGTGGGCCGGTCTCTCGATCGTTGCCGGAACTGCGGTGGGTGGGTTCGTGACGCTGCGCAGAATCCGGTCTCCGTTCTTGAGACACTTCGCGATTCACATGGTGACCTGGGGCGTGGTGATTGGCGCGATCGCGGCGGTGGAATGGTCGCGTGTGCAAATGAGAGACGTGTCCGGCGCAGCTCGCCTCGAACGGGTGTTGTGGCTGAACTTGGGCCTGGACGCCGGGTATGTTGCCATCGGCGCCGTGCTCGCACTGTCCGCGTGGATGTTGGCTCGACGCTTGGCCGGCGTTGGTGCAGGAATCGGAATCGCCATCCATGGACTCGCACTTCTCGCAATCGATTTACAGTTCGCCGCGGTGGCGTCGCGATAATCATGGCTGAAGCTACGATCGACCTGCGGCATCAACCAAAGGACAGAGCCTACGCGCAGTTGCACGCCTACGTGCTCATCGTGCTTGCGGGTATCGATGATGACATCGCCGGAATGGCAACGATCAGCGCGCTGACACACCACGCATTCGGTTTTCTTTGGACAGGTTTCTATCGCGTAGTCGGACCGGACCTTCTGCGCGTTGGCCCCTATCAAGGAACGCTCGGCTGCCTCGACATCACGTTTGGGCGAGGCGTGTGCGGAACGGCAGCCGCAGAGCGCCGCACGATCGTCGTTCCGGACGTGGAGCGTTTTCCGGGACACATCGCGTGCGATGCGCGTGCGAAATCCGAAATCGTCGTCCCTGTATTTGACAAAACTGGTACGCTGATCGCCGTCTTCGACGTTGATTCCGAAAAGCGCGGGACATTCGATCAGCAGGATGCCGACGGCCTCGAGCGGATGCTGCGCTGGTTCGCAGGTAAAGGGCGCGGTTGACTCGCGCGGCAACGACGTGTAGCCTGGTGTCCTGCTCATGACGATCACCGGCTACTCGGATCGCATCAACCACGCGCTGGCGTTCGCGGCGAAGCACCATGATCAACAGGTGCGGAAGGGAACGCGGCTGCCGTATCTCACGCACCCGGCCAACGTCGCCGTCATCCTGACGCGATACGGCCGAGATGACGAGACCGTCGTCGCCGGTATTCTGCACGACGTGATCGAGGATTGTGTTCGCGAATCCTACACGCGGGCGATGCTCGAGCAGCGAATCGGCGACAAATTCGGACACGGCGCGCTCGACACCGTGCTCGAGGTCACGCTGCGCCGCGTGGATGACGACGGCGTCGAGCTAGCGCACGACGATCGGTACGACGACTACATGGAGCGTCTCGCCGGCGCTTCCGATCGGGCGCGATGGGTGTCTGCTGCCGACAAGGTGCACAACGCCAGCACAATTCTTGCCGACCTCAGGCGTACGATCGACCCACAAAGCGTTTGGAGCCGGTTTACCGGCGGCAAGGACGACACCATTCGCGGCTACCGGCGGGTCTACGACCGTTTGCGAGCCATCGGCTTTACCGGCGAAATCATGCACGAGTTTGGACACGTCGTGACGGCGCTCGAGAATTGGACCGAAGCGACACACGCGGCGGAGCTTTCGTCCTGAGCGCAGGTCAACGCGAGCCAGCGTCCGCCGTTTCCGTCGCGGTGTAGCGCGATGCGACGTAGTCCTCCAGAATTTTTAGAAAATCCTCAACGATCGTATCTCCGCGAAGCGTCGTGCGGAGTTTGCCGTCGACGTAGACCGGTGCCTTTGGGTCCTCGAACGTTCCGGGCAGCGAAATCCCGATGTTCGCGTGCTTTGACTCGCCGGGGCCGTTGACGACGCAACCCATCACGGCAACCTTCAGCTCTTCGACGCCGGGACGCTGCTCCCGCCACGCCGGCATGCGTTCGCGAATGAAGGTTTGAATGTCCTCCGCCATGTGTTGGAAAAACGTCGACGTCGTCCGTCCACATCCCGGACAGGCGGTGACCTGCGGCGCGAAGCTCCGGAGGCAAAGCGACTGTAGAA
>Ga0193753_10000907_pt1 | contig 27126 bp, 21 predicted proteins | sample H1c2metaG_FD_144925 | JGI IMG/M metagenome (GOLD analysis project Ga0193753, IMG submission 144925) | Soil microbial communities from a riparian zone of the East river system, Colorado, United States - H1c2 | ecosystem: Environmental > Terrestrial > Soil > Riparian zone | place: USA: East... | reverse complement strand
ACGTGGCCTGCGACGCGGCCCGCGATCTCCGACAAGCCGCCGAAGTGGAAGAAGTGATCGGCGCCTGGGACCACTTCCAGAGTCGCATCGCGGCGCACTGAGAGCTTCTCCTCGAGCGCGGTCAGCGGCGCGAACTCGTCGTCGCTACCGACAACCACGAGCAAGTGGCCCGGGGCGGCTTCGAGATCGGCCGACTGCAGCATGCCTACCGGCGGCGCGAGCATGATCACGCCTTCGATCCGCTTGTCCTCACGGGCAGCGAGGAGCGCAGTCGCCGCGCCGAACGAGTAGCCCGCAGCGAACAGGCGCGCACCGGTCGCTTCGGCCTCGTCCGCGAGGGTCTGAAATGCGGCGAGGTAGTCGCTCACGGCCGACTCGAGGCTGTCCGTCTTCGAACCTTCGCTGCCTTCAGTCCCACGCCAGTTGAACGCGACGCCCGAGATCCCGATGCGCGCGAGACCTTCTGCGATGTCGACCACGACCGGGTTGTGAAACGTACCGCCGTACAACGGGTGCGGCGGCGCGATCACGGCCCTGCCGCCACCAGCTGCAGGAAGCCGCCGCGCCTCGAGGCGCAGCGCAGAGCGTTCAGGAGTTGCCGGGACGACGACCTGCCACGGTTCCCACACCAGACTGATCATGCGCGAGACCCAGCGCGCTCGGCGGACAGCGGCGCACCCGCGGGAGCGGGGACGCGGACGAGAGCGTGATGCGCGAGCGCACCACCGACGTTCAACGGCAAAAGCAGTGTCATTGTCAGCAACGTATCCTGATCGAAATTGGGCAACAGTTTGAGCACGCACAAGAGCAGCGACAGCGCTGCGAGCGCGTAGAAAACGTAGCGCGCGAGCGTGAGCCCGCGCTTCGAGCCGAAGATAATCGCGATCCCGAGCGGCAACAGCAACAAGGTCAGCGGGTTCGCGAGGAACTGATTTTCGTTGCGGTACGTCACGAGGTGCTCGGTGAACTGCCACATCAAGAAGCCGGCAGTGCCCATGACGCCGAACAGAACTCCCCAGGCGACGTGCTGCAAGCCGAACACCACGCGGGCGAACAGACTACTCGAGCGCTTGAACCAGACCGCGCTCAGCCACAGCAATCCGCCCGCGACGCAGCCGAACAGCAAGGTGAAAGGCCACGTCCGCGCGGGGCGTTCGGGGACCGGCGGCCGGCGCGCCTCGAACACGGAGTAGCTCGCAAACGCGAGAGGGACGCGCTCCCCGGTCGGCTTCGTGTACTGCGTGCGTGCGACTGCAGCTTCGAGCTCGCCTGGCAAGAAGAGTTCGTTCCACTGCTTGAGCGGCTTCTCCATCATGTCGTTCATCCAGAACACGAGGGCGAAGTCGAGTAGCGGATCTTTTTGCGCGTGCCGCCGCGTGTGCTCGCGATAGGTCATCCGCGCCGGGCGATCGAGCGCCTTGAAAAACTGACCGTCGGTCGCCCGATCGATCAGATCGCGAAGGCGCGTCGAGCAGTTGTCTTTGTAATGGTCGTAGAGGTACTCGCGATTTTCAGGCAGCACCTGGAGCGCGAGCCCGTTCGCCATCGCGACCCGCTTTGCCACCGGCAAGTCGAGCTCCTGCACGTGCACGGAACGGTTCATGTCGATGTAGTGCGCAAAGGTCGCGCGCACGGGAGTCTCCGCGACCCAAAATGTCAGCTTGCCCTTCATGTAGTTCGGCAGCATTTCCATGCCGAAGCTGAACATGCCGAAGTTGTAGAGGCGGGCGAGGTGTTGGGCGCTGTCCTCGACGATGATGCCGTTGTGGCCGAAGTAGTTGTAGATGTCGCTACCCGGCCCGAACGTGACCAGCTTGATGACTAGGTCCTCGGGGCGCGAGTCCGACCAGGCCAGGCCGTCCTGTGCACTCGCTGAGGATGCACCAAGGCCACAGACGAGCAGGAGACCTGCGAGCGCGAGCCGAACTTTGGGTTTGGGCACGTTGTCGGCGTCGACCACGGAACTCTGTGTACCACAGCCGAAACAGGAACGCCGACCGACGAAATGGTCAGGAAGATCCAAAAAATCGGCCACGCGGCCTGCCTAAATCCGCGTTTGTCGGAGCACTAGGAAATGTGGGCCACGCGCGGTCCGCTGAGCTAAACTCGCCCCTCATTCGGATTGCGGCGCTCGGCCGACCGGACGCAACTGCTTCGCGAGCGCAAAGAAGTCGATATGACCGACGAACGCGGAAGGAAACGCGACACGCCCAACGGGGTATTTGGACCCAGTGGGCCGCCCGTAAAAAGCGCGGGCCCCGCGCCGCGCGGCGCGGGCTTGAGCGGTCACTTGCCGACGAACCCGCGGTTCGGGAACGACGACAAGCCGGGTTCGGCTCCGATCAGCATTCAGAACCAGCCGCGTCGTACGATTCACGATCCTCGGTCGCAAGACGCGTCACGCGGCGGTCCTTGGGAGGGCGGGCAAACGCCAGCTCAGCGGGCGGTGCCGCATGAATCACGCGAGCCGCGCGAGCAGCCACTGGCTGCACCGCGTAGTCCTCCGCCTCCCCGTCCGCCCGCTTCGCGCGTCGATGGTTTCGCAGCGACCCGGCCCGCTGAAGTCGTCGGTGGCCGCTCGCCGAGCATGGATCCAGGCGTGCGCGGCGCAACCAGTCGTGCGCCGAGTGCGAGTCCGGGATCGTCGCGGCCCAACGAGCGCGGGCCTGCGGGTCCAGCGCGGCCGCTCGAGAATAAGCCGAGCTTGAGGCTCAAGCTCGAAGGCGACACGTACTACGAAGCGAACGAGGGGCGCGTCAAAGTTCCGAAGCGGCGCGGCCCGGTCTTCTTCGGCTTTCTGCTCGTGGTCTCGATGCTCGCGGTCGGCGCGTTCTTGTGGATCGACGGGCATGGCGGCATCGAGAACTTCGTGGCCGCGTTGTCGCACCTCGGCGAGCCGTCACAGGACCCTGCAGTTCAAAGCTCGGTCACGTACGTCGAGCCGAACAACGGTCAGCCCGCGGCATCGGGTGCGCTCGCCGCGACGCCGGGCACGCAGCCGCAAGGTACGCAGCCGCCAGCAGCAATGCCGCCTGCAGCGGCACCGCAACAGCCGGCGACAGCGGCGAAGCCAGCGGAGCAAGCGGCTCCTCAACCGACCGGCCAGGTCGCGACCGGCGAGATCGAAGCGCCCGACGAGCAGCCTGCCAACGGAGCGCAGCCGGCGAACGAAACGGGCGTGAAGACCGAACAGCCGGCGGCAGCGAAGCCCAAGCCGAAGCCCGTCGCGGCGAAGCCGAAGCCCAAACCGGCGGTGCATCGAGACCCGGTGTTGAAGGTGCAGCCGCTCGGCGACGTGTTGAACGCAGCACCGCCAGATCCGGGCGGCGGACCCTCATTGCCACCACCCGATCCTCCGGCACCAGACTGAAAAAAAGGGCGCGTATACCGCGCCCTTTTTCAGTCTCAGAAGTTGATCTGCCTCAGGCCCAGAAGTCCGTGTCCGGCAGATCCATCAAGTTCGGAGCGCCGGACAACATCGTGGGGACGAGCCCTCGCGTTCGCGGCAACAGCCGCTGGAAGTAGAACCGCGCAGTGTGGATCTTCGCTTTATAGAACTCGGGATCGGGCACGCCTGCTTTCAGCTTCCTGAACGAGACGTCCGCCATCTTCGCGAACAAGTACGCGTACGTCACGTAGCCGGAGTAGCTCAGGAAGTCGTACGACGCCGCGCCCGCTTCATCCGGGTTCGCGATCGCGCGGTGCAAGAGGTCGTTCACGAGCCCGCGCCACTCTTTGGTGAGCGGCTCGAGCGTTCGAATGAACTCCGAGAGCTCCGAGCTCTCTTCGTGCTGCGCGCAAAACGCGTCGATCTCGTCCGTGAACTGCCGCAAGCTCGCACCACCGGTCGCGAGAACTTTGCGCCCGAGCAAGTCGAGCGCCTGGATGCCATTCGCGCCTTCGTACTGCTGCAGAATGCGGCCGTCGCGGACGAGCTGCTCCATCCCGTGCTCGCGAATGTAGCCGTGACCGCCGAACACCTGCATCCCGAGGTTCGCCGACTCGAACCCCGTGTCGGTCATGAACGCCTTACAGATCGGCGTCAACAACTCCATCAACGACTCGGCGCGCTCGGCTTCATCCGTATCCGGCAACCGCAGCACGATATCCGCGAGCGTCCCGCAGTAATAGGCGAGCGCACGCGCACCCTCTGCAAACGCGCGCTGCGTGAGCAGCATGCGCCGCACGTCGGGATGGACGATGATCGGATCAGCCGGCTTGTCCGGCGCCTTCGGCCCCGTGAGCGAGCGCATCTGAAGCCGCTCGCGCGCGTATTCGACCGCGCCCTGGAACGACGCTGCACCTTGCGACATGCCCTGCATGCCGGTCCCGAGACGCGCGACGTTCATCATCGTGAACATCGCGCGCAGACCCTTGTGCGGCGCGCCGATCAAGAAGCCCTTCGCGTCCTCGAACACGATCACACACGTGGCCGACGCCTTGATGCCCATCTTGTGCTCGATCGACGCGCACTTCACGGCGTTGCGCTCGCCGACTTCACCGGCGCCCTTCCCGGGCAAGAACTTCGGCACGATGAACAAGCTGATGCCCTTCGTGCCCGGAGGTGCGTCCGGCAAACGCGCGAGCACCAAGTGCACGATGTTGTCGGTCATGTCGTGCTCGCCCGCCGAGATGAAGATCTTCTCGCCGGTGAGGTTGAACGAGCCGTCCCGATTCGGAACCGCCTTCGTGCGCAACATACCGAGGTCGGTGCCGCAGTGCGCCTCGGTCAAGCACATCGTGCCCGACCAGGTACCGGCGACCATCGACGGCAAATACGTCTGCTTCTGCTCCGGCGTACCGTGCTCACGAATACACGCGATCGCGCCGTTCGTGAGGCCCGGGTACATGCAGAATGAGTTGTTCGCGGACGCGAGCATCTCGGAGCACACGAGCTGCAGTGACACCGGCAAACCCTGGCCACCGTACTCCGGGTCACCCGTCATGCAGCCGAGTCCCGCCTCGTAGTACTGCTTGTACGCGTCCTTGAAGCCCTTCGGCACACGTACGCCCTTCTCGCTCCAGTGACAGCCTTCCTCGTCTCCCGTCCGATTCAGAGGCGCGATGACGGTCTCGACGAGCTTCGCTGTCTCACCCAGCATCGCATCGATGACCTCGCGGCTCAGATCGGTCCCGCCGGGGATGTGCTCGTAGTGCTTCTCGATGTCGAGCAGGTCGTACAGGACGAAGCGCATGTCGCGCAGTGGGGCTTTGTATTGAGGCATATTCTTCGCTACTCCAGCAGCAGTGCGAGCCAGCGCGCACGTTCCAACCTTCATTTCACGTAAGCCCCGCACAAATGGCAACCCCAAAGGCGGCTCTGGCGGGGCAATCTTGTGGCGCTTCATTCGAACACACTCGATCACGACCCAAGCTGGCCCCCAGCAAACCCGGTATCATCAGCCCGAAGCATCCGTGGAACCGCCCAAGAACACGCCAGAAACGGCTCCGACCGAGCGCCCGCCGGAGCTGAGCCCCGAGCCGTCCGCCGACGCTGCATTGCGTGTTGCTGCGCCTGCGCAGTCGCAAAATGTCGGCTCGCACGCGAGCTCACACGTGGCTGAGATTGCTTCGAGCCCGCTGCCGCCGCCATCAGATGCTGGGCACGCGCGCGTCGACGCGGCGGCGCGTACCGAAGTGCAAACGAAGAGCCCGCGACCCGGTGATCCGTGGATCGGTCGCATCCTCGATGAACGCTATCGGATCAGCGAACGGCTCGGTGAAGGCGGCATGGGCGCAGTGTTCGTCGCCGAGCACCTGAAGCTGCGCAAACAAGTCGCGCTGAAGGTGATTCGCGCGGAGCTCGCCGGCAACGGTGAAGTCGCAGTGCGGTTTGCGCGCGAAGCGATGGCGACCGCGCAGTTCGAGCACCCGCACGTCGCGAGCGCGATCGACTACGGCACGCTGACCGAAGGCGGCGCGTACCTGGTGATGCAACTCGTGCGCGGGCAGAGCTTGCGCGATCTGCTCGAAGCGCAGAAGAAGCTGCCGTGGCCGATCGCGTGCGAGTTGCTCGCGCAAGTCGCCGACGCGCTGTCGGCGGCGCGCGGCGCCGGAATCGTGCATCGCGATCTCAAACCCGAAAACATCTTGGTCGAGACGCGCGAAGACGGTTCGCGCCTCGCGAAGATCCTCGACTTCGGAATCGCGCACGTCGTGCCGCAAGCGACCGCGCTCGAGCCGCACAGCCGCGAGCTGACGCGCATCGGAACGGTGATGGGCACCCCGGGCTACATGTCGCCCGAGCAAGCGGTCGGCGACAAGATCGATCATCGCACCGACCTGTACGCGCTCGGCGTCGTGCTCTGGGAGTGCATCGCGGGTCGACCGCTCTGGGACGGGCCCGACATCACGTCGATCATCGGTCAGCAGCTGCGCGACGACGCGCCGCGCTTGCGCAATTTGCCTGGGCTTCGCGTGCCGCGCGCGCTCGACGAGCTGGTTCAGCGGTTGTGCTCGCGCACGCCGGACGGGCGGCCCGATCACGCCGGCGCGGTTCGCGATCAACTGCGCGCGCTCGCCCACGCGCCGCGACTCGCCGATCGGCCGCTCGGATTCATCTACGACGCCTGGCTGCAAGCGCGGGGCTACTTCATGGCGCTGCCGGGGCAGACGCGCGCGCTGCTCGGGCTGGGTGCGGTCGCAGCGGTGCTCGGGATTCTCGCGCTCAGCTCGGGCTCACCGCCGCCATCGGCTGCGAAGCCCGCCGAGCCGGCAGCCGTGGGCGAAAACGAGCTGAAGCCGGCCGAAGCTGGCGGGCAGCCCACCCTGGTGCAGCGGGCGATGGACGCCGCGCGCAAAGCGGTGACACCCGGATCGGTCGAACCGCCGAAGCCCGCAATTCCCGCCGAGGTCGCCGAACCGGTGAAGACGATGCAGGAATCCCAGCGCACGTCCGAGCGGCGCAAGGCAGCGTTGAAGGTGCTCGCGTACAAGGGCAAGCTGCCGGCCCACATCAAAGCGATCGCGACGCTCGAAGAAGCGCGAACGTGTCGCGAGCGCAAAGAAGCGATCGCAGCGATCATCACGCTGAACGACGCGCGCTGCCTCGATACCGTGCGTCGCTACGCGGATGCGGGCAAGACCGGCTGCGGTTTTTTGAGCCTCGAGGATTGCTACAGCTGCATCCGGAGCGACCTGCGAAAAGCCGTCTCGTCACTCGAGGCCAAGCCGGAGTGACTCGCGTCAGACGCGTGAGATCACGCAGCAGTTCTTGCCAGCGCGCTTCGCGTCGAGCAGCGCATCGTCCGCCCGCTTCAACCACTCGAGTTTCGTCTCGGGCATGTGGAGCGTGGCAACTCCGATGCTGACGCTGAGCGAGAGCCCCGGATTCGACTCGATCCGAATCGTGCCGATCGCCGTTCGAGCACGTTCCGCCATGCGCCGCGCTTCGATCGCGTCTGCATCGCGCACGATCACGGCAAACTCTTCGCCGCCGTAGCGAGATACGAAATCGCACTTGCGCAAGAACGCTCTCGCGAGCGCTTTGCCGATCGTGCTCAACGCCTCGTCGCCGATCAGGTGTCCGAGGCTGTCGTTCAGTTGCTTGAAGTTGTCGACGTCGATCATGAGCAGCGACACCGGCGCGCCGGTCATGCCGTCGAACTCGATGACTCGGTCCGAGAACGAGTCGAAGGCGCGCCGGTTGTGGACACCGGTCAGCGCATCGGTCTCCGCGTTCTTGCGCGACTCTTGGAGCCGCCCGTGCAACTGGCGCAGCTCCGCGCCGAGCGCAGCCACTTCCTCGTTGCGCCGCTTCTCCCGCGAGCCGATCAAGCTCGACAGCTCGGTCGTGACCATTTGCACTTCGCGCCGCAACTCTTCGAGCGTGGCCTTTTGCGATCGTTCGCGCAGCCGGGCAATCGACTGCTTCATTTGCACGTCGCCCTCGCCGTCCCGAAGCAGCACGCGTTCGATGTTGCCGAACACCGCCGAGATCATCGTGCGAAAGTCGGTCAGCGCCGAGCGAACGTAGGCGAGCTCGCTCGTCCGCAGGTCGCGGACGAAACGTCGAACACCGATGAAGTCGCGGTCGCTGGTCTTGCCGGTGTCTGGGTGTGGACCACCCATGAGCAGGTGTCGCATCCACGCATCAGCCCGCTTCTTGATTTCCTCGGCCTTGTGGGCCGGGGTATCGAACGCGTGGTCCCCACACGCGCGGAGCATGTCGGCGAGAGTATCGAGAGCGAGGTACTGGTGGTCCGAGTCGAGACGACTCTGAGGGGCGACATTCGCCATGGAGCACAGCCTGAGTCGGCTGCTCGCGCGACAACCTTGAGCGCCCGCGACGCGAAGTTCAGGCGCCGGCGCGCCGGCTAGCCAGGAATGCTTTAGCCAGGTCGGCGATTTCATTGAAGTCGAGCGGAGTGATCTCCTTGCGCGTGTACGACTCGATCTGATCCTCCGGCAGATTAGCGAGGAACCGAGAGGGCACGAGCTTCTGGAGCTCGCCCCGGAACATTCGCTTCTCCGGCCGCGTCAGGTAGAGCCGATCACGCGCGCGCGTGACTCCGACGTAGAACAGCCGCCGCTCTTCCTCCACGTCGGCCGGCGCAACCTCGGTCAGCTTGGGATCAGTCGTGCGGCTGTGCGGGAGCTGGCCCTCGACGCAGCCGATCAAGAAGACCACGCCGAACTCGAGGCCCTTCGCGGCGTGCAACGTCGAGAGCACGACGCCCGGCTCCGCGGCCTTGTCGTCGTTGTCTCCGCGCAGCGTGACGCGCTCGAGAAAACCTTGGAGCGACCGCTGACTGACGTCGGCGCGGGCCTCGTAGCGTTCGAGCCAGCCCAAGAAGTGCTCGACATTGCCGTGACGCACCGTACCCTGCGCGCCGCCATCGGCTGCAGCATGAAGGTCGCCCTTCAGGTTGATCGATTCGAACAGCTCGCGGGCAGCGCGCGTCAGGCCGCCGCCCGCTTCCATTTTCTCGGAAGCGGTCGACAAGACCTTCATGAACTGGCCGATCGACGCGCGCGCCGCGTCCGGGATGCCCTCGATGTCGGGCGCGTGTGCCAGTGCTTGGCCAAACGAAAGGCCGCGAGCTTCCGCGAACTCGTCGAGTCGCTCGACGGTCTTCGCGCCGACGCCGCGTGCGGGATAGTTGATGATGCGCCGCAATGAGATGTCATCGGCGGGGTTGATCACGGCGCGCAGATAGGCCGCGGCGTCTTTCACTTCTTTGCGATCGAAGAACTGCGTACCGCCGTACAACTGGTACGGCACGTTGAGCGCGCGCAGCTCCTCTTCGATTAGCCGCGCCTGCAAGTTCGAGCGGTACAACACGGCCATGTCGGAGGGTGGGCGCCCCTCGGTCGCCAGCTCCTTCAACTCGCCGGCGACGAGCTTCGCTTCCGCTCCAGCGTCTTGCGTCACGCAGAGGCGCACGCGGTCACCTTGCCCGCGTGCCGCGCGCAGCACTTTGCCATGCCGGCGCTGCGTGCTCTGCGCGATCGCCGCGTTGGCGACGTCGAGGATCGGTGCAACCGACCGATAGTTGTCTTCGAGCTTGACGATGCGCGTGCCGGCGAAGTGCTTGTCGAAGTCCAAGATGTTGCCGACCTCGGCACCGCGCCACGCGTAGATCGACTGATCGTCGTCGCCGACGACGCAGACGTTTCCGAGCTCGTTCACCAGCAACTTCACGAACTCGAGTTGCACTTTGCTCGTGTCTTGAAACTCGTCGACCATGACGTGCCGAAAACGCCCGCGCCACTTCTCGCGCACGCTCGCGTGTTCGCGCAGGTGCCGGACCGGCACGAGCACGAGATCATCGAAGTCGAGCGCTCGCATCGCGCGCAGTCGATCGACGTACTCGGGATACACTTCGCGCGCGACGTCGTCGTACTCGAAGTCCGACTCCGGCACTGCATCTGGCATGAGCCCGTCGTTTTTCCACTTCGAGATGCGCGCGAGGATCGCCATCGGATCGAGCTTCCGCGCGGCGCCACTCATGCGCATGTTGCGCAGCACGTCTTTCACGACGCCGAGGCTGTCGCCTTGATCGAAGATCACGAAACGTTTGCCGAGACCGATCGCAACTTTTTCTTCGTGGACGAAGCGCACGCCGAAGCTGTGAAAGGTCGAGAGCACGAGCGCCTCGGCCTGTTTCTTGCCGACGAGTTGCTGCATGCGATGGCGCATCTCGTCCGCGGCTTTGTTCGTGAAGCTGACCGCCAGGATGGCTTCCGGGCGCACGCCCTCCGAGAGCAGCGCGGCAATCCGATGCGTGAGCACGCGCGTCTTGCCGCTTCCAGCGCCGGCGAGGATCAACAAGGGACCTTGGCGGTGTTCGACCGCCGTGCGTTGTGCTGCGTTGAGACCGGCCATGGATTGGGGCTCGCAAACCTCAGGGACGATCCCGGTTGGTGTCAACGACAACGAACGCGCTCCACCCAGCAAAATTGTCAGTTTCACAAAAAGGTGCAGCCACGCGCGAACGTTGTTGCCACGATCGATCGCGGACCGTACTCTAATTACAGAGTGGCCATGTGGATCGACGCTCTCGCGTCACGTTCCGGCCCGCTCCTACACGCGGCGACGCTGTTTACCGCGCATCATGGTCTCGAACCTGATCCACCGCGCGGTGTCGCCGGCCTCGGGGAGCTCTCACGGTTGATCCGTCGGGCGCGCACGCAGTTTGCGAGCGACGAAGAGTCGCGCGAGTTCTTGGAAGGCGCGGGTGCGTATCTGGCGCTTTTACTGCTCGATCACTGGCGCAATGCCAGTCACACCAGCCACGCGGGCTCCCATCGGCTGAAGCTCGGTGAGTGTGGCACGTTCGATCCTTTTGCCGCGGTGGCGCACGCGCTCGACGCGGAAGACGCGAAGCGGACCCTGCTCGCGGAGCTGCAGCTGGCGGAGCATGAAGCAGAGGGCGTCAGTCCGACGGCGCGAGTCGTCGCGGAAGTGCGCCGCGTGCTGCAGGACCGCCCCGATGCGCACGTGACCGATCACTTCGATCGCACCGTGTGGATCGAGCTCGCGGGGAACCGTGTCGAGCTCGATCTCAGTCGCATCGTCGAAGTCACGCGTGACGAGCCCGAGACGATCCTGCGCTCGGCGGTGCAGCGCTTGTGCGCGTCGCTCGCGGGCGATGCGGGCCGCAGCTCTGAGCTGCCGTGGAACGTCGCGCGGACGTTGATTTTTCCCCGGCTGGTCGGGCCCAGCTTCGCGTCGGCCGTACCGGCCGACTCGGCAGACTTGTACTTGCGGCAGCTTGGCTCCGAAGTGTGGGAGACGCTCGTACTGAAGACTCGGGAGCGCGCGCGCTACATCCGGCGCCAAGAGCTCGCGGATTGGTCGAAGGACGGCGCCACACCGCGGGGCCAAGCGCTGGAAAACCTCGCACGCGAGAGTGGCCGCGCGCGGTTTTTGCAGCACGACACGCCGCACGGGCCGCTGGTCATCGCGGAGAGCCGCGACGGTCTCGATGCTGCGCGCCTGCTCTTGCCCGGCTTGCACGACCTCTTGTCGGGGTTGCTCGGCAGTCCGTTTCTCGTCGCGATCCCACATCGCGATACCTTGCTCGCAGGACCGAGCGAGCCAGCGCCGCTCGTCGAAGAGCTCAAGCGGCGCGCGCGCAGCGCCGCGCGAGGTGCGCCGCACGCGATCAGCGCGCAGCTGTGGGTGATTCGCGGCCCGAGCGAGTGAGCCCGTTCGAGAGTGGGCGAGCGCTGATCCGCGTCTTGACGAGCACGACTTGGTACGGGTTCCAAGTCGAGGCGTTCCAATACACTTCAGCCGTGCGTTCGCCGCTCGCAGCTGCAGCGGGATCTTTGATCTCTTCCGCCCAGTCGTCGATGAAGTTCACGCCGTACAAGCGCCCGATGCGGTTGCCCGACAACTCGTCTTGCGCGCCATGCACGAACTCGCCGCCCAAACAACTCGGACCGACCTTGCCGAGCTTGCTGGGATCGGTGACCGCCAGGCCGACGAGTGTCGCAAACAAGTCGAGCGGCGTATGCGGGTCGCCTTCTTTCAAGCAACCCGGCAGCGCTTCGGGATCGTCGCCACACGCCAGATAGCGCGCCGCCGCCTGCCGCGTGAGCACCGGTTCGGGAGAGCTCCACGCGCCGAGGGCATCACTTCGGGTTGGCGCGCCCCACGGATGCTGCGCCAGGCGCATGTGGATCGCGCCGGGCGCGAACGGCAAGTGCACCGGATCGCGTGCGCGGCCGCTGCTGCGGAGCACCATGAAGGCAGGTAGATCGCCGCCGTAGAACATCAACCAACGGCCGAGTGGCGCGACGTAGCTCACGGTCATCTGCGAGACGTAGTCGATCTCCGGCTCGCGCCAGTCGAGCTTCGCGCCGCCCTGAGCGGCGACGAGTTTGGCGTCGGTCCCGTAGATCGGCTGCGCGTCGTTCTCGTTGTCGGACCAGGCAGGTTTGCCCGATGGGCCGTAGCCCGCGAAAAACCGCGGATTGAACTGTGCTTTTTCGGGAGCGCCGCGCAGGGTCTCGAGCGGCTGGTAGGCGAAGAACGGCAGCGCTTGCGCGCCCTCGACTTCGACGAATGCCGCGCGGCCCCAGATCAAGAGCGTGTGATAACCGGGGCGATAGTCGTTCTTCTCGGGGTGCTCCGGATCGAAGAACGCGACGCTCTTCGCGGTGAGGTTTTGAAAGCGATTCGTGACCCAGCGCGCGACCGTGCCGTAGTCGAGCGGATGATCGGGCCACAGCGCAGCGCCGACGTACAACACGCGCGCGATGCCGCGACGCATGTCATCGTGGTACCAGGTCGGCACGACGCGGCCTTGTGGCAAATTGAGATCGAATGGCTTCGTCGCGAGGCAGACTCCGCGCTCTGATTTGCCGCACTGCGCGGGTGAACCGCAGTCGTCGCTGGTCCGGCAGTACGTCGGCGAGGCGTCAGCACTCAGCTTGATCGCGGGCGAACACTCACCGAGCTTCGGGCCGGCGTAGCTCGGATCGCTCGAGCATTGCATCCCGCTCGAACAATCAGTGTTGCTCGCGCAATACGCTGGGTCGTCGCGAAAGAAGATGCCGTAGACGCGCTCGCCGTCGCTGAACGCAGTTTCGGGCGTGCGAAGCGAGCTCATGTCCATCACGCTGTCGGCGCTTCGCGCGATCGCATTCGGAAAGACTCGAATGCGCGGCGGCATCGTGGGCGCTTCTGGATCCGCTTTGGGGATCTCGAGCAAGTTGCACGAGGCGGCCGCTTTGGGATCCGGCGGGCCCGGCTGAAACACAGCGGGCCGCGCACGTGGCAACCAAGCTTGGAGGTCGTCGCTCGGGAGTGTCGGGTATTCGCAGGCATCGACCGGCCTCGCCCACGTGTCGCCGAATAACATCGTGAGCTTGTCGGAGTTCTCGGGGCGTGCGGTGAAGCCGAGATCCGTGCCGTAGATGCCGTCGATGCCGTTGCGTGGGCCAACCAGGCTACACAACGGCCAGCTGCGAGCGGCGACGCCGCTCGGCTGACGAGGAGGCGTCGTGCGCATCGCGCGAAGGTCGCGCGAGTCGCGAACGCAAGTCGTGGTCGCAAGGACTGCGATGAGCGCAACTGCGAGCCAGGCGAGTTGCCCGGGTGCGCGAGTCGTTTGCGACGGCTTCTTCTGCATTCGGCCTGAAATAGACGCGACAACGCCACATGCCAACTAAAGCGCGCTCACGCTGCCCCGGTTGCGCACCACTAGCGCGCAACCGCGCGTCACGGCATTCTCGCGCGCACTTAAACCTGGAGATGGCCCTATGAGCGGTACGACTCGAGCTCCCGTCGGCGACATCGCGAGCTACTCACGCGAAGCGTTCACGCACCGAGGGGTATCACACGACGTGTACCGCAAAGGCAGTGGCCCGGCCGTGATCGTACTCAGCGAGATCCCCGGCATCACGCCGCAGCAACTCGGCTTTGCAGATCGCCTCGCCGCCATGGGCTGCAGCGCGATCCTACCGCACATGTTCGGAACACCGGGCCGCTCGGCTACACGCAAGCCTGGCTCGCTCGACGTGCCGTATGCGTTGCGCAGCGTCGCGAAGGTTTGCATCAGTCGCGAGTTCAGCATGTTCGCGGCCGGCGCCTCCTCACCCATCATCGATTGGTTGCGCGCGCTCGCCGCAGCCGAACACGAGCGCTGCAAAGGCCCCGGCGTCGGTGTGATTGGAATGTGCCTCACGGGCGGATTTGCACTCGCAATGGCGGTCGATCCGCACGTGCTCGTGCCGGTGTTGTCGCAACCTTCGCTACCCGCGACGCTCAGCGCGAAGCATCGCAACTCGATCGACTGCAGCGCGGCCGACCTCGAACGCGTCGCATGGCGTTGCGCAAACGAGCAGCTGCGCGTCGTCGGCCTTCGCTTCCACGGCGATCCGCTCGTGCCGAAGGAGCGCTTCGAATTTCTCAAGCGCGCCCTCGGGGACGGGTTCGTCGCAGTCGAATTGCCGCAGTCCGCAGGCCACCCCGAGGGGTTTCTAGCCAGACGTCACTCGATCCTGACACACGACCTGATCGATGAGCCCGGGGAGCTCACGCGAGCAGCGCTCGATCAAGTGCTGCACATGCTGCGAACGAAGCTGTTTTCGTGACCTCTCAGCTCAGGCTGCAGGGCGCGAAGGCCGCAGCGGCGACGGCGAAGGCCGCTTGCCGGTCTCGCGATACTGGATGTAGTCGCGAAGAATTTGAGCGTGGTCGAACGAGAGCTGCGTGGGCACTTCGTTCGGGTCGTAGACCTGAAGGGCCGCGGCGTCATCCATCGCTTGCGGCTCGCCCTGGGCGCTCGCCACGTACACGACTGATACGGCATGCCCGCGCGGGTCGCGGTCTGGATGCGAGTACACACCGAGCAGAACTTCGAGCCCGATGCGCAGGTTTGTTTCCTCGGCCGCTTCGCGAATCGCGGCTTGCTCGACCTGCTCTCCGACGTCGACGAAACCACCCGGCAGGGCCCAGCCGAGCGGCTCGTGCTTTCGCTCGATCAAAACGATGGGGCGACCCGGCCGATCGATGAGCTCAATCACGATGTCTACGGCGAGAAGCGGCGTCTGTGGCGCTGGCATTTGACTGTCCTAGAGCATGAAACAGATTGAACGAACAACTGAACACTAGTGCTCCGACAGCGTGGCGATGTGCCGCAGGCCAGACCGGGCGCGACATTCGTGCTGCGTCGTCGCCGCCATGCGCGGCAGCTCTCGGAGCTGACGAGCGCGTCAGCTACCGCGTGCGGCTCGAAACGTGTTCGCATCCATAGTGCGCAACGTGATCACGACAGCATGGCATTTACCGTCAAAACATCGTGCTTGTCGCGTCGCGCAGCACGCGACGACACTTGCTTCGAGAACCTCGCAGCGCACAACGAGTGCGCGATGCGCGACGCGAGAACGATAAACGCGCGCCGTTTTCGAAACGTTGGCGGGTCGCACGCGTTGCGCAAGCCAGCCAACACTGACCCCGACCGCTCAACCTGGCGCACCTACCTGTATGACAGATCGGTGTCATGGCTTGCCAAAATGGGTGTTTATCCAGCCCGCAGACAGCCTTGCCGACCTCCAGAGGGGTAGCGGCGCATCCTTGCCGTTTCAAAACTGTGTCCAAATCGAGACAAAGGCTTCCGCAGCAAAAGTCCGGCATTTCCCCCACATTTTTGGTTTGTTATCGTCCTTGCACAGGGTGGAGCTAACCCTGGCAACTTCATGGCACTGCGAAACTCGGATGACGGCCAGTTGCAAACCGCCCCTCGCGTGAGCGCTGAGCACGAAGCCGTCGTCGCTTCGATCACATCTTCGACTCGCAGCATGCGCCCGGTGGCGTGCAGCCTCACCGACGGGTACTCGTTCGGTCGCTATCAAATCGTCCGGTTGATCGCGATCGGCGGCATGTCGGAAGTCTACGAAGCCGTGCACAACGGCCTCGAGAAGCGCGTTGCACTGAAAGTGCTCCGACCCGATCTTGCGCAGAGCCCCGAAGCCCGCGAACGTTTTGTTTCGGAGGGCATTAACGCTGCACGCATCCGCCATACGAACGTCGTCGACGTCACGGATGTCGGCATCGTCGACGAGCTTCCGTATCTCGTGATGTCCCTACTCGAGGGTGAAGACCTCGGCAGACTTTACGAGCGCCAGGGACGGCTGCCGGTAGCCGACCTAGTCGACCTGCTGTTGCCGGTCGCGTGCGCCGCTGCGGTCGGACACTCGCACGGCATCGTTCATCGCGACTTGAAGCCGGACAACATCTTCCTGCACCGCGAAGGCTGCCGGCTGATCCCGAAGGTTTTGGACTTCGGCGTATCGCGCTCCATGCATGCTCGGCGCATCACACCGAACGCACGCGTGTTTGGGACGCCTCATTACATGTCGCCCGAGCAGGCGCGCGGCCAGGCGACCGACGCAGCGACCGACCAGTACGCACTCGGCGTAATCTTGTACGAAGGCGTGACGGGACACCTGCCTCGAGACTCGGCGAACCCGCTCGAGCTGTTGCATGCGGTCGCGTTCGATCCGTTCCAGCTACCGTCGACGCACATCGATCTGCCCGAAGAGCTCGAGGCCGTGATCGTTCGAGCGATGTCGCACCTGCCGTCGGATCGGTTCGAGTCGATGATCGCGTTCGCACTCGCGATGCTTCCGTTCGCGAGCGAGGGGTCGCGCGAATACTGGAGCGTAGAGCTCAACAGTTTACCTGCGAGCGATAGCGCGGCGGCGGCTTCGTCGTTGCCGAGCGCGCGGCGGCCGTCCCATCCACCGGAGTCGCCATCGCCGTTTCTCGAATCGCAGCCGGGCACGTACAGGGGGATGCACTCCGAGGTCGGTGCAGCAGTCGTGCCGATCACGGGTGGACGCAAGCGCGATTCACTCCAGCCCCAAATCGCCGAGGCACTCCCACCGCCGTCGCGGCGCCAACGCAGTCTATTTTGGCTCGGAGGAGCAGCCGGCGCGTTGCTCGGACTCGGCGGCGCATGGGTCACCGGTCACTCGCAGCGCGCGCGCCCGCCGATCGCTGCTGCCACCTCGGCCGAGATCGCGCCACCGCCGCTCGAGGTCGACGTGCATGTGGCGCCGCCAACAGCGGCAGTGCTCTTGGATGGGCATCAAGTGGCAACCGGGCACTACCGAGCGAGCTTGCCTCGCGACGGCAAGCCGCACGAGCTTCGCGTGAACGCGGACGGTTTCATCACGCGCAGTCACAACTTTCGCGACGAGCCACCGCCGCGCGACATCGCGCTGACGCCGAGCTCTTCACTGCCAGCAGCACGTCCCGCCCAAGCTGAGCTCGCGACGCTCGTAGAGACGCCGCGCACTGCGAGCAACCGTTCCGGTTGGCAGCCGCGCGTTCGCTCAGTGGCAGCGCGCACGTCTGGACGTGATTCAGCGCGGCGCCTGGAGACACCAGGTTCAGAACGGCACATCGCAGTCGTCGATAGCGACCGGCCGAGAGTACGCATCGTGGACGAGTTCGAGCCGCACGTTCGCATCATCGAATAACACAAGGAGCCGCCGTGAACACGCGCGCATGGATCGCTGTCGGACTCGTAACCGGGTTGGCATGGACGGCGGCGGGGCCCGTGTCCGCGGAAGAGAGCGGACCCACTTCGGATGTCGCACGCGCAGAGGCGTACGCGGCCGACGCGTACGACGCGTACTCGCGTCGGGAGTTTTCGACGGCAGTCGCGCTGTATCAGAAAGCGCTCGAAGCGGCTCCGAGCGCGGACATTCTCTACAACCTCGCCCGCATCTACGACACGAAGCTGAAAGACCGTAGCCTCGCGATCGATTACTACCGTCGCTACACGCTCGACACCGGCTCCGATCCCAATCGGCTGCGGACTGTGAGCGCGCGTTTGTCCGAGCTGCGCGAGCTCGAATCGATTGCAGCGGGCGCACAGCCGACGGCGGCTCCTGTTCCGCTGGCTGCGACTGCGCCGCTACAAACTTCGGCCACTCCGCAGAACGCTCCGCCAGACCAAAGTGGACTTAGCGGCATTCAAGTCGCCGGCGTCATCACGGGCGCGATCGGCGTTGCAGGCCTCGGACTTGGCATCGGTTTCGGCTTGAAGGCGAAGGCCGACGCGGACGTCGCCGACCGGTTTTGCGAGGGCAACGCGTGCCGCACACAGCGCGGAGTCGATGAATCGCACGACGCCAAGGACGCGGCGACGGTATCGACGATCGCGTTCGTCGCAGGCAGCGCGCTCACCTTGTTAGGTGTTACGGCCGTCTTGCTGGGTTCGGGGAGCAGGCAAGAGCGTGAGGTGACGAGAACATCGGTCACGCCTTATGCAGGCCCGGGCAACGCCGGAGCATTGCTCGCATCGCGCTGGTGAGCGCCCCGACAACTGCCGGGTTGGGTTCGTTGGATGGATTGGATGCGTGGGATGTGTGGGGCAGGTGGCGGGCTCGGCCGAGTCGCGTACGCGCGCACGACCGAGCCCCGTACGAACGTCAGTTGCTCGACGCTTTGATCGAAACGGAGATGTTGCAGGTTCCGCCTGTCACGTTCCCATCGACGTCCATGCCCGGCTCTGCGAATTTCAACGTCGCAGTAGTGTCGGTGAACATGTCCCAGCCGCACCCCAACCCGAATGTACCCCCACCCCTCGGCCCCGTGACCGAAACTGTTTGCGGAGATCCGGGAGCGGGTTGGACGACCGTCATACCGACGACTTGCGGCGCCATCGCGCTGCGGAACAGGCCGCTGCTGATGGTGACCGCGTCAGCGCCACTTTGCGAGTCCACGGCGAGCCCGTAGCCTGCGTTGACCTGGACACTGAAGACGCCCGGCAGCAGTTGCACCACTGTCATTGCAGCGCGCTGAATGCAGCCGAACACGATGCTGCAACGCTCACTCGCCGAGCAATCCGAATCGAGATTGCAAGCCACGCACGAGCCAGCGAGGCTGCAAACCTTGCCGCCATCGCTCGAACACGCTGTGCCGGCCGACTTCAATTGCGGCGAAGTGCACATTCCCTCCGTGCACATCGTCGTCTGACAATCGTTCGGCGCCATGCAGTCGTTGTTGCTCATGCACTGCACGCACTTGTCCGTGATGCACATGGGCTTGTCCATCGGGCAGTCCATCTCCTGCTTGCCCGAGCCATCCGCATTGCACACTTCGAGCTTGCTGCCGACGCACATCTTCGAGTTGGGCATGCAGACGTTGCACTTCTTGCCCGCCTCATCGCACAGCTCCATTGGACACGGCGTCTTCGACTGGAACTCCGTCAGATCATCCTGACAGCGCAGCAGCTCGCCGCCTTCACACTTGTGCTGATCCATCTCGCACGCCGCCGGATCGCACTTCTTACCGACGTCATCACACAACGCGGGCGAATCGCAGTGCTGCGCCATCACCATCTCGCCGGCCATGCTGCACTCGTACAGATCCGATTCCATGCACATGACGATACCCGGATCGCACGCGCCACACTTTCCGGCTTCGAGACCCGCGCGACAACGCGCTTCGTTCTGACAGGGCTGCGTATCGGCGGCTTCGAACATGTCGCCGCACTTGATCATCTTTGCGCCGTCGCAAACCATCTCACCGGCGCGACCCATACACGCCGGAACGACTTTGACGGATGGCAGCGAGCTCGACGAACCCGCGTTGCTCATGCTCGAGCTGCTGGAACCACTCGATCCAGAGCTGCCGTTGTTCCCGGTGCCGCTCGATGATGAGCCCGAACCACCGGCTCCCCCGCTACTCGGCGCGCTAGTGCTGCCGCTGCTTCCGCCCTTCCCACTCGCGCTGCTCGACGAGCCGCTCGACCCCGTGGTCATCGACGAGTTGCCGGCCGAACCCGACGCGCCGCTCGTGCCGCCATCCGCCGCACGCTGACCTTCCTCGGACGTGCCCTCGGGATCCGTCGCGGGACCCTGCACCGGCAGGTCGTCACTACAGCTGACAGCTGCAAGCACGATCACCGAACACCATGAACAGATTGCCCGCGAGCTAAGACGCTGAGTTGACACAACTGCGCAGTTCATAAGCTCCCCCTTTCATATCTATACATTGAATATTCGCTCGCCTTACCAATGGAGCTTCGGACTGTCAACGAAGCAGTTGCTTCGATTCGTTCGATTGATCACGAGCGCGAGTTCATCCGCCATCGCAACGCGTTGCAACGAGCGATCTGCACGCATCACACGCCTCGCTGTTCGAACGCTCAACGCACGCATTGCCCGCCAGTGCAATGCAAGTTTAGTTTCCCCGCCGACATAAGCGACGGCCGAGTTACATCCGACGATTTCAGCGAACGCAGCGCACGCGCAATCGATTTGTGCCAACGAAGTAGCCCGTTCCGCCGGTCTCGAATGAAACGCTGGCAGTACCGACGGAGTAGCGATTCGATGCAGTCCAGAACCACTCGAGCGGAGTGTTTGGAAAAACTTTGAGGTCGATCGCCGGCCTTACACGTGTTGGATCGACGAGTGTCATCAACTCTTTCAGAGTCGGCACGCGAAACCCAGTCATCGCGGCGATGGTCAAACCACGACAATACGTATTGGCGGCGTCCCACGTGTACTGCATCGCGTTCGGAGGCTGTTGCCAAATCAAGCCCGTTCGCAGATCCGTCACGAGTCCTTGACTGGAATTGATCAGATAACGATCAGCCGGCGCATCTGCACGCGCCACCCATACGCCGACCAAGCACGATGCGACACACGCGAGCCAGAGATGACACAAACCTTTCGGTGATCGACGAATCACGTAGTCCATCTTGCTCATTCACCGCACGCAACGCACATGCAAGCTGTCGGTCTTCGGACGCGCGAGAACCTGAAACGCCGCGAAGCCAACGCCCCACGCCTGACTGATATCCCCGACATTCGGCGACGCACTCCAAAAGTTGTCGGATGGCGTGTTCGGAAAAGTCGCCGCGTCGATCGACGGCATCACCGCGTTGTCATCCAGGATCGAAACCAGCTCGATCATGGTCGGCAACCGCCAGTCTTCTGCGTTCGAGAGCACGAGCCCGTCGCAATAAGCCTTGGCTTTGTCCCACGCGCAGGTTCCAGCACAGCCCGGATACGTCTCGGGCAAATTGCGCTGCCAAATCAGCCCGGTCACCACGTCCTGCACGGTCTCATCCGCCGGCAGATAGTTTGGCGCCGTTTTTGCGCCGGGGTTCGTCGTCGGCATCGGCCAATCCGCGAACTGCCCGCGACAGACGTAGGTCATATCCTTGCTGCGACAAACGTAGTCGGCGTTGCAGACCGTCGGCATCGCGCAGCGACCGACCGCCACGCAATCCTTCGTGCCAGTGCCTTCGAACTCGATGTCACACACGCAACTGTAATCGGCGTCGCCTACGACGCAGCGACCACCAGGGGTGCACGCAGTCGCAGGACACATCACGTCCGGAACGCACGCAGCGCCATCGGACTTGAAGTTGAGATCGCATGCACAACTGATCGCGCCTTGTACGCCTTCGCAGTGCGCGTGCTCAGCACAGGCAAACGCTTCGAAGCGCACGAGATCGTTGCCGCACTTTCGGCGCGTGTAGGCATCGCAAATCGCGTCACCAGGCATCTTGCTCGTGCATAGGCTCAACATCGGCAGACATATACCTTGCGTGTCACCTGGCGCAGTGTCGCAGCGCTCGGTCGGAGCGCACTCGGAACCAGCCGCCCACTTTCCATTCGTGCACACGAGCGTGCCCGTACTAGTCGGACCGGCACACGCCTTCGGTTTGTCATCCGTGCACGCGGTACCCACGGCACCGATACCTTCGCCGGTGAGCGGAGTCATGCCTGACGTGCTTCCGCCAGAACTGGCGCCAGCGCTGCCGCCGCTATGGCCTCCACTCACGCCGACTGTTGTGCCGCTACTTCCCGCGGTCGCGCCACGACCACTCGATCCCGACGCACCGCCCACGCCCGCTTCTGTTTGCGTGCCCGTCTGCGCCCCCGGCAGATCATCGATCTCCGTGCAGGCACATACGAGCAGGACCCCGCACCAAAGCGAACCGACAAATCGCTGCACTGTGCCCTCCCCGAAAGCACTAAGCCACGACCGGGTTCTACCACTACCAGTGCGACTGCCAATTGATTCAAGACACACTTGAGCGGGCAACACACGCAGCTCAGGGAGAACACGAACCGAACACGCAGTTCGGCCCGATCGACGCCGGATCGAGGCACGTGATCCCACACCCGCCGCAGTTGCGAGGATCTTTGTTCGTGTCCGCGCACGCCCCGGTGCTGCCGCAATTGATGCCACCATCGCAAGTCATGCCGCAGGAGAACCCGTCGCATGTCGCAGAGTACCCAGGCGGCGCCGCGCAGGGCGAGCATGAAAACAGCCCGCACGAGTTGATCGAACTATTACTGACACAACTACCGCCACATTTGTGCTGTCCGGTTGGACACACACACAAACCGAACGAACATCGCTCCGGCGCGCTGCAGCTGTTCCCACAGATTCCGCAGTTGTTGTTGTCCGACCCGGTATCGATGCATTGACCACTGCACACTGAGAGACCCGAGCTGCATTTGAAGCCGCAACGGCCGTTGTCACAGGTGTCAGTCGCGCGCGCGACCCCGGAGCGACACAGCTCGCAGCTACTGCCGCAAGACGTCGGCGAATCGGCTTTGCACGTGCCGTCACAATCGCGCATCAATGACGCTGGGCACTGGCACGCCCCGCTCACGCACATCTTGCCGCCGCCACAAGCTTTGCCGCACGCTCCGCAGTTCGCCGCGTCTTTGTTCAGATCGACGCAGCTGTTGCCACAGGCCATGAAGCCATCGGTACATTTGAAATCGCAGCGGCCGCTCGCGCACGTCGGCTCGGCGTGAGCGATCGTCGTCGCACACGGTGCCCCGCAGCCACCGCAGTGCATCGTATCGGTGGTCGTGTCCGCGCACGTACCGCCGCACAGCGTCGGAGTCGCGGCCGGGCATCCCGAGACGCACGTGCCGCTCGAGCACATTGGCGTGCTCGCATCGCACTGGACCCCGCACTTACCGCAGTTCGTGGGTGCAGTGACGTCAGTCTCGCAGCCCAGCATTGGGTCTTCAGAGCAGTGCGCCCAACCCTTCGCGCACGAGGTTGCGCTCAAGACGCAAACGTCACCCGAGCACGTGACGGGTCCAGCCACGACAGCTGCCCCGCCGGGCACCCCCGATCGCCTTGGCCGCCGCCTTGCCCGGCGCGCGGATTACCGCTCATGCCACCGGTGTTGGTGTCTGCACTGCCGCCGGCTCCACTCGAGGCGCTGCCATTGCGGCCCGCGCTGCCGTTGGTCCCAGAACCGCTACCTGCGGTAGCCGTATTCTGCCCGTTCGCGTCGCCTCGCCCGCTCGCGCCGGCACCCGCCTGTGCGCCGCCGTCCGGATCGGCGCCTAACGAGTTGTCCGTAGTGCCGGAAGCGTCGGGCATGTCGTCGCCTGCGATCGGCTTACCCAGCGGTGTACAGCTCGCGACTAACCAAACACAGAGCACTGCCAAGGTTCTTGCTGCACAAGCCGTCGTCATCAACCACTCCACTATTGCAAAGACAATTCGCGCGAATCGCTTACGTGACGCACGGAGCACCGGGCCGGCCGCGTGAGTCCGAATGAGTCCGCGTGACCCAGGTTTGACTCAGCAAGTTCAAAGAGCAAGGCATTGTTTGCAGCCGATGCACACGTCGCGCAAACACGACGCCAACGGCGGCAGCACGTGAAAGCCGCCCACCGTCATGTTGCACCTCACCTCTGCCGTCACGCGCGACGCCTGCCGAGCCGCTGTGCGCGCGTCGAATCGCATCGCATCGCAATACGCGCGTAGTCGGCAAAACACGCGAACAGTCGCGAACGCTCACGCGATGTCGCTTCAATGCGTCATCGCGCGACGCCACCTCACGCAAGCGCGCGTGATTGCGAAGGCGCGCTCGGCGATCCATGAGCGCCCCCCACCGAACCCCCAAATCCCCGACGCCAGACATCCCCGATTGGGGGCACAGACGTGAGTCCCCATTCGGCAATTGCGAAATTTGCGGACGGGCGACTTCCCCGCTGCGAGCTCACATCCTATGACCGTCTGCCGGGGCACGGCATAGCGGGCCGCCAGTCAATAAGGAGAGTTGTTCATGTCCATGCAGGTTTACGACTATCTTTTGAAAGCCGCGGCCGACGTGCCCGACGCCGCAGCCCTCGAATTCATGGGCAAACCAGTTAGCTACGCGCGCCTCGCCGAGAACGCGCTGAAGCTCGCGAGTGGTCTGGAAGCCCAAGGCGTCGAGCGCGGCGCGAGCATCGGCCTGCTGCTCCCCAACATTCCGCAGTTCGTCGAAGCCCTGTACGGCTCGTGGTTCCACGGCAACGTCGTCGTGCCGATGAGCGTGCTCTCCACGGCGCCCGAGATTCGCTACCTGGTCGAGGACAGCTCGATTCGGGCGCTCTTCGTCTACGAGTTGTTCTTGCCGCAGGTCGAAGCTGCGATCGCAACACTCGCATCGCCGCCCCGGGTGTTCGTCGTGGGTCAGTCGGCGCCGATGATCGTGGACATGGTCAGTCCGGGTAAAAACGTCTCCATGCAGGCGCTGATCGAAGGCCAGACGCCGATCGATGTCGCGAAACCTGACGGCAAGGACTCGCACCTACTGACGATCTACACGTCGGGCACGACCGGTAAGCCGAAGGGCGCCGTGATCAGCAACGCGAACATCATCGGCCAGCTCGACATGACTGGCGACTTGTTCCCGCCGCTCCCGAGCGATCGCGTGTTGTGTGTGCTTCCGCTGTTCCATGTGTTCGCGCTGAACGCGGTACTCGCGTTCAACATTCGCCATCGCCTCACGGTCGTGCTGCACACGAAGTTCGACGTCGCCGCCGCGCTCGAGAGCCTGCAGAAAGATCGCATCACGATCTTCAACGGCGTGCCGACGATGTACTTCTATCTGCTCAAGCACAGCGGCCCGGACACGAAATTCCCGGACCTGCGTTTGTGTATATCCGGTGGATCGGCGATGCCGGTAGAGGTGTTGCACAGCTTCGAAGACAAGTTCCAAGTACCGATCTTCGAGGGCTACGGCATGACCGAGACCACGGTCAGCGTGTGCTGTAACCGGTTGGACGCGAAGAAGGTCGGCTCCGTAGGTAAGCCGTTCGATCGCGTCGATCTCAAGATCCTGGACGACGCGGGCACCGAGGTCGCACCGAAAGCACTCGGCGAGATTTGCGTGCGCGGCCCGAACATCATGCAGCGCTACTTGAATCGCCCCGAAGCGACGGCCGAGACCATCGTCGATGGTTGGCTGCACACCGGCGACATTGGCTACGTCGACGAAGAGGGCTTCGTGTTCATCGTCGATCGCAAGAAGGACATGATCATCAAGGGCGGATACAACATCTATCCGCGCGAGATCGAAGAGGTGCTCTACCAGATGCCTCAGATCGCCGAAGCCGCCGTGGTCGGGATCAAAGACGAGGCGAAGGGCGAGCAGGTTCGCGCGGTGATCTCAGTGCGGCCGGGCGCCGAACTCGACGAAGACGCCGTCCAGCAGTACCTCAGCCAGAACCTCGCGAAATATAAGCTCCCTGCGGAGTACGTGTTCGTGACCGAGCTCCCGAAGGGCCCAACCGGCAAGATCCTGAAGCGCGAGCTGCGCGACCAGAATTGAACGGCGAGCGTGGGCAACGGCTCTCGCCGCCCAATTGGAAATCTCCCAGCAATGCCTCAGACTCGGGTGTCCGCCGGCCAGTCTCGGCGGCCACCCCACGTCATGAAGCTCTCGATTTCCCCCCCAACCACGACCCCGCTCTCCGCGATTCTTCCCACCGAGCCGCTGCTGTTGATGGGCGCCGGCCCCGTTCCGATTCCGCAAGCCGTCGCCCAAGCCAACGGCATGATCATCAATCACCTCGGCCCGACGATGGACCGCGTGATTCGGAACGTGAAGAAGCTCGCGAGCTACGCGTTCCAGACGAAAAGCGATAAGATCCTCGGCCTCGCCGGTCCCGCTTCGGCTGCGATGGAGATGGCCGTGGCGAACTTGTGCTGGCCAGGCCGCAAGGTGCTGTGCCTGCGCAACGGTACGTTCAGCGGCCGGCTCGGTGAGATGGCCGAAGGCGTCGGCGCGCTCGTCACGTATGTCGACAGTGAGCCAGGTCGTCCGGTCGGGCTCGATGCCGTGCACGCCGCGTTTGCGAAGAACAACTTCGACGTCATCACGATGGCGCACGGCGAGACGTCGTGCGGAGTGAAGACAGTCGAGCTTCCGGAGATCTGTCGGTTCGCAAAGAGCCGCGGTGCGCTCACGATCGTCGACAGTGTCGTCACGTTGAGCGCGATGCCCGTCAACATGGATGAGTGGGGCATCGACGTCGGCGTGACCGGCGGGCAAAAAGCGCTGAGCTCGATCCCCGGTGTCTCGCTCGCCGCATTTTCGAGCGACGCGTGGGAGACCGTGCTCGCGCATCCCGGGCCTCGCCCGCACTGGTGTTACGACGCGGTGCGCGCGCAAAAGTTTTGGGGCGAGCAGCAGTACCACTACACCGCGCCCGTGCCCGGCGTGCTCGCGTTGCACGAGGCACTTCGGCTCGTCGCCGAGGAGACGCTCGAACGCCGCTTTCGGCGCCATGAGATGAGCTCACTCGCGTTGCAGCGGGGCCTCGAAGCGATGGGCCTCGTGCTCTACGCGCCGCGTGAGGTCCGCTTGAGCAGCGTGATCGCGATCGAGATTCCCAACCCCGCTGAGAGCGCTCGCGTGCGCGAGCACATGAGCCGCGTATTTCGGGTGGAGATCAGCGGCGCGTTCGGGCTGAACATCTTGCGGATCGGTCAGATGGGTGAGCAGTGTCGCTCGCACAACCTCTTCAAGACGCTCTACGCGCTCGGGATGAGCTTCGCGCGCGAAGGCGTGCGGCTCGACGTCGCATCGGGCATGGCCGCACTCGAGTCCGGCCTCGCCGGCGAAGGCGAAAACTTCGTCGACTGATCGTTGCAGCCGCTGGCGGCGTCAGCTCTCGTCGTCTCTCGCGATCGGATCTGACGCTGCGTTCGCTCGCCTCGCGAGCACCAGAAACGGCACCGAGACGACCTGCACGATCGCCGAGACGAAGTAGGCGAACGCATAGCCGCGCGCATCGGCGACTCGGCCGAGCACCGGCTGCCCGATCGCCGCACCGGCCGACATCATGAGGTTGTCGAACGACAGCAGCGTCGCGCGCCGCTCCGATGGGATCAGG
>Ga0193753_10000906_pt1 | contig 27241 bp, 14 predicted proteins | sample H1c2metaG_FD_144925 | JGI IMG/M metagenome (GOLD analysis project Ga0193753, IMG submission 144925) | Soil microbial communities from a riparian zone of the East river system, Colorado, United States - H1c2 | ecosystem: Environmental > Terrestrial > Soil > Riparian zone | place: USA: East... | reverse complement strand
GGTGAAGGTCCGCAGCTCGGACGTGTTGACCGGACCGGCAACCTGGATCACCGCCTTGCCGAGCCGCGCCGACCACACGCCGCCCTTGACGATGCCCTGGTCGGGCTCGGCCCAGGCCGTGAAGGCCAGCGTGACGGGATCGAGCGAGAGCATCGCGTTGACGGCCGGAAAATTCGTGCTCGCGGTGGTCACGAGGATGTGGCCGTCCGGCATGGTGTCGAGGCCCGCGGGATCGCCGCCGACGAGAAACGGCGCATCCACCGAGGTGCAGCTCACCGCGCCGTCCACGCGCAGCCCGTCGGCCGAGAGCGGGATGCGGTACAGGCTCGCGGAGCCGGACGCCGAGCAGTTGGTGGCGGACCAGAAGTGCGAGCTGGCGCCGATGAGCGCGTTGCTCGGCGCGTGGTACAGCAGCCGGTCCACCTCGATCCCGAAGGGCGTGACGCCGTCGCCCTGCTTCAGCGTCCGCAGCACGTTGGCGGCGTCGAAGTACTCGATGGTCTGCGGGCCCTGGCTCGGGCTCGCATGGCGGATGAAGAAGACGCGGCCGTCGCCGGCGGACGCCAGCGCGCGCAGGCTGCCGGAGAAGCCGGGCATCGCGGTGGCCGTGCCGTCGTGGAGGAAGAGCCACAGCCGGTAGCTGAACGGGTTGTCGGGCGGCATCGAGACGTTGGCGAGGAACCCGCCGCGGAAGCTGTCGAAGGCGGAGGATCCGGGCGGGCCGCCCCAGTACTGCACGGTGCTGAGCACGGCCGAGGCGCCGGTCTCGGGAATCACGCGCGAGATGGCCGACGCGCCGGCCGGCAGCTGGGACTGCACGAGCAGCTCGCCGTCGGTCCAGGGGCCGGTCTGCGCCGCGGCCCGACCGGGCAGCGAGGACAGGATGGTGAGTGCGGCGAGAGCGGCGAGCTTCATGACGAGGACTCCTGGAGGTCGAGGTGAAAGAGAGTGAGGCGAGTGAGGCGAGTGAGGCGAGTGACGCGAGAGAGGCGAGAGAGGCGAGAGAGGCGAGAGCAGGGGGAGTTCAGCCGATCTCGAGCTGGAGTCCCTGCGTGAGCGAGACGTGGTGCACGGCGGCGGCATCGCTGCAAGCGGCCTGCAGGAAGAAGCTCGCGCCCGTGAGCGCCGGGATCGCCGGAAGCGCGGCGGGGAGCGTCAGCGAACCGGCGCCGGCCACGCCGGCCGCGCCGCCGATCGTGAGGTTCACCGCGAGCAGCACGGAGCCGACGCGGAACGTGCCGCCCTTGAAGGGCACGGCCGCCGGCGAGAGGCCGACGAACAGCGCGGCGCTCGCGCCGCCGACCGCCTGGTCCAGCTTCAGCTCGAACGACGCGCCGGGCTTCGGGCAGCCCTTGCCGTACAGCCGCGGCACGAAGGCGCCCTTGCCCGCGAGGCCGGTGCCGTACGCGACCCACGCGCCGTCGCACGCCTGCGCGGGGATCTCCTCGACGGCGTAGCGCGTGTCCGGGAACGCGATGCTGCTCGGCACGCCGACGCCGTCGTCGACCTGGCCCGCGGAGTACGCCAGCAGCCCGGCGACGAAGTGGGACTGCGCGACCGCCTTGCCCAGCGCCGAGCTCCACGTGGTGCCGCCGTTGGAGGCGTCGCCGAAGAGCGCGAAGGACGAGATCGCCAGCGTGGACGGGTGGATGCGGATGAGGCGCGGCAGGAAGAAGGTGTACACGCCGGTGTGCGCGCCGAGCAGCAGGTCGCCGTCGGGCATGAGGCTCAGGCCGTGCGTGGTTTCCCCGTCCCAGCCGACCACGTCGAACTCGGCGCAGCTCATCGGGCCGGAGAGGCGCGTGCCGTCCGCGCTGAGCGGCAGCTTGCGCACGTGCACCCGCGAGCCGTTGCCGCCCGGGCAGAGCGTGTTGGGCGCCGAGGTCACGGCGATCAGCGCGTTCTCGCTCGCGACGTAGATCATGTCCTCGAGCCAGCTCGAGAAGCCGTCCATCAGGAAGGGCGTCACCCCGTCCGTGTCGTAGAGGATGTGCACCTGGTTGGCCGCGTCGAGCCAGCGGAACGGCAGCAAGCTCGTGAGCGTGTCGCGGAAGTAGATGCGCCCGTCGCCGGTGGGCGAGAGGCCGTTCCAGCCGGCGACGGCCGGCTCGAGCGCCGCGAAGTTGCCCGCGGCGTCGCTGAGGTAGGGCTGCCACAGGATGCCGTCGGACGGCTGCAGACGCGCCATGAGGATGAGGCGCTGGCGGTAGGGATCGAAGGCCATCGATTCCTGGCCGCCGGAGATGCCGGCGTACTGCTTGAGGATGGCGCTGTCGCCCGAGAGCGGATCGACGCGCACGAGAGCGTGCGGTCCCGGGAGGCCGATGTTCCCTGCGAGGTACAGGTCGCCCGCCGTGAAGCCGCCGCCCTGGGCCGGCGCGGCGGGAGCGAGGGCCGCGCCGGCGCAGGCGGCGGCGAGCAGCGTGGACGCGATGAATCGGTGGACGCGTTGCATGAACGTGATTCCTGAGGTGATCGAGTGGGGCACCGGCGAGAGGTCCGCTACCCGGAGAAGCAGGAAGCGGCGGCGCGCGTGACCGCCCCGCTCGCGCGCAAGTCAGCCGGGTAGACTGCGCGCCCCAGCCGCCCGGTCGGCGTGGAGTGCCGCCGTGACATCGACGCCCAGCGAGCCGGCAACTCCTTCCGGCGGCCTTCCCGACGCGAGCGACGGCGCGCTCGTCGCCCTCGTGGCCGAGGCGCTCGAGCGGCTGGACAGCGAGGGGCCCGCGGCGCTGGAGGCGCTGTGCCGCGAGCATCCCGGTCGCGCCGCCGCGCTGCGCACGCGCGTCGAGCGCCTGCGCCGCGCGGGCCTGGCCGCTGCCGGCGCGGGCGCGGGCGGAGCCGCGCTGCCCGAGCGGCTCGGCGCCTTCCGGCTGCTCGAGGCGCTCGGCGGCGGCGGGATGGGGCTGGTGGTGCGCGCCGAGCAGGAGGGCCTGCTGCGTCCCGTCGCGCTGAAGCTCGTGCGCCCCGAGCTGCTGCACGTGCCCGGCGCGCGGGAGCGCTTCCGGCGCGAGATCGCGGCGGTCGCGCGCCTCGCGCACCCCGGCATCGTGCCGGTCTTCGCCGGCGGCGAGGAAGGCGGCATGCCCTACTTCGCGATGGAGCTGGTGCACGGAGCCAGCCTCGAGGAGGTGCTCGCGCAGCTCGCCGGCCGCGATCCCTCCGCGCTCTCCGGCGCCGACCTGCGCCTCGCGATCGTCGCGGTGTGCGCGCGACGGCAGCGCGAGACGCCCGCGACCGCCCACGCCGCGGCCGGCAGCGTGCGCCCGGCTTCAGGCCCGCCGCGCGATTCGTCCGCCACCGCGGAGGCCTCGTCGCGGCTGTTCGGCGGGAGCTGGCCGGCGGCGTGCCTGCGTGTCGCGCGGCAGGTCGCGGAGGCGCTGCAGCACGCGCACGAGCGCGGCGTCCTGCACCGCGACGTCAAGCCGAGCAACGTGCTGCTCACGCCCGGGGGCCGCGTGCTGCTCATCGACTTCGGCCTCGCCGCCGCCGAGGGCAGCCAGCGTCTCACCACGAGCGGCAGCCACCTGGGATCGCTGGCGTGGATGTCGCCCGAGCAGGTGCGCGGCGAGCACGGCCGGCTCGACGCGCGCACGGACGTCTACTCGCTCGGGGCCACGCTGGCCGAGCTGCTCACGCTGCGCCCGCCCTTCGCCGGCGCCGACGGCGATGCGGAGGCCACGCGGCGCCACATCCTCGAGGGGCGGCCCGTGCCGCTGCGCGCGCTGAACCCCGCGCTGCCGCGCGACGCGGAGACGGTGTGCCTCGTCGCGCTGGACCGCGACCGCGAGCGCCGCTACCCCAGCGCGGCCGCGCTCGCCGAGGACCTCGGGCGCGTGCTGGAGCGCCGCCCGATCCTCGCGCGGCGGCCGGGAGCGGCGCGGCGCGCGCGCCGCTGGGCGCAGCGACGGCCGGCCGCGGCGGTGGGCGTGCTGCTCGGCGCGCTGCTGGCCATCGCCGGCCCCGTCGGCTGGGAGCTGCACCGCTCGCGCACGATCGACGAGCTGCGCGCGGCCAACGAGCGCTCCGAGCGGCACTTCGAGGCCGCGCTCTCCGCCATCGGCCAGGTGCTGCGCGGCATGGCCGTGGACGCGACCGAGGACGTGCCGCGGATGCAGCGCGCGCGCCTGGTGGCGATCGACCGCGCGCTGGAGCTGTTCCCGCAGCTCGAACGCGACCGTCCCGACGACCCGCTGGTGATCGCGGAGGGCGCGGCGCTGCACACCAGCCGCGGCGACGTGCTGCGCGATCTCGGGCAGCCGCAGGAGGCGCTGGCCGCCTTCGAGCGCGCGGTGGAGAAGCGGCGCAGGCTCGTGGCCCTGCCGCACGAGGGCCGGCGCGACGTGGACCTGGCCAGCGCGGTCAGCCGCCTCGGCAAGGCGTACGAGGCGATGTCGCGCCTCTCGGAGGCGCTGCCGCACTACGAGGAGACGGTGGCGCTCCTGCGCGCGGCGCTCGACGCGACCGGCGGTGCGCCGACCGTGCGGCGCGATCTCGCCGTCGCGCTCGCGAACCTCGGGCTGCTGCATCTGCAATCGGGTTCGGTCGACACGAGCCGTGCCATCTTGCTGGAGGCCGCCTCGACGGCCGAGCAAGCGCGGAAGGCGATCCCCGGCGACGCGCACGCGCTCTGGACCGAGGGCCGCGTCTTCGGGGACCTGGTGGACACCTCGAAGGGGCGCGCGGAGCGTGCCCAGCGGAAGGAGTGGGCGGTGCGATCGCTGGAGAGCTACCGCGCCGCCGCCGCCGCCGCACCGGACGAGCGCTACTACGCCTTCGACGTCACGACGGGCCTGTACGCGCTGGGCAACGAGGCGATGGAGGCCGGGCGCTTCGAGGAATCCGAGGCCGCGCACACGGAAGCGCTCGCGCTCATCGAGGGCCTGCTGCGCGACTTTCCCGAGTCGGCGCGTTACCGCGCGCGGCGCATCGCGGTGCTGGACAGCTTCGGGCTTTGCGCGAGCCAGCAGGGCCGGAACGAGCGCGCCTACGAGCTGTTCTCGGCGGGCCTGGCCGAGAAGGAGCGGATGTGCGAGCAGGAGCCCGGGCGCTGCGATCTCGCCATCGAGTCGGCGAGCTCGATGATCAACATGGCCAACACGCGCATCCAGCAGGCGCAGCACCTGCAGGAGGTGCTGGATCTGGCCGACCGCGCGCGGCAGCGGCTGGCCGCTTGCGACATGCAGGCGACGCCGCTCCCGTACGTGCAGTTCCTGCACAGCGCCGCGCGCTACATGGAGGCGCTCGCGCTCTGCCAGCTGGACCGCGCCCGGCAGGCCGACGCCGCGATCGCGCGCTTCGTGGAGAAGGCGGACGGCGCGCCGCAGACCCAGCGCCAGGTCGCCGACCTGTGGAACGAGTGGATCCTGCTGCTGCGCCGCACCCAGCCCGACGAGCCCGCGCGCGCCGCGCAGGAAGTCCAGGCGAGGCGCAGGATGCTCGACGCGCTGGGGCGGGCGATCGATGCCGGGTTCGAGAACCTCGAGGAGCTGAAGAACACGCCCTCGCTCGACTGCTTCCGCGAGGACCCGGAGTTCCTCGAGCTGCTCGCGAGGCTGCAGGCGAGGCCGTAGCGCGAGATGCACGTCCGCCCCGCACATGCTGCGGTTGTCGTGTCATGTTCGCGGGAAGCCCGGCCACACCGGGAGCGCTACGTGCCAGTCACGATGTGCAACGGGTGCAGCTCTTGCGCGGCTTCCGAAGCAAGCCGCGACTCCGAGCTCCTCGTTAACCCGAGCAAGTGCGGTGTCATGAGCGCCGTACGCAAGGGGAGTCGGGGCGCTGGCACAGTTCGAGCATCCGTCATGGTGGGAGTGGGAACTGGAGCTGAGTCCCACGTGCTCGATCGCATGGTGGATCGGCGGTTTGGTGAGGTGCACCTGCGCGAGATGCTCGAGTCCGCAATGGATGTGCATCGGGACGTCGAGCCGGGGCGTTGGCCCGTGGAGACGACACACGAAGGGATGCGCTGGGAGGTGGTGCTCGAGCCGGATCGGACTGCGAGGGTAGTGGTCGTCGTCACGGCGTACCCGGTAAACTGGAGGCGCAATGAGTCAGCCGTATCTCGAAGTCACCTTCCGCCGCGGGCGGGCATTCGCTGCCTACTACCACCTCACCGACCGGGCGAGCGGCAAGAGCTTCAAGTCGCACCGGATCGAGCCGGGTCTCGTGGTGGACTACGCGCGCACCGGCGAGCCCATCGGCATCGAGATCACGGCTCCGAGCGCGATCACGCTCACCGCGCTCAATCGAGTGCTGCGGAACCTGGGCGCCACGCCCATGAAGCGCGCGGAGTTCCAGCCGTTGCGCGTCGCGTCGTGACGCACGCGCCCGCTCAGCTCCCCGCGCCGCCCCCGTCCAGCTCCTCGGACAGCGCGGCGAGCGCGCGGAACAGCTTGAGGCGCGCGTTGCCCGCCGTGCACTGCAGGCGCTCGCCGATCTCGGCGTGCGAGAGGCCGGCGATGCGCGCCATCACGATGATCTCGCGCTGCTCCTCGTCCAGCTTGTCGAAGGCCGCCTCCAGGCGCTCGAGCGCCTCGCGGCCCGCGGCGTTCTGGCTGGGCGAGGCGATGCCGCGGTACAGGTCCGCCAGCGGCGCCTCGCCGCCGCCGCGGCTGCCCGCGAGCAGCTCCATCGGGATGTCGCGCTTCGCGTCGCGCTTCTGCGCGCCCCAGTACTCGGCGCGGTCCGCGATCTTGCGCAGCGCCGTCGTGTAGAGCCAGGCCTTGAAGCCCGCCTCGCCGTTCCACTGGAAGCGGTCGAGGTTCTCCAGCACGTCGCGGCACGCGGACTGCGCGATGTCGCTGGCCGACTCGCGCGCGCGCAGCGCCGCCCCGCAGCGCAGGCGGATGTAGGCGCGCAGGCCGGGAAGGTGCTGCGCGAGCAGCTCGTCGAGCGCGGACAGGTCGCCGTTCTGGACGCGCAGCACGAGCGGCCGGCTTTCGGTGGTGTTCATGCGCGAGCCGCGGGGGAGACGGGCGAGGGAGCGGATTCACGGGTGACAGGGGAGCGGGGCCGGACAGTGGAACGCGAACGATCCCGAATCTTGCCCGACCCCGGATCGTGCCGGGCCGTGGTGGTGGAGGCCTCGGCGATCCTGAGCGGTGGAGGCATTCTAGCCGGCAGGTAGACTCGCGCGCCCGTCCGCACGCTCGGCGCCGATGCCGCGCGTCGCCCGAGCCCGCCGATGCCCGACGCCCACGCTCCGCCGCCGGACCCCCAGCCCGCCGCGGATCCGCGCATGCGGTCGACCGCCACGCTCTTCGACCTCGTCGCGACGGCGCTGGACCGCATGGAGCGCGACGGCACGGCCGCGCTCGAGGAGCTCTGCCGCGAGCACCCGCAGCACGCGGAGCGGCTGCGCACGCGCATCGCGCAGCTCGGCGCCTTCGGACTGGCGGGCGATGCGCCCTCGGACGGCGTGCCGGAGCGGCTCGGGCAGTTCCGGCTGCTCGCGCGCCTCGGCGGGGGCGGCATGGGCGTGGTCTACGAGGCCGAGCAGGACGGCCTGCAGCGCCGCGTCGCGCTGAAGCTCGTGCGCCCCGGCACGCTCTACTTCCCCGGCGCGCGCGAGCGCTTCCGGCGCGAGGTGGAGGTGCTCGCGCGGCTGCAGCACCCGGGCATCGTGCCGGTGTACGCGGGCGGCGAGGAGCGCGGCGTCCCGTACCTCGCGATGGAGCTGGTGCGCGGCGCGACGCTGGACGAGGCGCTGCGCGAGCTGCCCGCCGTGTCCGGCGGCCGCGAGCCGGCGCGCCTGCTGGGCCGTGACCTGCTCGCCGCCGTGAACGCCGTCGTCGCGCGCCGCGACGCGGAGCCGCGCACCCCGCCGCGCGAGTCGCCGCGCGACTCGCCGCCGGCGCCCTCGAAGTCTCCGTCCGTTCCGCACGCGTCGTCGACGGGCTCGCGCGCGGCGTCGTCCGCCGCGGGAGCTGCGACGGCCGCCGTGCCGGCGCTCTACGCGGGGAGCTGGGTGGTGACGTGCACGCGCCTCGCGCGGCGCGTGGCCGAGGCGCTGGCGCACGCGCAGGCGCAGGGCGTGCTGCACCGCGACATCAAGCCGAGCAACGTGATGCTCACGCCCGAGGGGCGCGTGCTCATGCTGGATTTCGGCCTCGCGTCCGCGGAGGGCAGCGTGCGGCTCACGGCCAGCGCGCAGGGCCTCGGGTCGCCGGCGTACATGAGCCCCGAGCAGGTGCGCGGCGAGCGCGGCGCGGTGGACGCGCGCTCCGACGTGTGGTCGCTGGGCGTCACGCTCTACGAGGCGCTCACGCTGCACCAGCCCTTCGCGACGGCCGACCTGCAGCACACGGCGCGGCTCGTGCTCGCGGCGCACCCGCCCGCGCCGCGCGCGCGCAATCCCTCGGTGCCGGCGGACCTGGAGACGGTCGTGCTCGCGGCGATGGAGCGCGAGCCGGCGCGGCGCTACGCGGGGCCCGCGGAGCTGGCGCGCGACCTGTCCAACGTGCTCGAGCTGCGCCCGATCACCGTGCGCCCGCCCTCCGCGGCGCGGCGGCTGCTGCGCTGGACGCAGCGCCGGCCCGCGCTCGCGACGGCCTGCGTCCTCGGCGGGCTGCTGCTCGTCGCCGGGCCGCTGGGCTGGGAGCTGAAGCGCCGGGAGTCGCTGGAGACGGTGCTCGCCGCGCGCGACCAGGCCGAGCGCAACTTCGAGGCGGCGCTCGGCGCCATCGGCCACGTGCTGCGCGGCTACGCGACGGATGGGCTGGAGGACGTGCCGCGCATGCAGCGCGCGCAGCTCGCCGCGATCGACCGCGCGCTGGAGCTGTTCCCGCAGCTCGAGCACGACCGGCCCGATGACGAGGCCGTGCTCGCGGAGCGTGCGGAGCTGCACCTCTCGCGCGGCGACATCCTGCGCGACCTCGGGCGCCCGGAGGAGGCCGCCCCGGAGTTCGAGGTGGTCATCGCGCTGCGCCGGCGGCTGTTTGCACAGCACGAGGACGGCGTGCACGCCACGCTCCTCGCCGCCGCGCTCGACCGCGCGGCCAAGCTCCGCTTCGCGCTCGGCCGGCCCGCGGAGGCGCTCCCGCTCTACGCGGAAGGCATCGCCCTGCTGCGCCGCGCCTGCGCCGGCGACGCCGTCGGCGCCCGCGACCCGGGCGGCCTCGGCGACACGCGCCCCTTCAGCGGGACGCACGCTGCGCAGGTGAGCGCTGCCGGCCCGATCGATCCGCTGCCCCCGCACGCGCCGGGCGGTGCCGGCAGCGCGAAAGACGCGATCGGCGCGGATAGCGCAACCAGCGCGATCGGCGCGAATGGCGCGAATGGCGCAACCAGCGCGGCCGGCGCGGCCGGCGCGGCCGGCGCGGACGGCGCGGACGGCGGGCATGCCGGCGCGCACGATCACTCGGAGTGGCGCCATGATCTCGCGCTGGGCCTCGCCAATTTCGCCGAGACGCTGCGCGAGCTGGACCGGACGGACGAGGCCCGCGCCGCGCTGGACGAGGCGCTCGCTCTGGCGGAGCGCGAGCGCGATGCGAAGCCCGGCGACGGCCGCGCGCAGTGGACCGTCGGGCGCGTCTGCAGCGACCTGGCCACGCTGCTGCGCCTGGGCGGCGACGCGGTCGGCGCGCTGCCGTGGGCGCAAGCCGCGCTGCAGGCGCACCGTGCCGCGCGCGCCGCGGAGCCGGAGAGCCGCTTCGACGCCTTCGATGTCGCGACCTCCCACGCGGAGCTCGCCACGTGCCTCCTGGATCTCGGGCGCTTGCAGGACGCGGCTGCCGACGCGCGCGCCGGGCTCGCGCTGCTCGACGAGCTGCTGCGCGACTACCCGGACGTCCTGCGCTACCACGAGCAGCGCAGCCGGATCCTGGAGATGCTCGGCATCGCGGCGGCCCGCAGCGGCCGCACGGAGGAGGCCGTCGCGCTCCTCACGCAGCGCGTCGACGAGTCCGAGGCGCTGTGCCGGCTGGCGCCCGAGCGCACGGATCTCGCGCTGGAGTGCGCCCAGGCGCTGAACAACCTCGCCGCGGTGGGGCTGGAGGCGCACCTCGGCGTGGACGAGCTGCTCGCGTTCATCGGCCGCGCCGAGGAGCACCTCGTCATCGCGAACGCGGGGCAGCCCGCGCGCGGCGTGGCGAGCAGCCTGCAGACGATGCTGGCCTACGGCCGCGCCCGCGCGCTGTGCATGGGGGACCGGCTGCAAGCCGCGCGCGCCGCCGCCGAGGCCTTCGAGGCCGCCTCGGAGGGCGATGGCTTCCGCCTGCGCTACGCGGCCGATCTCTGGAACGAGTATCTGCTCGCGCTGCGCCGCGCGGATCCGCAGGCCGCCGCCGAGCAGGCCGAGGCGACGGAGCGCCTGTACGAGCTGCTCGGCCGCGCGCTCGACGCGGGCTACGCCGACCGCGCGGAGCTGGCCTCGACCGCCTCGCTCGACAGCCTGCGCGAGGAGCCGGAGTTCAAGGCCCTGATCGCGCGGCTGCCCGTCTCACCGTGACCGGCCGCCAGGCGGCACAGCACCGTGGTCTCTTGAGAGCGCGCACGCTGCTGGGAGCCGGACGCCTCGCGGCGTGGGTGCTGATCGGCCTCGGCGCGGCGGGGTTCGCGACCTCCGGGGACGGCGGATCCGCCGAGCGCGTCCGCGCCTCCGGCGAGTTCTGGGAAGCCGTCGATCCGCAGGGTGACATCCTCTCCAGCCCGCGGAATCTCGGCGGCGTCACCCTGGACTCCGAAGACAGCCTGCGGTTCAGGGATCTCGGCGCGGACTTCGCATGGCGGAGCCTGCGGCTCGAGGTCCAGAAGCTGTCGAGCACGGCCATCCTCGAGATCCGCCTGCACGCGGACGACAGCCAGGCGCTCGTGCTGGGCGTCATCGCCGACGAGCCGCTGGGCCTCTTCTTCGCCGAGACGCGGACCGGTGCACCGCCGGCCATCCTGAAGAAGGCGAGCGTTCCGAACGCTCTCAAGAACGCCTACACGCCGTTCAGGATCCACATCACGCGCACCGCGGACGCGGTCGCCGTCTCGGTCGATGGCCATCCGGTGCTCGAGCTGCCGGGCGCCGGCACATGGCAGGACCTGCCCGTCGTCGGCACGCGCAACGGGCCGTGTGCCTTGCGCAACGTGAGCATCACCGGCGCGGCCGCACGGAGCGGCGCCGGAAGGACGGACACGACGCACCAGGAGAATCTCCTCAGGCTGCAGGCGCAGACTCCGTGGCGCAAGCGGGCGGCCGCGCTCGGCATCGTGGCGATGTGCCTGGCGGTGGCTGCGCTGTTTCTGCGCTCGCTGTGCCTCGGCCGGCCCACGCGGGCGGAGCTGCTCGACGCGGTGTCCGCATGGGGAGCCTTGGCGGCTCTCCCGTTCGCGATCGGCGCCGTCCCGGGCGTGGCGGCGAATCACTTCGCCGCCGCGCTGGGCGCAACCGCCGGCCTGGCGCTCGCCGTCTTCGCGCTGAGGAAGCGCCTGCTGGCGCGGGAAGCGCCGCGGCGCCTCGGTGAGGCGGCGCTGGTGCTCGCCTCGGTGCTCGTCGTCGTGCCGTGCCTCGTCACGCTGGTCGAGCGCACGGTCACCGAACCAGCCGGAGACGTGAGCACGGAGCAACCCCGGGTGCGCAGTGCGGCGCGCTCCGAGGAAGCCGTCGCGGAGCAAGCCCTCGCGGCGGCGGGCATCCCCGGGCGGGCGGAGCTCGATGCGGGCAACGCGCTGGTCGGGACGGCGGCGAACCAGGACCTGGAGATCACCGCCACGGCCGTTCTCCAGCCGGATGCGATCCTCGAGATCCGCGTCCGGGCGGATGCTCCGCCGCACACCAGCGGTCTCGCTCTCTTCGTGTCCTCGGACGCGCGCGTGTCCTCGTCCTTCGTCCGCGAGACCTCGCGGCGCTTCGATGAGATCGGCAGCACGTCCGGGGCCGTCGCCGCTGGCGTGCCGTGCGCGATCCATCTTCGAGTGAGTGGCGGTGAGGCCCGCGCGACGATCGCCGGCCTCGATCTGCGCGCCACCGCCGAACCGACGTCGCACGATGGCCTCGTGTTCGTCGCGGCGCGCGGCGGCGTGTCGCTCTCGGACATCCGCGTGAGCTGTCCCGCCGTCGCGCGGGCGCCGTCCCGGCTCCCGCCCGGCGCGCTGCGCCTCGCGGGCCTCGTGCTGCTCTGGGTCATCGCGCTCGCCGCCGCGCTCGCCTGGCTCGGCGGATTCCCCGCGGGCCGCGCGAGCTTTCTCGCCGCCGCGGCGCTGGCCCCGCTCGCGATCCTGGGCGCGCGGATCCAGCCCGCCAGCGATGCGGTGGTGCCCGGCGGCATGCGGGCGGCCTTTGTGGTCGCGCTCGTGCTGCTCCTGCCGGTCCTCGTCCACGCCAGGCGCCTGGCGGGCCTCGCGCTCGCCGCGCTCGTCGCGCTGTCGATGCTGACGCCGCCCGCCGTCGCGTTCCTCGCGCTCACCGGAGGCGGCGACCTGACGACGCTGCTGCCCACGTCCTGGAATTACGTGGGCTGGACCGGCGAACGGACGGCGCGCGATCTCGTCGCGCTCCAGCACCCGGTCATCCGGCTGCTGAACGACTACCTCGGCGCGCACCGCTTCCGCGGGAGGGAGTTCGCGCTCGCGAAGCCCGCGGGCAGCCGGCGCGTCCTCGTCCTGGGCGGCTCGAGCACGTGGGGCTACGGCCTCCCGGAGAGCGAGCACGCGGAATATCCCGCCGTGCTCGAGACGCTGCTGGGTCAGGACCTCGCCGCGCGCGGCACGCCGGTCGAGGTCCTCAACGGCGCCTACCAGGGCGCCACCGGCGCACGGCTGTTCCGCTGCCTGCGCGATGGCCTGCTCGCGTTCCGCCCCGATGTCGTGGTGCTGTCGCTCACCTACAACGACTGCTTCGCGCTGACGCGCTTCGACGAGGACGCCTGGCTCGACGAGTTCGCGCAGCCCGGCTCCGGCAGCTCCTGCCTCGCCGTCGCGCGGACCGTGCGGGACCTCACCCGCGGCGAGCTGGCCATGAAGCATCTGCTCGTCGAGTTCGGAGCGGAGCGGGGCAGCGCGCCGGAGCTCTGGACGGCACTGGGAAAGGACCCGGACGACACGCCGCCGGGGCGGTTCGAGCGCGTGCTGCGCCGCTACGCGCAGCTCGCGCGCGAGGAGCACTTCCGGCTCGTGCTCGTCAAGGAGCCCGTCGCCGGGGACCGGCGATTCCTCTGGAAGGAGGAGTTTCGCGCGGCGATGGACCGCGTCGGTGCGGACTTCGACGTGCCCGTCGTGGATCCGACGCCCGCGCTCCAGGCCGCCGGCGGCGAGGCGCTCTTCCAGGACGATGTCCATCCGCGCCCGCAAGGCCACGCGATCATCGCGGACGTCCTGAGGCCGGTCATCGAGGCGGCACTGAACGCCCACTGACGCCGGGCGCCGCGTTCCCGCGCCCGTCCCGGCGCGGACCGGACTGCCGCCGGCACGGAGGGCGGCCAGGGCGCGCCACCCCCGCGAGCGCGATCGCGGGACGTGCGCGAAGATCTCCGGATTCATGAAGGTGGGGCCGCCACCAGGCAGCCACCCTTCGCCTCCGCACCACTGGAGTGAATGCCGTGCACCACGCTCGCGTCCTGCCCGCCCTTTCCTCGACCGCCCGGCGCGAGGAGCCCGCGGTCCGCCTTGCCGCCGCCTTCGGCCGCTTCGCTCTCGGCGTCGCGTTCGGCGCGGCCCTGCTGCCCTCGCAGGCATCGGCCCAGGGCGTCGGCTTCCACGCCGGCGACATCTGGGAATCCAATGACGCGGTGCACGTGCTGTCCACATCGGGCGGCTCGCTGCAGAAGATCGACGTGCTGACCGGCGGCGTGACGCCGAAGATCGGCTCCATGAACCAGGCCGGCTTCGGCGGTCTCGCGTACGACACCTACCGCCAGCGCCTCATCTGGCGCGCTTCGATCGACTCGCCCAGCTTCCAGCACATCTGGCAGGTGGACGGCAACGGCAACTACGCCGACATGGGCTTCCCGGTCTCCGGCTACTCGTGGTTCGCGCCCACCGGCGACGGACGCATCTACTGCCACGACAGCCAGACGCAGAACAAGCTCGCGTGGTTCGACGCGGCCAACCGGGCGCACATCCTGCTCGACCAGGCGGGCACCGCGCCGTTCACCTTCGGCCAGGGGCCCATCGCCACGCTGCGCGGCTGCGTCTACGACGCGCCGACGAACGCGCTGTTCTTCGCGTCCTACCTCGACTGCTCGGGCACGCCCAGCCTGAAGATCGTCATCGGCAAGCTGCCGCTCTCCGCGGACGGCACGCGCGTGGCCGGGCCGCTCACCTGCAACTCCTTCGACACGACCTCGGGCTTCGTCGAGTTCCCTTCGGCGCTCACGCACCTGCCCGACGGCCGGCTGCTCATGGTGTGCCCGTCGCCGGCGCAGTCCCCGGCCGTGCCGCTGCCGCAGCTCCTCGCGGTGAATCCCTTCACGCTGGCGATGTCGCCCTTCGCGCAGGTGGGCGACAACCTGAGCGGCGCCAACTACACGCTGGACGACGGCGTGTGGTCGCACGTGCTGGGTCAGGCGGTGGTGCTGGACACCTTCGGCAACACGCTGCGCACCTTCAGCGAGGGCTCGGTCGGCAACGGCGGCGTCATCACGCCGGTCGGCGGCGCCTTCGCGATCCCGTCGGCCGAGGCCGAGCAGATCGTGGAGATCCCCGACACGGCGTGCGACGGCGCGTGGGTGCCCTACGGCACCGGCCTCGCCGGCGCGGGCGGTGCGGTGCCGGGGCTCTTCGGCGGCGGCTGCGCCCAGCCCGGCGCGACGGTCACGCTGCACGTGGACCAGCTCGTCGGCGGCGCGAGCGGCGCTCTGTTCCTCGGGCTCACCAGCGCGGCCGCGCCCTTCAAGGGCGGCACGTTCCGCGTCGGCACGATCTTCCTCTCGCTCGGACTCGCAGCGGGCGGCGCCGCGGGCGTCCCGGGAGCCGGCACGCTGGCCATCCCGGCCGTGCTCCCCGGCAACCCCGCGCTCACGGGCCTGAGCATCTTCCTGCAGGGCGCCTTCAGCGACCCCGCCGCCGTGAAGGGCATCGCGCTCACGCAGGGCCTGCAGATGACCATCGGCTGAGCCGGCGGTCCGATTCGTCCGGCCTCACGGCGTGGTGGCAGTCGCGATGGCCACCACGCCGTGACCGTCCGGCGTCCACGCCGAGCGCCCGCTGCTGCCCTCCCGAGGTGCTGCCGCCGCGCCGGGCGGTCAGCGCCCGTGGCATCCTCGCTCGCCGATGTGTTGCCGGTGGGCGGGGAGATCCTGAAACGCGGCGAGGCTTCCCGCGAGTGGGCGGGTTTGCACCGCCCGTGCCGGGCGGGTCGAATGGTCGCCCCGCAACGGCGCCGGCGCCTTGCCAAGAGTTCCATCCGAACACAGGAGAGAGTCATGAAGCACAACACGAACATCCTTCTCATCGGCGCCGTGGCGCTCGCCAGCGTCGCGGCCACGTTCGTGGCTCCGCACGCCGCGCAGGAGCAGCCGGCCATGCCGCAGCTTCCGCCCGGCATGACGCAGGCCGACATGCAGGCCTGCATGGCGGCGGGCACGCCGGGGAAGATGCAGGAGCGCCTGCTCCAGGCGGCCGGCACGTGGCACGGCAAGTCCAAGATGTGGATGACGGCCGAGGCCGAGCCCATGGACAGCACCGGCACCTGCACGATCAGCCCGATGATGGACGGCCGCTTCGCGAAGACCGAGGTCTCCAGCGACATGCCCGGCATGGGGCCGTTCATGGGCTTCGGCCTCAGCGCCTTCGACAACGTGTCGCAGAGCTTCCAGAGCACGTGGATCGACAACATGGCCACCGGGATCATGACCGGCAAGGGCGAGCTCTCGTCCGACGGCCAGACGCTGTCGTGGACCTACACCTTCAACTGCCCGATCACGAAGAAGCCGGCCGTGATGCGCGTCGTCGATCACGACACGGGCAAGGACGCCATGAGCGAGGAGATCTTCACCACGGATCCGCACACCGGCAAGGAGTTCAAGATGATGCAGACCGAGTACACGCGTTCCGGCGGCGCTGCCGCGGGTTCGCGCTGAACCGGGGCCGCGCCCGGGCGCGACCGAGTCGCGCTTGCGCGCGATCCCGGCTCCAGGACGCACATCACGCGACGCCCGCAACCCGCAGAGGGTTGCGGGCGTCCTCGTGTAACGCCGGACAGAGGTTCCGGCTTGGAGGGGGAGCCATCGGCGGGCGCGGTGCTCGCGCGGCCGGCGCCCCTTCTCGAGGAACCTGCACCATGAAGCTCGCGCTGCCCGGCACGACCCCGATCCTGCTGTCCCTCGCGCTGACGGCGACCCTGGCGCCCGCCGTGCCGGGGCAGGCCACCACGCGCGTGAGCGTCACCGCCGCCGGCGCGGAGGTCTTCGGCGGCAACTCGGAGCGCGCCGCGCTGTCGCAGACGGGGCGCTTCGTGGCCTTCGAATCGAACGCGCCGGGCCTGGTGCCGGGCGACACGGGCAGCAGCCTCGACACCTTCCTGCGCGACCGCGCGCTCGGGACGCTGGTGCGCGTGAGCGTCTCCAGCGCGGGCGTGCCGGGCGACGGACCGTCGGACGAGGCCTCGGTGTCGCCCGACGGGCGCTTCGTGGCGTTCCGCAGCAGTTCGCTGAACCTCGACGCGGTGGACACGGACGGCGCCTACGACATCTTCCTGCGCGACACGCTGCTCGGCACCACGGAGCTGATGAGCAAGCACAGCGACGGCAGTGCGGTCTCGGCCGGGAATTCCGCCTACCCCGCACTCTCCGACGACGGCGTCTGGGTCGCCTTCGAGAGCGACAACATCCACCTGGTCGATGACGACACCAACGCGCAGACCGACGTCTTCGTGCACAACCGGCTCACGGGCCAGACCGCGCGCGTGAGCCTCATGAGCGTCCCGCCGCCGCCGCCCGACAAGCCCCAGGCGACGGGTCCCTGCTACTCCGCCACGATCTCCGGCGACGGCCGCCTGGTCGGCTTCGCCGCGGACGCCGGCAATCTCGTGGCCGGCGACCTGAACGGCGTGCGCGACATCTTCGTGCGCGACCGGCTGCTGAACACCACGACGCGGATGAGCGTCTCGTCCGCAGGCGTGGCCGGCGACGGCCACTCCACGTTTCCCGTGCTCTCCGCCGACGGCTCGACCATCGCCTTCGAGAGCGTCGCCACGAACCTCGTCGCGGGCGACACCAACGGCGCGCGCGACATCTTCGTGCACGACCTCGCGACGGGGCTCACCGAGCGCGTGAGCGTCTCGAGCGCCGGCGTGCAGGGCAACAGCTTCTCCAACACCGCCGGCCTCTCCAGCGACGGCCGCTACGTGAGCTTCTTCAGCTCGGCGACCACGCTCGTCGCGGGCGACAGCAACGGCGTCGGCGACGTCTTCGTGCACGACCGCGTGACGCACGTCACGACGCGCGCGAGCCTCTCCACCGGCGGCGCGCAGGCCGACAACCAGTCGCAAGGGCCCGCGATCTCGAACGACGGGCGCGTCATCGCGTGGGAGTCCAAGGCCACCAACCTCGTGCCCGGCGACACCAACGACCGCGTGGACATCTTCGTGCGCGACCCGGACGGCTGCACCGGCAGCGGCGGATGGACCGCGTTCGGCGCGGGCCTGCCCGGAGCGGGCGGACACGTGCCCGGGCTGTTCGGCACGGGCTGCCCGCTGCCCGGCGCGACCGTGCTGCTGCACCTCGACCAGATCGTCGGCGGCACGACGGGCGTGCTCTTCCTCGGGTTCGCGAGCGGCGCGGGGCCGTTCAAGGGTGGCACGTTCCACGCCGGCGCGCTCTTCCTCGCGCTGACCCTGCCCATCGGCGGGGCGAGCGGCGCGCCCGGCGCCGGCGCGCTGGCCCTGCCCGCCGCGCTGCCGGCCAACGCGGCGCTCTCGGGCCTGAGCATCTTCCTGCAGGGCGCCTTCCACGACGCCGCCGCGGTGCAGTCGGTCTCGCTGACGCAGGGCCTGCAGCTCACGATCGGGTGAGCGCACGGCCCTCGTGCCGAGTGCAGGCCCCGCGTCGCGTGCGAGAACGCCGCCTCAGTACAGCGTGTTGAGGTACACGATGCCGCGATGGGCGAAGTCGAGGTCGCCGTCGCCGTCGAAGTCGCCGTGCGCGCCGTCGGGTCCGAACGCGGGCTCCGTGAACGTGCCGTCGCCGAAGCCCAGCAGCACCCGGCCGCCGACGATGTCGGGCGCGCCGTCGGCATTCACGTCCGCGATGGTCAGCTCGTGCGCCGGAAAGGTCGGGCCCGGCGGCGCGACTTCCGTGAAGCCTCCCGCGCCGTCGTTGAAGAACAGGATCAGATCCCAGCCGCTGTCCGAGTCCACAAGATCGAGATCGCCGTCGCCATCGAGATCTCCGAGTGCCAGCGGCGAATCGAGCGCCTGGCCGAGCGCCGTGGACGACGGGATCGCTACGGGAGCGAGGAACGCGGGAGTTCCGGTGCCGCGGAAGACCAGGCCGGACTTGCCATGGGCCACCACGTCGACCTGGCCGTCGCGGTCGATGTCGCCCAGCGCGATCCGGAAGGCCCACGGGCCGCCGGTCGGCGTCTCGGTCGGCGCGGCGAGGCTGCCGTTCGCGAGCGTGGCGAAGACGACCAGTGCGGCGTGCTGCGAGACGACGACATCGGGCCGGCCGTCGTGCGTGACGTCCGCGAGCTGCACGTCGAGCGGAAGCTCGCTGGTGGCATGGATCTCGGGCGTGCCGAACGCGCCGCCGCCCAGCCCGCGCAGGACTGCGATCTGCTGCAAGTTGATCATCGTCGCGACGATCTCCGGCTTGCCGTCGCCGTCGAGATCTCCCGTGGCGAAGCGCTGCACGCCGTCGCCCGCATCGACGGAGGCCGGCGCGCCGAAGCCGCCGTGGCCGTCACCGAGGACGACGGCGAGCGTGTGGTCCTCGAGCAGGCCGACGAGGTCAAGGACTCCGTCCGCGTCGAGATCCGCGGCGACGGTCTCCACCGAGGCGAAGTCCGGGATCGAGGGCGACGAGGCCAGCGTGCCGTCGCCGAGGCCGCGGCTGAAGGAAGCGATCCCGCCCCAGACGCCGACGAAGTCGAGCGCTCCATCGCCATCCATGTCGGCGGGCGAGAGGGCCGTCGCCACCACGCCGAGATCCGCCGGGTCGCCCAGCGTGCCTCCGCCGACGTGTTGCAACGAGATGACGTGCGCCGCCGAGAACTCGGGCGCGACGAGCACCTCGCCCTGCCCGTCTCCGTCCAGATCAGCGATCGCGACGTCGTGCGCAGAGAGCTTGACGACGCTTCCGGTGAAGGGCACCTCCGTCGGATAAGCACCCGTGCCGTCGTTGAGCAGCGTGACCAGCGCCGGCGGAACGCTCGACAGCACGGCGGCATCGGGTGCGCCGTCGCCGTCCAGGTCGCCGACGGCGAGGGCCGTCGGCGCGGCGGCGGCGATCATCATCGACGCTGCGGGCGCGAACGCGCCTCCGCCCAGCGAGCGCAGCACGACGAGCGCGGAGTTCACGAGCGGTGAGGGCGTGTCGCCGTGGACCAGCAGCACGTCGAGGTGCCCGTCGCCATCCGCATCGGCGAGCTGCACGCCCACCGTGAACTCCGCGTGCGCTGCGGGCAGCAGCACCGGCGCGCCGAGCCCGCCGCCCGGCAGGCCGGGCAGGACCGCGACGACGTCGGCCATCCAGCCCGGCGCGACCACGTCGGGCAGGCCATCGCCGGTCACGTCCCCGGCCGCGATCCACGGCACCGCCGACGGCGCGGTGATCACCTGCGGCGCCCCGAACTCGCCGTCGCCGAGACCGGGGAGCAGGACGAGAGCGCTCGGCACTGCGGTGGGAACCGCGATGATCGCATCGAGGCGCCCGTCGGCGGTCAGATCGGCGAGCTCCATGTCCTTGATGATCCCTTTGCCGGGGAACGGCGAGGCCAGCGGCGGGGCGAAGGTGCCGTCGGAGAGCTGGCGCAGCACGCGCACGCTGAAGTCGGTCAGCTCGTGCGCGACGGTCACGATGTCCGGGCGGCCATCGCCATCGACATCACCGGTGGCGACCGCCGACTTGCCGTCGCCTTCGAGCGACACGCCGGCAAAGGGGAAGAGCCGCGCCGCGCTGGTGCCCGCGCCGACGTGCACGCGCACGCCGGCCGTGAAGGCCGCGCCGCCCTGCGCGACCGCGTCGACCACGAGCCCCTGCGCGATGAGGTCCATGCCGGCCAGTGCGGCGGGCGCGGGCGCCGGCCCGGAGTGGAAGACCGGCGAGACGCCCTGCGCATCGAGCGCCGTCGTCCAGCGCGTGAAGGGCGCGGCCGGCCAGAGCTGCGCGCCGTAGCCGGGCAGCGGCGTGGGCCCGATCGCCAGGGAGAGCACGATCTGCGCCGGCGCGAGCGGCGCGCCGTGGAACAGCCGCAGCCCGGCGCCGGGCTGGTCCAGCGCCTCGTAACCCAGCACCTTCAGCTCCGGCACGCCGGCGGCGCCGGTCGTGCCTGCGCCGAGCGGCTCGACGGCGGCGAGCGGCGGCGGCAGCTGCGCCACAGCCGGCGACGCCATCAGGAATCCGAGCCCCGCGATCGCCATGGTCGCCGCGGCGAGGGAACGGGCGGCGATGCCGCGGGAAGCAAGACGGTCGACGAAGATGCGCATGTTCGGTCTCCTGATGATGAAGCTCGCGGAGACCGCGCTCCTGCCAGTCGCTCGCAGCCTGTACCGCAGCCGTTCGGGGCCCGGGAAGTCCGCAGCATAGGCGCAGGACCAGAGCGCGTGACACGCGGTATCGACAAGACGCGTGCGGTGCGTCCGACCATCACGGGGAGCTGCGGGGTGCCTGCGAGCGTCGCGGGCAGCAGGCTGCGAGCGGCGGGCGGCGCGCTCCGGAGAGCGCACCGCCCGCGACTGTCACGACTCGGTCCCGTCAGGTGCCGCTCACGGCATGAAGAAGGGCGCGACCGCGTTGGACATCGCGTAGCCGAAGGGCTGGCCGGCGTCCTTGATCACGTACTGGATCACGACCGAGGCCGGGCCGAAGCCGCCCAGGATGCCCGGCACGGTGATCTGGCCCGCGCCGTTGGTGACCAGCGGCACGATGACCGAGAGCCCGAGGTCGGGCACCAGCACGCCGCCCTTGAACGTCAGGAAGCCCGTGCTCGGCGACGCGATGATCCACGCCGGCGCGTTGGCCTTCGCGTCGGTGAGCTTGAGGTCCATCTGCCCGAAGTCGTCGAGCGGCGAGCCGTACATGGAGAGCTTGGCGGCGCCCGGGCCGCCGAAGCCGACGTTCGTCGCGTGCTGCAGCACCTCGTAGACCTCGACGCGGCCGATGTCCTCGCCCGCCGGCCCGTCGTAGTGCTGCGCGCCGACGGCCAGGTCCACCCAGCCGTCGCCGTTCACGTCGCCCGCGCCGGCCATGTCCACGCCGAAGACGCTGCCGCCCTGCGGGCCGAGGATGGTCGCGTAGAGCACGAGCCCCGTGCGGCCGGAGAAGACGCGCACGTAGCCGGGCAGCGAGGCCGAGAAGGCGCTCTGGTAGCCGCTGACCGCCACGTCGGCCCAGCCGTCCTTGTCCACGTCGCCGAGGTCCTCGACGTCCGCGCCGAAGTGGTCGGCGGCGGCATCGCCGTGGAAGACCCAGCCGGGCGCGCCCGACGGGCCGAGGTAGATGCGCGCCACGCCCGCTGCGGCGTCGGCGAAGTAGCCGCCCGCGATGACGTCGGCGAAGCCGTCGTGGTTCACGTCGCCGGCGCCGGAGACGCTGTAGCCGAAGTCCTCGCCGGCATTTCCGGCAGCGGCGAAGAGCGTCGTGCCGAGGCTCGCGCCGGAGCGCACCTCGAAGCGCCCGCCGACGGAGCCGTAGGGCTCGCCGATGACGAGGTCGTGCCGGCCGTCGCCGTTCACGTCGCCCGCATCGTCGATCGCGGAGCCGAAGTCCGTCATCGCCGTGCTTCCGACCACCACGTCGAGCTGGGCGCCCGTCCTGCCCGAGAAGACGAAGACGCGGCCGATCGGCGCGCCCACCTGGAAGTAGCCGGGCGCGCCCACCGCGAAGTCCGGCCAGGTGTCGCCGTCGAGATCGCCGAGGCCCGCGACCGCGTAGCCGAACATGCTCTTGGCCGGCGCCGGGGCGAGGTCGAACAGGATCGCGCCGGTCGCGCCCGAGTACACGAAGGCGCGGCCCGCGTTGGAGCCGTTGCCGTTGGCCAGGCAGGCTCCGACGATCACGTCCGCGAAGCCGTCCTTGTTCACGTCGCCGACGCCGGCGACCGCGCTGCCGAAGGCATCGGTGGCCGCGGTGCCCGTCCAGGTCCGCAGCGTCGCCCCGCCCTTGCCGGAGAGCACGCGGGCCGCGCCCCAGGCCGCGCCGGGCACCCCTTCGTTGTTCGCGCCGACGAGGAGGTCGGGCGTGCCGTCGGCATTCACGTCGCCGGCGGAGGCCACGGTGCTGCCGAACAGCCCGTCGGCGTCGGTGCCGGTGACGCCGTACAGGAGCTGCTGGCCGGAGGCGGGCGCGGCGGCGAGCAGCGCCGCCACGGCGAGCCCGGCGGCGGCGCGGGCCGCGGCAGTGCGGGCTGCGGCCGCGCGAGCCGTGCGGGTGGAGGGACAGGAGACGAGCTGCGGCGAGAGAGCGCGGGACATGGGATCACTCCGTGGAAGGGGAAAAGCTGGTCTGTTCCGGCCGCCATGGCCGGGCCGGGGAGTGAATCCGGAAGCCTCCGCGCGATGACCCTCGGGGCCGGCCGGAATCCTCCCGCGGCGGCAGTCGCCAGCCGCGGGGGCGGGCGCCACGCGTTGCCGTCCCTTCGCACCCGGAGGGGCGCCTCGCGGCGAGGACGCACACGCCCGCTCGATCGTCTCCTCTATGGCCGGGGCAACACATTCGTGATCATCGACGAGGTCGCCGAGTCATCCGTCCGAGAGCCGAAGGGAATGAGTGCCGCGCTGGCCGACCACGCCGATCGGCTCGTCGCCGTTTTCGGCGAATGGCCGTGCTTCCACGATGCCGAGGTGATGCGCGTCGTCCTGGATCGTGGCGCCGGTCGTGACGGCCCGACGCTCGCGATGGACATCGAGATCGAACTTCCCCGGCCCGCCGGTGAGGTCGCCGCCGACAGCGCCGTGCGGCGGCATCACGCGCTCGTCACGCTGAGATTCTCCGGAGTCGCCCTTCTCACTCTCGCGGGCTTCAATCACCAGAATGTTCTCTGGGACCTCGAGATGGCGGAGATCGACCCGGCGCTGAACGAAGGCCGCCGCCTGCGCATCGACATGCCGACATCGCACGGCATGGAAGCCGCCTTCGAATGCAGGCAGTGCGACGTGGTGAGTGTCCAACCGCGCAACGCGTCTGCATGAGCTCCGGGTCCATGGACGCGCACGCTGCCCTGACGCTGCTCCGGCAGGGCCTGCCGCTCGAGGACGCGCGCGTGGCGGGCGTGCTCTCGCTGCGCGAGATCATGGATCAACAGGATGCGATCAAGCATCCCGTCGTGATCCGCCGCTGCGTGCTGGAGAAGCTCTGGACGTCCTTCGTGATGTTCGAGGCGCCCGTCGTCCTCGAGGACGTGGACGTGGAAGGGACGAGCGAGCTCGATGGCTGCTTCTTTCCCACGGGATTCTCAGCCGTTCGCTGCCGCTTCAAGGGCGGCTTCCGGATGTGCTGGGGCGGGCATAACTCCAACGGCGCCGAGTTCCGATTCGAGGACTGCGAGTTCGACGGCTTCGCGAACTTCGAGGACGAGTGGTTCATGGGCCCGGTGGTCGTTCGCGGTTGCGCGTTCCGCGGAGGGGCCAATCTTCTCGCACTGAAGGGCGATCCCTGGGCTGTCAGGTTCGACGTCGCGCCCCTCATCGAGAGCAACACGGGGCGGATGGACGAGTCCGAGGCGGCACATCCCGATCGGTGACGCTGGAGAACGAGTCGGACGGCTGGCGATCGGCAGCCGCGCATCGCGTACCGTCGTCGTGGAACCGATCATCAGCCCGCTCTCCGATGTCCTTGCATCGGCCCTTCTCCTGCCGAGGCTCCTTGCTTCACCCGCGACCTTCGTGAACACGGACACCGCGCTGACCATCGCAGCCTGGCTGGGTTTTTCGCTTCACGTGCTCGCGGGCGTCGCGGGCTTCCGGAAGTGGACTCCTGTTCCGGTGATCCCGATCGTGAACCTGCTCTTCGCGCTCGGCATCCTCGGCTACTGGGTGCAGCGGTGGTTCGGCTACGTCTTCCGCGGCATCACGTGGCATGCCATCGACCAGCTCCTGCCGGCCTATGCGCTTGGCGTCGGCATCGTGGCGGGACTGGCGCTGTGGGGCCGATCTCCGCTGGTCACCGCCAATGGGGTGATCGTCGCCGTGGATGGAGTGGCCCTGCTGGCAGCCGGGCTGTTCCTTGCCTTCTTCCGGATGAACCGCCTGATCTGATCCGCGGCCGTGAGCGATCCGGCTCGCGCCGACGCGCAGCCGCCGCGCGCTCGCGGTGGGTCAGGGCTGAAAGACCCGGTTCGCCTCGGCCCGCTCGCGCAGCTCCGCGAAGTCCGGGCTGCCGCGCAGCTCGTCGAGATCCTTCGCCGTGTCGAGGTTGTCGGCGTTGCTCCAGCCGGCGACGACGGCGAGGCGCAGCGCTTCCAGCCCGCGCGCCCGCCAGTCGGCCGCGACGTCCGGCGGGATCGTCGGCGCTGCGGTGGAGGATGCCGCCGTTGCGTCCTCCGCTCCCGCTCCCGCAGCTCCCGCAGCTCCCGCCGCCCCGGCCGCCCGCGCGTACAGCCCCGCGGCGATGCGCATCGGCTTGGCTTCGTGCGGGAGCAGCCGCACGAGCTCTGCGGCGGCGTGCGCGCAGCCCTCGGGATCCTGCTGCTGCAGGCTGGTGAGCCCGAGGTACCAGCAGGCGTTGAAGGCGGCCTCCTGCGCGGCGCCGTCACCGGGAAGCTGCTGCAGCGAGGCATCCGAGAGCTGCAGCGCCTCGCGGAAGCGCGCGCCAGCGCCGGCCAGGTCGCCGGCCTCGCGCTCAATGGCGCCGAGATTCACGAGGCTGCCGCCGAGCTGGGCCGTCTGCGCCGGCACGCCGGGCGCATCGTGCGTGAGCCGGCGCAGCTCGTCGATCGCGCGCTCGAGCATCGCGCGCGCCTCGTCCTGGCGCGCGGGATCGGCCAGTAGCAGGCTGCCGAGGTTGTTGCAGGCCGTCGCGAGGAGGCGGCGCAGCACGACATGGTGCGGGGAGAGCTGCAGCGCGAGCTCGACGACGTCGATCGCCTCGCGCTCGCGGGCTTCCGCCCGCGCCGGATCCTCACCGTCGATCAGGATCGTGCGGATGTTGGCCGTGCCGATCGCCTCCTGCGGATCGCTGGCGAGCTGCGACAGGCGCGGCGCCGTCAGCTCCATGGCGTGCTCGATGACCGCGAGGGCCTCGTCGCCGCGGCCCGCCTTCTTGAGGTGCAGCGCCTGGTTGCTCATCGCGGTGACGAGGCTCGCGAGCGCCGCGAGGTCGTGCTCGTCCGTCGCGGCGCCGGCCATGATGGTCTCGTTCCATGCGACCGCCTCGCGGTCCGCGGCCATCGCGGCGTCGAGGTCGCCCGCGTCGTGCGCGAGCACGGAGCGCTGGCCCAGCGACTCGTCCACGTCGCGCATCGCGGCCCAGTCGCCGGGATTCCTGGCGGCGCGCTCGCGCCGGATGCGCAGGCCTTCGGCATTCGCGGCGTCGGCCTCCTCCAGCCGACCCAGCTCGTGCAGCGCGAAGCCGCGGCCCGCCTCGGCATCGCCCCACAGGTCGAGGAGCTCGTCGTCGTCCGGCGCGCGGGCGGCCAGCTCGCTCGCCAGCGCCGCCTGCCGCGCGTACACCGCGCACGCGTCGGCATTGCGCCCGAGCTGGATGAGCAGGTAGCCGCAGCGGTCCGTCGCCTTTGCGACGAGGCGCTTCATCGCCGCGTCGTCGGTGCGCTCCGCGAGCAGCTCCTCGTAGAAGCCCAGGGCGCTCTCGAGCAGGCGCCGGCGCACCGGCTCCAGGTTCGGCACGTTCAGCAGGTCCTCCTCCGCGACCTGAGTGAGCAGCACGTCCACGGCCTTCTGCGCCCGCGCGAAATTGGCCTCGGCGTGCGTGCGCTGCGCGGCGGCCTCGTCGTAGGCCGCGCTGATCTGCAGCTTGGCCTGCCGCTGCTGCCAGGCGTAGGCCAGCGGGCCGCCGACGCACAGCAGCAGGCCCGCGCAGAGCCCGATCGTCGCCGCCGGATGCCGCTGCGCCCGGCGTCGCAGCTTGAGCATCGCGCCGGGCCGGCGGGCGCTCACCGGCCGCAGGGCGAGCACGTTGTCGAGGTCGGCGGCGAAGTCCCCGGCGCCGGCGTAGCGGCGCTCGCGCTCGACGTCCATCGCGTGCAGGCAGACGGTCTCGGCGTCGCGCGGCACCGCGGCATTGAGGTCGCGCAGCGGAATGAGCTGCCCCTGCAGGATGCGCTGGCGCGTGGCCTCCGTGTCGCCGCCGGTGAAGGGCGAGCGCAGCGTGAGCAGCTCGTACAGCGTCGCGCCGAGCGAGTAGACGTCCGTGCGCGCATCGAGGCCGGCGTGCTCCCCGCGCACCTGCTCGGGCGACATCCACGCCAGCGAGCCCATCTGTGCACCGGTCCCGGTCAGGCGCTCGCTGCCCTCGGCCGCCGCCAGCCCGAAGTCCAGCAGCAGCACGCGGCCGTCCGGTGTCAGCATGATGTTGGATGGCTTGACGTCCCGGTGCAGCACGCCCTGCTCGTGCGCGTGCTGCAGAGCCAGCGCCACGGCCCGCGCGATGCGCAGGCACGCGGACGCCCACGTGCCCGTGAAGAGCGCGCTGTCCGCGGCCGGTCGGGCGCCCGCGCCGCCGACGATGCCCGGCCGTGAGCCCGCACCCGCACCTGCGCCCGAGGACGAGGACGCGGGACCCGCGGCGTGCGCCGCCGACAGCGCTTCCTCGCGCGCGCGCGTGAGCTGCTCGATGGTGCGGTGCAGCAGGCCGCCGTCGAGCTGCGACGGGTCGCGGCCCGCGAGCGTGGCGATGAGCTCTTCCAGCGAGGCGCCGCGCACGCGCTCCATCGCGTAGAAGGGGATGCCGTTGTCCTCGCCGCCTGCGAACACGGGCACGATGCCCGGGTGCGCGAGCCGCGCGACGGCCTCGACCTCGCGGCGGAAGCGCTCGCGCGCACCGGTGAAGTGGAGCAGGTCCGGGCGCACGAGCTTGAGCGCGACCTGCCGCTGCAGGCCCTCCTGCTCGGCAAGGAACACCACGCCCATGCCGCCGCCGCCGAGGCGCGACAGGATCCGGAAGCCGCCGATGCGCTCGGGCAGTGGCGCGTCCTTCGGCGG
>Ga0193753_10000905_pt1 | contig 27274 bp, 31 predicted proteins | sample H1c2metaG_FD_144925 | JGI IMG/M metagenome (GOLD analysis project Ga0193753, IMG submission 144925) | Soil microbial communities from a riparian zone of the East river system, Colorado, United States - H1c2 | ecosystem: Environmental > Terrestrial > Soil > Riparian zone | place: USA: East... | reverse complement strand
GGGTTGAGCATGCGGCGAGCCTGCGCAAGCGCTCGAGCTGCCACCCGGGATGCGGCAGAGGTGCTGGTCTGATGGCCGCGACACGCCGAGGTGCGCACCTGATGGCCGCGACGCGACACCTGGCGGCCGCGACGCGCAGGGTGCAAGCCTGATGCGCCGTCTCGCAGTGCTGCTGCTCGCTCTCGCTTGCCCGGGCTGCATCGGTCTGGGTCTCGCGACGGTCGGCGGACGCGAGGGCGAAGCCGACAGTCCGCACTTCGGGCGGACCGGTTACGGGGACCGCGTGGTCGATCGCCGGGACGCGGGCGCCGAGCCGATCGCCAGCGCGTTGCTGCTCGAGCAGTGGGGCGAGCCCGAGTCGCGCGAGACGCAGGACGACGGCTCCGAGCTCTGGCGTTACAAGGGCATGCCGTCCTGTGCGGGCGTCGTGCTCATCGTGCTCGTGCTGCCGATACCGCTCGTGATCCCCACGGGCCGCGAGTACGTGGAGTTCGAGGTGCGCGACGGGACGGTCGTCCGCGCGTACTCGTGCGCAAACGCCATGCTGCGCGGTGGCTTCTTCGGCTACGGCACAGGAGTCTGCGGCGTCCACGGCTGGGGTGGCGAGTGGTTCGCGCTGCCCGCCGAAGGCTTCAGCAATCCGTTCGAGTGATGCACGCGTCGGACGCGTCGCGAGTGCGCGGCGGGATTTCACGGATGATGTCGAGCTCGCCCTCGCGCATGGCAGGATGTTCGCTCGCCTCGTCCCGCACCGGCGGCTCGCCGGTGCGGCGGAGCGCGATGTCGTTCTCCGAGGTGGATGATGACCAGTCCTTCCGTGACGTGCGCCAAGTGCGGCGGGCAGATGGAGCAGGGCTACGTGCTCGACAACACGTACGGCGGACGCATGGTCGGCCACTGGACCGCGGGACACCCGAAGAAGTCCTTCTGGACCGGGACCAGGGCGCCCGAGGACGAGCAGATTCCGATCGGGACGTTCCGCTGCGCGGCGTGCGGCTTCCTCGAGTCGTGGGCGCGGAAGGAATTCGAGCCCAGATAGAGGAGCCGGGACGATGTTCGCCCATGCCTTGATGCGCCGTGCCGCCGACATCGAGGCCATGTGGCGCCGGAGCGCGTTCGGGTCGCGCGAGAGCGCGGACGTGGACGAACTCCGGCGCCGCATCGGCATCGTTGACGTCGGTCGGTACCGCGGCATCGAGCGGTTCCCGTTCTCCGAGATCAAGGAGGATTGCTCCGGCTGGCACCTGGGGCCAGTTGCGGAGCGGGAGGACCCGGAGCCGGTCGCCCGCCTGCGGCTGCAATCGCTGCTCGGGCCGGATGGCCACGACGTCTCCTGGCCACGCGCCTGGCTCTCCTCGCTCGAGGGTCTGCTGGAGGTCAGGGACTGTCTCGTCGCGCCGGGTGAATTCGAGATCGTCAGCCTCGGCGTCCCGCCGGAAATGCCCGGGCACCTGCTCGGGTTCGATGTGGGTTACGCGGGAGGAGGAAACTTCTCGATCCTGTGCGATGCGGCGCTCTGGCCGACGTGGCACCCGCCGGACACGGACGCGCTGGACCGGCTCGCCGCTTTCGTCGCGCAGCTCAACGAGCATCTGCTCTTCCCGTCCGCGGAACTCGCCCGCGAGTATCTCGCCTGGTACGCAACGCAGGCCTGGGCCGAGCAGCCGCCCGAGGATTTCCGGATCATCGCAGTGGGTGAAGTGAGGGCACCGCGCCAGGCAACCTGAGACGTGGCACCGCGACGCGCACCGTCGCGGCTATGCTGGCGCGCTCACTGGATGGAACTGACCATGCAGGAATCTTCAAGAGCCGGACCGACGTCAGGTCGCTTGAAAGCATCCGTGCCGGCGGTCTCGATCATCCTGATGGCGTGCGTGCTCGCCTGCTCCGATCTGCCGGCGCCGGAATCGGAGCCGATGGCTGCGTCGAATGCGCAGGCTGCGCCATCTCACACGATGTTCGGCATCATCATCACCGAGAATCATGCCGAGGACGCTGCCCGCATCCTCGGTGTCCAGGCTGTCGGTTACTGGACACCGGATCCGGCTGTCATCGCAAGACTGGAGTCGCTCCTTCCTGGCGCCTTGAAACGCCTGCAGCATGGTCCCGCGGATCGACAGAACGACATTGGCAACATCCTCGACAACCTGGCCGACTATCGCCGCCAGTACATCGGCGTGGTGACTCCTGCAGGGAGTCGTCGAGTGCTGTTGAACAATTCTCCCGGAGGACAGCATGGCCCGTACGATTCGCCTGACGACTGGCAATACGTCGTGGACGTGGAGGATGGCGGTTACTGGCACTGGCGCATCCAGTTCGACGTGGAGAGCGAGGAGTTCGTGGAGTTCAACTCGAATGGCTACGCGTAGACGGCCCGGTGAGCTGCTCTCGCAGGCAGGACGCACGCAGCGTTCACGCTCTCGCAGTGCGATGCCTTGCGACCGGCGACTGAGGTGCAATGTCACCCGGCGGATGCGGGAGCAATGAATGCGAGGTCGGCATGCGCCGTCATTGCGGTCCCCGCAATCCTCGCTGCCGCTGCCTGGTGGTTCATGTGGATGCCGTACGGAAACCCCGAGGCAGCCGTGCGCGCGTTCCTGGCTCAGGATGTCGATCGGTCGCACCAATCCGGCAGAAGCTCTAGCTCTGGCGCACCAGCACGCGTCGGATGAAGACTGGCTGGGGATCGTGGCTCGTGACCTCCTTGCCGGTGAGCCGGGTGTGTTCTCGAGATCCTGTCTGGCGGCTCTCACGCGGTGGAAGCAGTGAGCGAGGTGCCGCATCCGTCGCTGCAGCAGACCGGCGGCGCGGGCGGTGGCGGGGTGCGTGGCGGTGACCATGCCGTTCGACGGCCGCAGCAACCGCAGGAGGTTCTCCACGGCGTGAAGCCGCACGAAGCGAAGGGCGCCTGTAAAGTGTTGAAAGCACAAGCAGCGCCTGGCGCCATCGTCACCGTGTCAGCGCGGAGGATGCAAACCCATGACCTCTGAGAAGCATCAGGCCGGATCTCGCGCGGCGAACTGTCCGGCTTCGCGCGAGCGCAAGCGTCGCGGGTCGCTCGCCGCCGCGCTCCTGCTCGCGTCGCTCGCGGCCTGCTCGTCGACGTCGGGACGCATCTCGACGAGCAGCAAGCTCCGCTTCTTCAGCGCCTGCGCGCACGTGGCGCAGATCGTGGCCCAGGTGGGCTGCAAGCTCTGAGCTGTCGCCGGCCCGGCGCCGGCGCGCGGGACATCCATGCTGCACCACGTCTCCTTCAGCGCGCACGATCCGGAGCACGTCGCCAAGGGGCTCGCCGGGCTGCTCGACGCGCGCGCGCTGGCTGCGCCGTGCCCGCCCTTCCCCGCGGGGTCGTGGTTTGTGTGCGAGGGCGACGCGGCCGGCACGCTGCTGGAAGTCCTGCCGTGGGGCCACGTGCAGGAGCGCGGGCGCAGCGCGCACGGCCTCGACGCCTCGATGCGCGAGCGGACCAGCACGCACCTGCTGCTGCGGACGCCGCGCTCGAGCGGCGAGATCCGCAGCATGGCCGCGGAGCTGGGTTGGGAATGCGTCGATGCGAACGCAGGCTTCTTCCAGTTCCACAAGCTCTGGGTGGAAGGGGCCTTCCTCGTCGAACTCATGACTCCGGCGCAGTCGGAGGGCTACGTGCTGCACTTCGGCGCCGCGGGCATCGGCTCGCTGGACGGCAAGCTCCGCGAGCTCGAGCGCGCGCTCCGGCACGAGCCTCCCGCCGCGAGCCCGTGAATCGGGCGCGGCGAAGGCACCGCGGTGTCTCCTGGCGGTGAACCCGGCGACGCCGCAGCGGTCATCCGGCGACACCTCACCGGTGCCATCACGCGGCGGCGCGGTTCACGGGACAGTCGTGTCCGCGGAGACCCTCGCGTGCTGGACGATTTCGAGAGCGCAGAGATCCGCACGGACGGGCCGCCGATCTTCGTGCGCCACGCCGGGTCGGGGCCGCCGGTGCTGCTGCTGCACGGCTTCCCGGAGACCCAACTCATGTGGCGGCAGGTCGCGCCGGCGCTCGCGCGCCGCTTCACCGTCGTGTGCGCGGACCTGCCCGGCTACGGGCGCAGCGGCTGCCCGCCGCCCGCCGCCGATCACGCGCCCCACTGCAAGCGGGCGATGGCGCGCTCGCTGGCAGTCGCGATGGAGCGCCTCGGCTTCCCGCGCTTCGCGGTCGCCGGCCACGACCGCGGCGGTCGCGTCGCGTGTCGCCTCGCGCTCGATCATCCGCAAGCCGTCCAGCGCCTCGCCGTCCTGGACATCGTGCCGACGGAGGCGGCCTGGACGCTGGCCGACGCGCGGCTCGCGCTCGGCTACTGGCCCTGGTCGCTGCTCGCGCAGCCCGCGCCGCTGCCGGAGCTGACCCTGGCCCGGGCCGCGGAGGCCGTCGTCGACGATGCCTCGGGCCACTGGGGCTCCCGCGCGGACGCATTCCCGGCGGAGGTCCGCGCGGCCTACATCGAGGCGCTCCGCGACCCGGCACATGCCCACGCGATCTGCGAGGAGTATCGCGCCGCCGCGACCATCGACCGCGAGCACGACCGGGCGGACCTCGCGAGCGGCCGCCGGATCGCCTGCCCGGTGCTCGCGCTGTGGAGCGCCCGCGGCGCGCTGGCGGACTGGTACGCGGAGCAGTCCGGACCGCTCGGCCTGTGGCGGCCATGGTGCAACGACGTGCAAGGCCACGCGCTGGACGCCGGCCACTTCTTCCCGGAAGAAGCGCCCGCGCAGACCGCCGAGGCCCTTGCCAGCTTCTTCACCGCCGACCGATGAATCCGACGTGATCGGCGCGATAGGGGACAGCTTCGATGGCGCCGGCGAGCGCCCGGGGCCGCCGCGAGGAGCGCCGCGCGACGCCGCGAACAGTGCGTCACCCCGGCCAGCCGCCGGCGAGCTGCCGCGTCGGGACGTTGACGCGGTTCCAGAAGTTGACCGCGGCGATCGCCAGCACCAGCGCCGCGAGCGCCGGCTCCTCGTAGTGCCGCGCGGCGTCCGCCCAGACCTCGTCGGGCACGGCCTCCGACCGGTCCGCGAGCCGGGTCGCGCCCTCGGCGAGCGCCAGCGCGGCGCGCTCGGGCTCCGTGAACCACGGCGCATCGTGCCAGGCCGCGACGGCCATCACGCGCTGCTGGCTGTCGCCGTCCTTCAGGGCCTCGCGCGAGTGCATGTCCACGCAGAAGCCGCACCCGTTGATCTGGCTCGCGCGCAGGTGCACGAGATGGATCGTGCGCGCGGGCACTCCGTGCGTGGCGGCAAAGGCCGAGACCGCCCGGCCCACCGCCAGCATCGGCTGGAGGACCTCGGGCACGACCGTCACGGGGTTCGACATTCTGGGTTGCATGGCGGATCTCCTTCAGGCATCTGGGGTGGAAAGCGGCGGGCACCCGCCCGCCACGAGCCATGACGATTGCCAGCCAGGAAACGTGACCGGTGGATGAACCCGAGCAGCTCGCGGAGCGTTTCGAGCAGCATCGGAGCCATCTGCGGGGCGTGGCCTACCGCCTGCTCGGCTCGCTGGGCGAGGCGGACGACGCCGTCCAGGAGACCTGGCTGCGGCTCTCCCGTGCGGACACCGGCGAGGTCGGCAACCTCGGCGGCTGGCTGACCACGGTCGTCTCGCGCCTGTGCCTGGACGTGCTGCGCGCCCGCAAGGCGCGGCGCGAGGAGTCGCTCGACGCGCCGACCTCCGAGCGGATCGAGAGCCCTGCGTCCGCGAGCGGTCCCGAGCACGAGGCGGAGCTGGCGGAGTCGGTCGGCCTCGCGCTGCTCGTGATCCTCGAGCGGCTGGCGCCCGCGGAGCGGATCCCTCACGGCGGATCCCGCGCGTCTGGCCCGGCTCGACCTCGCCCTGCTCGGCGGCTGACGAGGCGCCGCCCGCCGCGCGCCGTGGTGCGCGACGCTCGACGTGGCGCTCGACGTGGCGCTCGACGTGGCGCTCGACAGGGCGCTCGACAGGGGAGGCGATGCGATTCATGATTCACCGCGAGGTTGCGGCGAGCGCTTGCTGACGCTTCCGCCGGGGCCGTCGCCTTGAAGCGCGACGCAGGGAGTCCATGAGCATGGTCATCGCGGAGCGAGCGACACGCCCGATTCCCTGGCTGTCGGCGCTCTGCTATGCCGTCGCGGCGTTCGGCGGCATACCGCTGTATTTCTGGCTGCGCTCGCAGAGCGACCCGTCGGTCGACTGGGGGAACAGCTCGCCGCTCGATCCCTACCTGGGCACCGGGCTGCTCTACTACGGCGCCGCTGGCGGCTGCGCGTGGCTGCTCGTGAAGCTCGATGCGCGCGCCGTGTGGCCGGCCTGGTTCATCGTGCTGTGGGTGGCGCTCCGCCAGGTCGCGCTGGTGCGCCAGCTCATCGCCGGCACGGGGACGGGCCGGAGTGCGCTCGCCGGCCTCGCGGTGCTCGCGCTGTTCGCGGCGCTGGCCTTGCATCTCCGCAAGCTGAAGCGAGCGGGCGTGCTGCACTGATGGTTAGACTGCCGCGTTCACTCCCCGGGGACCGGAACGTGGGTCAGCTGCCGCCATCGCCGCTCCGACGGCTCGCCATCGCTCGCGTCCTCGCGCTCTCTGCCGCGGAGGACGCCCGATGATCCCGGCACGCGAGGCGCTGCAGCGGCTGCGCGAGGGCAATCGCCGCTTCGTGCTGGAGGTCCGCGGCACGGACGCGGACACCGGCCGCACGCGGCGCCGCGAGGTGGCCGTGGCCCAGGAGCCGTTCGCGATCATCCTCGGCTGCTCGGACTCGCGCGTGCCGGCGGAGATCATCTTCGACCAGGGCCTCGGCGACCTGTTCGTGATCCGAGTCGCCGGCAACATCGTCGCGCCCTCGCAGGTCGGCAGCGTGGAGTTCGCGGCGGAGCGCTACCACGTGCGGCTGGTCGTCGTGCTCGGGCACTCCACCTGCGGCGCGATCCTCGCCACGCTCGAGGAGCTGGGCCGGCCGTCCAAGGACCAGTCGCGCAACCTGCGCTCGATCGTGGACCGCATCCGGCCTTCCGTGGAGCCGCTGCTCGGGACCGACGCCGCGCGGTCCACGGACGTGCTCGTGCAGCAGGCCGTGCGCGCCAACATCCTCGCCTCGGCGGGCCACCTGCGGCACGGCTCGGAGATCCTCGAGCAGCTCATCCAGCACGCCGGCCTGCTCGTCGTCGGCGCGGAGTATTCCCTGGAGACCGGCACGGTGGAGTTCTTCGACGGGCTGCCGTCGAACGGGTCGCCGTGACCTCCGCGGAGGCGGATGCCGGCTTCGCCGTGCCGCTGGTCGTGCCGCTGCACTCGCGCCGCCGCCGCCGGGCCCAGGCCGTGCAAGGACTTCAGCACACGATCCCGGCGGCAGGCCTGCTGTTCGCGGGGATGCAGGGTCTGGCGGGTGGCGGCGACGGAACGGCGCTGGCGCTCGCGCTCACGGAAGTGGTCACGAGCGTGGCGCTGCTCGCCACGGTGCTGCGCAGCCTGCGAAACCTCCGCGGCATGCGCCGCGCGGCGGCCTCGCGCACCTCGGCTGGTCACGATGCGGCCGTGAGCGCACCCGCGGCTCCCACGCCGGGAAGCTCCGCACCGGCTGCTCACGCGCCGAGCGCCCATGCATCGACGGCGCACGGCGGCGAGGAGCACCACTCCATCGACTGGGCGGACATCTGGGCTGCGTGCGTGCTGCTGGCCGAGGCGTGGCACCGCTGGCACGAGGAGCACCACGTCGCGCGGCCGGCGCTGGTGCTCGCGGCGGTGACGGCGTTCCTCGCGCTGAACCACGGCCGCCTGACACGCCGGATGCTCCGGCGGCGGGCACTGACGCTGACGGACGATCAGCTCTCGGTGGGCGGGCGCGGCTGGACGCGCTTTCGTGTCGCGTGGCCGCAGCTCGCCGAGATCTCGGTCGGCGAGCGCGAGGCGCGCCTGCGCTCCGCCGCGGGCGTCGTGCGCCGCATCGATCTGGCCGACCTCGAGAACGAGGCGGCCGTGCGCGTCGCCCTGCAGGCCGCGCAGCGCCACCTGGCCTCGCGCCTTCACGCCGCGCCCGCCGCGCCCGTCACGCCCGTCACGCCCGTCACGCCCGTCGCGCCCGTCACGCCCGTCACGCCCGTCACGCCCGTCACGCCCGTCGCGCCGCCCGTGCGTGCGGGCTCGGGACGCGCTTGAGTGAGCACGCGTCCAGGGCCGTGAAAGGCACTGCCGTGAAGGGCAAGGCGGCGAAGGGCATGGCCCCGAAAGGCACTGCCGCGCGACGCACTGCGACGCAGGGCACGGCCGGCAAGCCTCGTGCGGCGGAGCCCGGCACGCATGTCGCGCTGTTCCGCGGCATCAACGTCGGCACGGCGAAGCGCGTATCGATGGGGGATCTGCGTGCGCTCGCCGAGGGCCTCGGCTTCACCGGCGCGCGCACGCTCCTCAACAGCGGCAACCTCGTCTTCACGGCGAAGGGCAGGTCCGCGGGCGGCGCGGCCGCGCGGCTCGAGGAGGCGCTCGCCGCGCGCTGCGGCATCTCCGCGCGCGTCACGGTCGTCTCGGCGGCGGAGCTGGCCGCCGCCGTCGCCGGCAACCCGCTCGTGACGCGCGCCAGCGATCCCTCGCGGCTGCTGGTGTGGTTCTCCGGAAAGCCGGCGGATCTCGCGCGTCTGCAGCCGCTCGCCGCGCGCGGCTGGGAGCCTGATGCGCTCGCGCTCGGCGGACGCGTCGCCTACGGCTGGTGCCCGGCCGGCGTGCTGGAGAGCCCGCTCGCGAAGGCGGCGGGCAAGGCGCTCGGCGACAGCGTGACCGCGCGCAACTGGGCCACCGTGCTCAAGCTCCACGCGCTGCTCGGAGGCGCCCCGTGACGACCGACGAGTTCCGGCGCCTGGCGCTCGCGCTGCCCGAGGCCGTGGAGCAGCAGCACATGCAGCACCCGGACTTCCGCGTCGGCGGGAAGATCTTCGCCACGCTCGGGCCCGACGGCACGTGGGGCATGGTCAAGCTGCGCCCCGAGCAGCAGGCCGTGCTCATCGATCTGGACGGAAAGAGCTTTGCCCCGGCCAACGGCGCCTGGGGCGCGCGCGGCGCGACGATCGTGCAGCTCGCCGCCGCGAAGCCGGCACACGTGCGCCAGGCGCTGGAGCTCGCCTGGCGCCAGACCGCACCGAAGCGCCTGGTCGCGGCGCACGACGGGCGCCGCGACCGCTGAGCGGCGCTCGCGCGCGGCGGCGTCATGCCCTTTCGCGCCGGGCTCCTCACGAGCGCGCCCGACGCCGTGCTACGGCGCGGTGCCCGACAGGCCGTTGCTCGCGGCGAAGCCCTGCGGGCCGGCGGGATCGGCGATCCACGCCTGGCTCCAGAAGGTGGCGCCCGCGGGCACGCCGGCGGGCCACGTGGAGCCGAGGGCCAGCGCGCCGCCCGCATCGGTGACCAGTCCCGTCACGACGAGGTCGGGCTGCGGGACGAGCACGCCGCCCTTGAAGGACACGTCGAGCGGGGCGAAGCCGAGGATGAGCGCCACCGCGCTGGACGGCTGCGCTCCCGAGAGCTGCAGCGTCACGGCGCTGCCCGCGAGGAGCGCCCCGACGCCCGCCAGCACCGGCGTGCCGTTGCTGCCCGCGAGCGCGTGGCGCAGGTCCTCCCACGGGGAGCCGAGGCGCGCGACCCAACCCTCGTAGCTGCCCGACGGATCGGGGCCGTAGCCCACGAGGGTGAGTCCGTCGGCGGACACGCCCGTGGCCACTTCCAGCGTCCAGCCCGTGAGGTCCAGGCCCGCGTCCGTGAGCAGCGTCTTGACGCTGCGCATCCCCTCCGCGGCGTTCCACACGAAAGCCTCCATGCCCGCCGGGCCGATGCTCTGGCCGACGACGACGCTGCCGTCCGCGGAGACCGCGTTGGCGCGGCTGAAGACCGAGCCGCCGGGCAGGTCGCCGATGCTCACCATGCCGGCGCCGCCCGTCGCGGGATTGGTCCAGCGGAAGGCGAGCACGCCGGCCGCGGCGGCAGAGATGCCCACGATGACGTTGCCGTCCGCGGAGATGCCGAAGGCATTGCCGCCGAAGCCGCCGCCCGGCAGGTCCCCCAGGCCGACGAGGCCGGTGCCTGCGGTCCAGCGCGCGGCCTCGGAGCTCGCGGGACCCGAGGCGACCGAGGTGCCGTAGCCGCATTCCACGGAACCGTCCGCCGAGAGCCCGGTGCCCACGCTGAAGAAGCTGCTGCCCGGGAGATCGCCGAGCGCGGCGAGCCCGGTGCCGCCGGCGGCGTGATCCGCCCAGCGGAAGGCCTCCGCGCTCAGCGTGCCGGAGAGCGCCGACGCGCTGTGGCCCGCGACGACGTGACCGTCCGCGCTCGCCCCGCTGGCGATGCTGAAGAAGCCGCCGCCCGGGAGATCCCCGAGCCCCTGCATGCCGGCGCCGCCCGCGGCCGGGTCGGTCCAGCGGAAGGCCTCGCCGCCGGACGGGCCGCCGCTGTCGCCGACGATGGTGCTGCCGTCCGCGGAGATGCCGCGCGCCTGGCTGTACGTCGCGCCGCCGGGGAGATCGCCGAGCGGCTCCAGGCCGGCGCCGCCGCGCGCGGGGTCCGTCCAGCGGAAGGCCACGTCGCCGGTGGCCGCGTTGCTGTAGCCGCACACGACGGAGCCGTCGGCCGAGACGCCGGCGGCCGAGCTCAGGGTCGCGCCGCCGGGCAGATCGCCGATGCCGGTGAAGGACGGCTCGCCCGCCCGCGCGGACGCGGCGAAGGCCAGCGCCAGCGCGAGGCCGGCGCCGGGCGCGGCCCGGCTGGCGGGACGGAGGGACGTGCGGACGGCAAGGACGGTGGACATGCGGTCGCTCCCGGTGGCAGGCGGATTGCCTCAGGCAGATGGCGTGCGGCGTGATCGCGCGAGGCGGGCGCTGCCGGCTGCCCGCCGCGGCGCGCGCAGCATCGCGCCCGCGCGCGATTCCGTCCATGGCGCGGCGCGGCGTGCCGCGCGCGAGGACACCCCGCGCCGTCGCGCCGTCGCCGCGCGAGGACGCCCGGCGACGGCGCGACGCTCCCGCTCGCATCGCGGCGCGCGTTGCTTCACACTCGCGGGCGGGAAGACCGCGCCGCCGTCCCTCCGGACCGAGGCGGCGAGCTCCCCGCACGGAGGTCTCGCGCATGGGTCAGGACACGGATCCCGGGTGGCAGGGCGTCGTCACGGCGACGGACCTCGTGGCATGTCAGGCGGGCTCCGTGGTCAGCCGCGCGCTGGTGCGCAAGCCGGTCGGCACCGTCACGGTCTTCGCCTTCGCCGCGGGCCAGGGCCTGAGCGAGCACACGGCGCCGTACGACGCGCTGGTGCACGTCCTCGAAGGCGAGGCGGAGGTCACCATCGCGGGCACGCCGCACACCGTCCGCGCGGGGCAGCTCCTCGCGCTGCCCGCCGGCAAGGCGCACTCGCTGCGGGCGGACAAGGCCTTCAAGATGATGCTCACCATGATCCGCGCCTGAGCGGAGCGCGGCGCATGCACGAGCACCGGGCCGTGATCGAGTGGGCGCGCGGCGGCCTGGTCTTCACCGACAACCGCTACAGCCGCGCTCACCGCTGGAGCTTCGACGGCGGCCTGTGCGTGCCCGCCTCGTCCTCGCCGCACGCCGTGCCCCTGCCGATGTCCGATGCGGGCGCGGTGGATCCGGAGGAGGCCTTCGTCGCCAGCCTGTCGAGCTGCCACATGCTGTGGTTCCTCTCGCTGGCGGCGCGGCGCGGCTTCGTCGTGGACAGCTACCGCGACGAGGCGAGCGGCGTCCTGGAGCGCGATGGCGAGGGCCGCATGGCGATGACGTGCGTGACGCTGCGCCCCGACGCGCGCTTCGCGGGCGAGCGGCGTCCGGACGCGGCGGAGCTCGCAGCGCTGCACCACGCCGCGCACGACGAGTGCTTCATCGCGAACTCCGTGAAGACCGCCGTGCGCTGCGAGCCTGTCACACCGCGCGGCTGATCCCGATGGAAGGTGGACGTCCCGTCCATCCGCCACCCGAGGTCGCCCGCGATGTCCGCACCCAACCTGGAGCTTCAGATCCAACCCGTCGAGAACGGCAAGGCCACCTGCCTGCTGCTCGCGCCGCGGACCGCAGCGGGCCAGACCGGGATCAAGCTCGTGCTGCGCCTGCGCCTGGCGAACAAGGGCAGCACGGAGCTGAAGGTGAAGGGCATCACGTTCTCCTTCCCGGGCTCGTCCGCGCCGAGCAAGGAGATGGAGGGCATCAACCTGGACGGGGCGCTGGACCTCGTCGCGGGTGACGCGGCGTACTGGTCCAACGGGCGCGTGGACCTCGACCTCGATCCCGACGTGAAGGACTTCGTCAACAACGCGGTGTTCCTCACGGGCTCCGCGCCGCCGCAGGTCAAGGTCGAGGTCACGTGCAAGGGCCACTCGAGCCCCGCGACGATCGCGATGCCGCTCGCGCTGCACGTGAGTCCCGTGGCCGGCGGCAGCTACCGCTTCCCGTACGCGGCCGGCGAGCTGCGCAGCGGCGAGTACTACGAGGCCTCCGCCGTGCACTGGGCCAACGGCGGCGCGAAGGGCACGCAGATCTTCGCGCACGACATCGGCGTCGTCGGCTGGGACGGCGCCGCCAAGGCCTGGTCCGGCCTGCTCCCCGGCGGCAGCAAGCTGAAGAACGAGGACTGGCGCATCTGGGGCAAGCCGATCCGCGCCGTCGCGGACGGCTTCGTCGAGAGCTGGAGCGACGGGCTGGCCGACAACACGATCACGCAGGACAGCGACGGCCACCTGCTGTTCCCGGACCCCACGCCGAAGCCCGGCTCCGGCAACAGCATCACCATCCGCCACGGCACGGACCGCGTGATCTACTGCCACTTCCGCCACGGCTCGATGGACAAGTCGCTGCAGGTCAAGGACAAGCGCGTCTTCGAGGGCCAAGTGCTCGGGCGCGTGGGCAACACCGGCCGCGCCACCAACCCGCACACGCACCTGGAGTGCACGCGCGACTCCGACGACGCGCTGCGGCCGATGCCCTTCCGCAACGCGTGGGTCCTCGATCGCAGCAAGCTGAAGCCGCCATCGGCCAAGGGCTCGTGGTTCCCGCTCGCGGGCCACGGCATCAGCAAGGACTCGGTCGTGATCTGGCCCGCGTCCACGAGCCCCGGCTTCCCGGTGCCGGCGGTCGGCATCTCCATGGCCGGCGACTGGGCCAACTCGTACTGGGTCTCGCCGGACCTGACCTCCTTCGAGAAGACCGCGCAGGACCTGTTCGACGGCAAGGGCCGGCGGCTCACGTGCGTGGCCACGTTCCTGGAGAACGGCGCGCGCCGCTGGGCGGGCATCGCTCGCGCCGGCGACTGGGCCAACCGCTTCTGGGTGAGCGACAGCCTCACGGACTTCCAGAAGTCCGCGCAGAAGCTCTTCGACGACAAGGCCCTGCGCCTCGTGCACGCGAGCACCTTCGTGGAGGGCGGCAAGCGCAAGTGGGCGGGGATCGCCCGCTCCGGCGACTGGGCCAGCCGCCTCGTCATCAAGAACGACCTCGCGAGCTTCTCGGCGGAGTGCCAGTCGCTGTTCGACGACCACGGCCTGCGCCTGATCCACGTGCGCACCTGGGCCGAAGGCGCCAAGCGCCGCTGGCTGGGCATCGCGCGCTCCGGCACGTGGACCAACCGCTGGTGGATCTCCACCGACGAGAGCCGCTTCCGCACGAAGGCCCAGCAGCTCTTCGACGACGAGGGCAAGCGCCTGGTCTTCGTGACCAGCTACGGGGAGGGCAGCGGCCGGCGCTGGATCGGCATCGCGCGCTCCGGGACCTGGGCCAACCGCTGGTTCCACGGCAGCGACCTCGACAGCTTCGGCCTGGCGGCGCAGCGCCACTTCGACGAGGACCACCTGCGCCTGGTGCACGTCGACATGTCGGAGTGAGGGAGCCGGCCGGGGCGCCGGACATCTGGGCCTCAAGTGCGGGAGCGCCGCGTGCCGATCCGGGGCACGGCGGCCCGCTCTTGCGCGGGCGCCGCAACCGGGACGCGCTTCGTCCCGGGCTCCCGCCGACGCGAGGTCCTGACCATGAGTTCCGACCCGGAGTCCGCAGGCACGGTCCTGCTGGTCGATGACGACGAGAACTGCCGCAAGCTCTTCCAGCGCGTGCTGCGCGCGAAGGGCTGGACGGTGTGCGGCGCGAGCAATGCGCGCGAGGCGGCCTCGGTCTACGCCGCAGTGCGCCCCGACGTCGTCGTGACGGACCTGCTCATGCCCGGCGGCGACGGCAACATGCTCATCGCGGAGCTGCAGAAGCTCGACCCCGGCGTGTGCATCGTGGCCATCACCGGCGTGTCGCCCAAGGACCCGCGCGTGGCCAAGGCGATCGAGGGCGGCGCGCAGCGCGTGCTGACCAAGCCCTTCGACGGCACGACGCTCATCAACGCCATCGAGCACGCCCTGCACCCGACGAGCTGACGGCAGCAGCGCTCGGCGCACGAGCGCCGAGCACGAGCGTCCGCCCGCGCACCATGAACGAGCGTCGCTGCGCGCCAGGCGCGCGCGTCGCTGCGTGCCATACACGGCGTCCGCCCGCGGCCGGGGCGCGCGAGCGGACGCCGTGGAGCGTGCGACGGCACGGCCCGGGGCCGTGCCGCGCTCAGCTCAGGAGAGCTGTTCCCAGAACTCCTTGGGCATGTCGTGCGCGATGCGCAGCGCGCCGTTCGCGCCGGCGTAGACAGGCTCTTCCACCGTGGTCACCGTGCCGCCGCCGAGGTGGGTGTCCATGTACGCGGCGATGGCGTCGCCCAGCCCCTTGATCTGGCTGCCGCCGCCGCCCAGCAGCACGTTGCCGCGCAGGATGGCCTGGAATTCCGGGTCGAAGGTGGAGATGAGCTTGGCCAGCGACTCCACGATGGGCGGGACGATGGAGAGGCAGGCCTCCTTCATCTCCTTGGTGATGTCGATGTCCGTGGGCTTGCCGTTCACCGGCCACTTCACGCTGGACTTGCCCGCGTTGGGCGAGACGTCCGCGAACTTCTCCTTGGCCTGCGTGATCATGTGGTCGCTGAACTGGACCTCCGGGTGGCTCTTGCGGATGAGCTTGGCCAGCCCGCGGTCGATGAAGTCGCCCGCGGCGGTGATCGTGATCTGGTCCTCCTCGGCCGGCATCGTGCCGTGCATGCGGCACAGGTCCGTCGTGCCGGCGCCGATGTCGATCACGAGCGTGTCCGTGAGCTGGTTCAGGCCGTAGGCCACCGTGAACGGCTCGGACGCCACCATGACGCTGTCCACCTCCTCGCGCGCCGCGTCGAAGATCGCCTTGCGGTTCTTGATGCTGGCCTGGGCCGGCGTGCCGATCACGGCGTAGATGAGCTGGTCCTTCTCGGGCCGCGCCAGCGCGATGGCGTGCTTCACGAGGTCGCGCGCGGCCTTCATGTTGGCCTCTGCGGACTTGGTGTCGCCCTCGTCGCTGCTGCCCTTGATGACGCCGCCCTCCAGCGGCCGGTACACGTCCAGCGAGAGGCGGTGCTTGATGACGTCCGCGCCGAAGAGCGGCCCGTCGCCGAGCAGCTTGCGCGACACGACGTCCTTGGGGTACCCGACGAGCGAGTAGGTGTTGTCGCGCAGGCCGTTGCTGGAGGCCATCGCGGTGCGGGATGTGCCGAGGTCCAGCCCGATCCACAGGATGCCGTCGTCACCGGCGTCGACGGAGGGATCGTTGTGGCTGTCCTTGTCTTTGCTGTTCGCCATCGGAATCGGAACTCCTCGTGGAAGTCGGGGTCAGGTCGTGGTGGAGCCGGCAACGCCGGCAGAAGTTTCGGTGGCGGCCGCCTCGGCGGGCGAGGCGATGATCCTCTGGAGCTCCACGTTGAGCTTGAAGATCTCCTCGAGCAGCTCGCGCTTGTGCTGGTAGCCGGGATCCCCCGGCTGGAGCGGCGGGCCGATGTCCGCGAGGAAGGGGATGCCCTCGGCGCCGGCAGCGCGGGCGCGGGCCAGCAGCCGGTCGGACTCCTCCAGCCTGCGGCGCAGCTTCTCGATGCGGCGCTGGAGCTGCACGATCCGCGCGTTCTGCTCGCGGCGCATGCGCGCGGCCTGGAGCACGCGGTAGTTCTCTATGGCCGCGTCCACGATGGCGAGAACCTCCGGCGTCAGCGCCGGGTCCGCCTGGCGTTCCACGAGCAGCGCGCTGAGCCGCTCCCCGAGCTGCGCGCGGAGCTGGGCCAGGTCGGTTTCCAGCGTGCCCGGGTCCGTCTCCTGCTCCGTGACGAGCTCGGTCTCGGCGCGCTCCAGCTCCGTGCGCAGGCTGCCCTGCTGCACGCTGAGCTGGGTCTCCTGGCTCTTCAGCGCCTCCAGCGTCGCCGTGAGGTCGTCCCGCTCCTTGATGAGCTTCACGAAGCGCAGCCGGGCCTCTTCATTGAGGCCCTTGATGGTGTCCGCCTGCAGCTCCAGCCCCAGCGCGGACAGGGTCTCGTCCACGGCCGTGGCGAGCAGGGACTCGATGTCGGACGAGCGCAGCACCGAGACCGACCGGTGGCCCTCGCGCTTGAGGCGCTCCAGCGATTCCTGGCGCGAGGCGCCCCGCAGCAGGTGGATCACGTTGAAGGCGAGCTTGCGGCTCATGCTGGTTCCTGGCGCCCGGGCTTTCGGTCGTCGCGACGCGAAAGCTTGCGCGCGATGGTGTGAAACAGCAGGCTCAGGTTCAATTCGTGTTCGCCGGGGGTCGACCTTAAACAGCCCCGGAGGCCGCGAGATGCTGCGCTCTCCATGTCCCGCAGCAGCTCGTCGGCGGCCGCCGACGGCGGACACTCCCGAGGCACGCTCCATGGTCTGGCCGTTCGGCTCCCGCAGGCAGCCCGTCATCGCGCCCAAGGTGGGGGCGCCGGGCGACATCGTCGTGCTGGTCGACAACGTGGTGGACCCGCGGCTGGTCGTCTACCACGACCCGAACTGCTACCAGGCCGAGCAGTACCGCGGCTTCCGCACGAACCTCAGCGCGATGAACCCGAAGAACGACCCGCGCACGCTGCTGTTCACGTCCGCGCAGCCGCGCGAGGGCAAGTCCATCACGGTGGCGAACATCGCGCTCGCGCTCGCCGAGAACCAGCACCTCAAGGTGTGCCTCGTGGACGCCGACCTGCGTGCCGGCAGCGTGCACAAGCTGTTCGGCGCGCGCACGGGGCCCGGGCTCGCCGACGTGATGCTGGACCGCGTGTCGCCGCGGCTCGCGCTCCAGGAGAGCCGGCTGCCCGGGCTGTCGCTCATGACCGCGGGACGCGAGGTGGACAACCCCGGCGAGGTGCTCTCGTCGGACCACATGCAGCAGCTCATCGGCTGGCTCAAGCGCAGCCACAACTACGTGCTCTTCGACTCGCCGCCGTGCCTGCCCTTCGCGGACTCGGCGCAGCTCTCCAAGTACATCGACGGGGTGCTGCTCGTCGTCGCGATCGACGACACGCGCCGCAAGGACGCCGAGCGCGCCGTCCACGCGATGCAGGCGGCGGGCGCCAACGTGGTCGGCACCTTCGTGACCGGCGCCGCGGGGCCGGTCCAGCGGCGCGGCGCCTCCACGTATGAGGACGCGGAGATGCGCGACCCGCAGCCCGGCTGAAGGGCCCGCGCGGTCCCGGCCGCCCGGGCACCCCGCGGGCGGGGTGTCGGGGTGGCGCTCGCGGACCACCGCCGGGTCGCCGCCGGAAGGCTGCGCGGCGCACCGGGGCAAAAAGCGCTCGACAATTCCGGGACTCCGCGCGATGAGGGATGCGTGAAGCGCGCGCCCCGCAGAACGGCCTCCCACCGCCACCGCAGCTCGCCGCCCGGTTCTCCCGGCGACGGCGACACGGTGACCGTCCCCGAGGCGAGCGAGGACGGCGAGGAGCAGCTCCTCTCGATCGGCACGCTGGCGGACATCACCGGCATCGCGTCCGACACGATCCGCGTCTGGGAGCGCCGCTACGGCCGGCCCGTGCCGGTGAGGCTGCCGTCGGGCCACCGCCGCTACACGCCGGAGCACGTGCGCTGGCTGCGGCGCATCGCGGAGGCGCTCGCGCGCGGCCACCGGCTCGGCGCGGTGATCCAGTCCTCCGATCTGGAGCTCGACCGCCTGCTGCTGCGCCGCGACCCCGTCGCGCCGGACTGGGAGCTGCGCCAGCTCATCGACATGGCGCGCGACTTCCGCGGCGCGGACCTCATGGCCGCGCTGCGCACCGCCTGGAAGGCGATGGCGCCGCTGGAGTTCCTCGAGCGCCGCATCGGCCCGCTGCTCACCGACGTCGGCGTGGCATGGGCCGACGGCGTGCTGGAGGTGCGGCACGAGCACTTCCTCACGGAGATCGTCGACGACCTGCTGCGCGCGCTGCGGCTGGAGCTGCCGCCGCCGGCCTCCACGCCGTCGGTCCTGCTGGCGACGCTGGACGGCGAGGACCACGCGCTCGGCCTGCAGATGGCGGCGCTCGTCTGCACGCTGAACGACGTGCAGCCCATCCTCCTCGGCCGCGCGGCGCCCAGCCGGGAGATCGAGGAGGCCGTGCGCGAGTCCGGCGCGCACGCGCTGGCCATCGGCGTGTCGCTCGCGAACTCCGGCGTCGCGACCGACCGCACGCTGGCCGAGCTGCGCCGCGCGGTGCCCGCGCGGCTGCGCATCCTCGTCGGCGGCCGCGGCGCGCGCGGCGTCCGCCGCGGCCCGCGCGGCATCGACTACCTCTCGGAGCCGGTGCTCACGGACTTCGGCCGCTGGCTGCAGGCGCTGCGCTGAGGGGCTCGCGGCCCACGAGGCCGCGCTTGAGAGTGACCCGGCCGGTCGGCACGCTGTGAGCCCTTGCTCGACCGCGTCATCGACCGCCTGCCCGCGCTGCTCCTGTTCCTGGCGCTGGTGCTCTGCGCGCACGTCGCGCTGTTCGACGCGGGCGACAAGGGCCTGCTCGTCGCGGAGATCCCCGGGCTGGTGCTGCTCGTGCTCTACCTGCGCGCCGGCTCGGGCGCCGGCGGCGCAGCCGGCGGCAAGGGCGGCCGGAAGAAGCCGGCGAGGGCGGAGGAATGAGCGCACTGACGGCCGCCGTCGCCGCGCCGCTGCCCGCGCTCCTCGCCGCGATGCAGTCGCCGGTGCACCTGGACGCGGCGGGCTGGCGCCTCGCCGTCGTCATCGGGACCTTCCTGGCGGGCGTGCACGCCTACCGCAAGCTGGAGCCGTACTTCGCGGTGACGTGGTTCGGCTCGGGGCTCGTGTTCGGCTGGTTCCTCACCGACAAGCCGGACAGCCGGAGGCGGTGCTGCTGCCCATGCTGGTGGTGTACCTGGCCGCCGCGGTGACCAAGGGCATCGTGGAGCGCGGCGCGCTGGCCGGCAATCACGTCGTGCACGTGCTGGCGACGGGCGTGTTCTCCGCGCTCATCGCGCTGCCGCTGGAGTCGGCGGCGCGCGCGATGCACTGGGCGCTGCCGCGCGACGCGCCCGGCGTCACGCACGGCGTGCTGCAGCCGCGCTGGCTCGGCGGCGTGCCGGGCGATCAGCTCGTGCTGTGGGCGCTCATCGGCACGCTGTTCTACGGGCTGTACAAGCTCCTGGACCACATCGGCCTCGGGCCGGCGCTGCAGACCGTGCTGCTCTTCGCGGGCATGCCCTTCGTCGTGAAGTTCATCGAGTACCTGCTCGGCATCATGGCCTGAGCCTGCGCCGATCGCGGCCGCGGCCGCGGGTCACGGCCGCGGCGCGATCCGCTATGTTGGCGACCTTCCGGAGGCTCGGGCCATGGTGACTTCGTGCGTGTCCTTCGTGCGCGCGCGCTGCAGCGCGCGGCGCGCCGCCGCGTGGAGGACGTCGCTCGCGACGATCGCCGCGCTCGCGTGCGTGCTGCCATCCGCCGTGTGCGCCCAGGCCGCGCCGGCGCCGCAGTCCGCTCCGGCCGCCGCGCGGCCGACGCAGGCGGACAGGCTCGCGGCGGCGCAGGTCGTCAGCCAGGCCGTCGCGCTCCTGAACGCGGGGCGCTCCGCGGAGGCGATTCCCGCGCTCGAGAAGCTCACGCAGGAGCAGCCGGATGCCAGCCAGGCCTGGTTCCTGCTCGGGGCGGCTCTGCACACGTCGGGGCAGCTCGACCGTGCGCTGGTGGCGCACACGCGCGCCGCGACCTTCCCCGACGTGCGCGCGTCGGCGCTCTACAACGTGGCCTGCGTGCACGCGCTGCAGGGCCGCACGAACGAGGCGATCGCCACGCTGAAGACCGCGCTCGCGGACCCCAACGGCCCGCAGCTCCGCGCGCAGATGCTCGCCGACAGCGACCTGCAGTCGCTGCGCGGCGATCCGCGCTGGCTGGAGCTGGTCGCGCCGGCAGCCGCGGGCAAGCCCTTCCGGGAGGACGTCAAGGTGCTGCACGTGTGGCACGGCGGGTCGGCCGGCGAGCAGTTCGGCTGGGAGGCCGTGGACGCGGGCGACGTGGACGGCGATGGCGTGCACGACGTGCTGGCGAGCGCCCCGTTCCATCGCGCAGCCACGAGCACGGCCGCCGCCGGCGCGGCCGGTGCGAGCGGCGCGGGCGCGACCTCCGGAGCCGGCCCGAACGGCCGCGTCACGATGCACTCCGGAAGGAGCGGCGCAGTGCTCTGGGCGCGCGTCGGGGAGCCGGGCGAACAGCTCGGCCTCGGGATCTCGGCCGCAGGCGACGTCGATGGCGACGGTCAGGCCGACGTGATCGTCGGCGCGCCGGCGCCGCGCGCGACCGCCGCATCCTCCGGAGCCGACGCACCCGCGGGCCGCGCCTACGTGCTCTCCGGCAAGGACGGTGCGCTGCTCGCCACGCTGCAGCCGCCCGTCGGCGCCGGCGGCGGCAGTCCGGCCGGCGACAGCTTCGGCAACCAGGTGCGCGGCCTCGGGGACGTGGACGGCGACGGCCACGACGACGTGGCCGTGAGCGCGCCCTTCCACGACGGCGCATCGGGCGGCGCGCCCGATGCCGGCCGCGTGTGCGTGTTCTCCGGCAAGAGCGGCGCGCTGCTCTTCGCGCTGGACGGCGAGCGCGAGGGAGACCACTTCGGCACCGCGCTCGGCGGCGCGACATGGCCGGCCGCGTCGGGCGCTGTCGGCGCGCGCGAGGGCCTGCTGCTCGTCGGCGCGATGGACGCGGGCGAGGGGCAGCGCGGCAGGGTCTCGGTCTTCCGCCTGCTCGCCGGCCAGGCGCAGGCGCACTTCGCGATCGAGGCCGAGCCGAGCGGCAGCAACCTCGGGCAGTTCTTCGCGTCGGTGGTCGGCGACCTCGACGCGGACGGCGTGCCGGACGTGTACGCCACGGACTTCGGCGACGCCGCGCTGCCCGGCAGCACGCGCGGCGCCGCGGGGCGGATCGTGCTGCACTCGGGCAAGGACGGCAGGCGCCTCGCGACGATCGCGGGCCACTCGCCCGGCGAGGGCTTCGGCATCGGCAACGCGCAGGCCGGCGACGTGAACGGCGACGGCGTGCCCGACCTGATCGTCGGCGCATGGACGAACAGCGACGGCGCGCAGCGCGCCGGCAAGGCCTACGTGATCTCCGGCAAGGACCGCGCCACGCTCGCGACCTTCACGGGCGCGCTGCCGGGCGACGAGTTCGGCTTCGACGCGACGGGCCTCGGCGACGTGGACGGCGACGGCGCGCCGGACTTCCTCGTCACGGCGGCGAGCAGCAACGACGGCGGTCCGAAGGCGGGCCGCGTCTACGTGCTCTCGGGCGCGGGCATCGCCGCAGCGCGCGCGTCGCGGTGACCTCGGACGAGCGCTGACCTCGCGCACGCACTGACCTCGGACACGCGCCGCTCGGAGCCTCGCGCCGGCGGCTCAGCGCGGTGCGGCCGGCACCGCCACGAGCACGCCGCTGCGCGGGTCGGTGTAGATGACGCGCGCGCCCTCGGCCGACTCGGGCAGCGGCGGCAGCGAGACCAGGTAGTCCCACGGCGCGGCGGGGTCGAAGGCATCGCGCGTGATCGGCGCCAGCCAGCGCGCCCGCGCCCGCAGCCGATAGAAGGTGAGCGCGGGCTCCAGCTCCCACGTCCCGAGCGCGACGTGCACGCCGTCGGCGGGGAGCGGCGCGGCGCGCGCGGTCTGCTGCCCGCGGATCAGCTCGAAGATGTCGCGCGCGCCGGCGTCGTAGCGCCACAGCGCGTAATCGCTGCGCTGGAGCTGGCAGGTCTCCTGCGCCAGCAGGAACACCAGCAGCGCGCCGGCCGCGCAGGCTCCGGCGCTCCACGCGCGAGCGCCCGCGCCGCGGGACACGTGCGCCGCGCACGCCGCCGCGCGCACGAGCGCGACGGCGCACACGCTGGCGAGCGCGAGGACCGGAAGACCCGTGCGGTCGATGGGCCACGGCACGTCGAGCAGCGCGTGCAGCGCGGCCCATTGCGCGACGGTCAGCACGAGCGCGCCGCCGACGAGCAGCAGCGCCCGGTCGCGCGGCGGCAGGGCGTGGAAGCGCCGCGCGCGGGCCGCGCCGAGGAGCGCCAGCGCCCCGACGAGCAGCGGCAGCCCGCCGAGCGCCAGCGCAGCCACCTCCGCGTCGAAGGCCGCGCCGCCGGTGTCGAGCGGCCAGCGCTGCTCGTGGTGCGCCAGCGACCAGCGCGCGAGCGAGAGCGCGCTCGCCTGCCACGTGGGGGAGCCGATGAGTCCCGGCCCGCGGCCGGCCTCCGGCACGGAGCGCCAGAGCAGCGCCGGCGCCACCAGCAGCGCGGGCAGCACGAGCAGCGCGACGAGACGCAGGCGGCGCCCGCGGTCGTCGCGCGGGTCGCTCGCCACGCCGAGCACGGCGAGCAGCAGCACGGCCGCGCACGTCGGCGCGAGCGAGAGGTTGGCCGCGACGCTCAGCACGAGCGCCAGCGAGGCGATCACGGCCCGCGCCGCGCGCCGGTTGGGTGCCGCGGGACGTTCGGCGCCGCGTGCCGCGACGACGGCGCCGCTCGAAGACACGTCGCCGCTCGAAGACACGTCGCCGCGCGAAGACACGTCGGCGCGCAGCAGGCGCAGCACCGGGAGGAGCGCCAGCAGCAGGAAGCCGAGCGCCATGCCGTAGCCGCGCGCGGCGGAGAGGAAGTCCAGCAGGAGCGGGTTGAGCGCCAGCAGCGCGTAACCCAGCAGGAACAGCGCGCGCGAGCCCAGCAGCGCGCGGCAGACGCCGAAGGCCGCGGCCAGGCACAGCACGCCGCCGAGCAGGCTCGGCAGACGCAGCGCCAGCTCCGATTCGCCGAGCAGCCGCGCGCTGGTCCATGCCATCAGCGTGTGGAGCAGGTGGTTGTTCGGCTGGAAGTCGGCGAAGAGCCTGCCGAACGGCCCGGCGACGTAGCGCGTAACGGTCAGCGCCTCGTCGTGCGTGAGGGACTGCGTGCTCGCGCGGACCACGTTCAGGGCCGTCAGCGCCAGGCCGAGAGCCGCGGCCGTCAGCAGCCACGGCCGATCGCGCGGGGATTGGCAGTCCATCAGCCCGGCACCTCGCGCGCCGGCAGCGCGACCGCGGCGATCGCGGCGAGCAGCGCCCACGGGACCAGGTGCAGGAGCAGCCGCGGGCCGGCCGTGTTCACGTGCCAGTCCAGCTCGCTCGGGCTGAGCGCCAGCACGGTCGCGTACAGCGCGAAGTGAGCCGCGAAGAGCGCGAGCCACGGCGCGAGGGCGCGGCGGCGCCCGACGGTGAGCAGTGCCCACGCCCCCAGCGCACCGGCCACGATCCAGAGCAGCCCCCACGAGGGATTGCCGTTGCCGTCGGGCGACACCATGAGCGCCAGCAGCCCGCGGACGGCGCCCGGCCAGCGCTCCGCGGCGCGCGAGACGTCGTGCCACTCGGCGCCGGCGAGCGGTGCTCCGCCCGCCTCGCGCGTCGCCAGGTGCGCGGGCCACGCGAGCGACAGCGCGAGCAGGAGCGCCGTCGCCGTGAGCGCCGCGCGCCACGTCGCGCCGTGCCCCGTCGAGCCCGCCGATCGCGCCGACCGCGCCGACCGTGCCGCGAGCAGGAGCGGCAGCGGCGCGGCGGCGAGCGCGATGGCCAGGCCCTCGAACTTGGTGAGCGCACAGCTTGCCGCGCAGGCGGCGAAGAGCACGGCGCGGCGTGCGGACGGCGCGCGCTGCAGCTGCCACCCCGCCAGCGCGAGCAGCAGGGTGGAGGCGGCGAGACGCAGGTCCGCGTAGCCCTCCGTCGCCTGCATGCCGAAGAAGGGCGTCAGCATCGCGAACGCAGCGAGAGCCGCGGCGCGACGCGGGGGCAGCGCACGGAAGCAGGCCTCGGCCACGAGCAGCAGCAGCGCCAGGTGCGCCAGCGCGAAGAAGGGCTTGATCGCCAGTGCGCGCGCGTCGCCCGCCGCGAGGAAGAGCAGCGCCTCGTTGAGCGGCACGAGCGGCGGGTAGTCCGTGTGGCCCGCGAACTGCAGCTCGGCGAGCGCGCCGGGGGCGAGGCTCCCGTGCGTCTCGAAGACGCGCGCGACAATTGCGAAGTTGTGCATCGCGTCGGTGGTGTGCACCGGCAGCAGCAACCCCTGCGAGAACGAGATCAGCGCGAGCACGCCGGCCAGGCCGAGGACCGCGAGGCGCAGGCGGCTGCTGCCCGAGGCGCCGGTCTCGCGCGTGACCGTGGCGGCAGACGGCGCTTGAAGGCCCGGTGCGGCGCCGGAGGGCGGGCGGGATCCGCGGCGGCGCGCGGCAGCTGCCGTCATCACGGCGATCGCGAACCACCACGGCGCCAGCACGGCCGGCAGCGAGAAACGCACGCCGGCTGCATCGAGCAGGAGCATCTGCACGGCCAGCGCTGCGGGACCGAGCAGCAGCGCGCGCGACAGGCGCTCGCTGAAGCGGCGCGCCGTGCCGCGGTCGATCGCGGCGAGGAGCAGCCCGCCCGCGACCGCCTGCGTCGCGTAGACCAGCAGGATCAGCGGGAGCGCGCTCACCGCGCGGTCGCCAGCCGCCAGGCCGCCGCCAGCCCGCTCCGCGCGAGGAGCTGCGGCCTCGGCGCGCCTTCCGGCCACGGCAGCGCGGACGGCTCGATGAGCACGGTGATCAGCACGTCCGCCGCCGCGAGCTGCTCGGCCAGCGTGCCGGGCGCCAGCCGCTGCCCGCGCTGCTCGAGCGACGCGACCCAGTCGAGTGCCTGCTGCGAGGTCGGCCCGGGAAAGCCCGCCGCCTGCGCCAGCAGCCCGTCCACCGCGAAGAGCAGGTGCACGGGCCGCGGCAGCAGCGGGAAGTCGTAGGCGGTGGGCAGCGGGGAGGAGGTCACGACGAGCACGCGCGCGTCCGGCGGCACGGAGCGCGCCACGTCCTCCAGCCCCTCGAACGCGGCGAGCGGCACGAAGTTCGGATCGCCCGACGCGGCGCCGCGCACCGAGTCGCGCACGCGCAGGTTCGCGTGCAGCGCGTCGCGCTGCGAGACCGCGTACAGCCCCGCCTCCGCGAGCAGGATGGCAGCGGCGACGAGCGCGCCGAGCCTGCCCGGCAGGCGCGCGTCACGACGGGTGGGAGTGGTGGGCGGCACGCGCGGCCGAGGATAGGTCATCGCGGGAGCGGGGCCCAAGCCCGCGGGCGCCCGCAGGCGTCAGCGCCCGTAGCACTGGTAGACGGGATCGCGGCCGCGCAGCACGTAGCGTTCGCGCACCGTGCGCACGATCCGGTCCCACGGCGGCGGAGGCTCCGGCGCCGCGTCGACGAGGGAGCTCAGCAGCACCACGTCGAAGCGCCGCGCCTCGATCGCCGCGACGAGCGGCTCGGGGCCGAGGCGGCCCGTGGTCCAGAGCAGGGTGTAGAGGAAGGAGTCGTTGAGGCAGGTGTCCTGCGCGGCGTAGTAGGCGAAGTGCGGCGGGCCGAGGTTCAGCACGAGCGGCCGGCCGGGCGCCTCGCGTTCCAGCGCGGCGCGCATGCCCGCCGCGAACGCCCGGTCGGCCTGCGGGTCCGCGGCCGCGAGCGTGATCCGGCCGCGGTGCGACGCGCTGGTGGCCAGCTCCAGCGCGACGGCGACCGCGACCGCACCGAAGGCCGCGCCGCGGACCCGCGCGCCCATCGGCGCGGCCCGGGCGGCGGCGGGGACGGCAGGCGCACCGCGCGGCGCGCCGGCGCCGTGGGCCGGGGGCTCGCTCGCCGGCACGTCAGCCCACGCGGCGAGCAGCCACAGGAGCAGCGCGAGTGCCGGCTCGATGAAGTAGATCGCCGACGAGCCGGTCTTCGCGAGCGCGAGCGAGGAGAGCAGCGTGGCGAGCACGGCGTAGCAGAGCTCCAGCGAGCGCAGCGCACCGCGCACGCCGTCGCGCCGCACCCGCGCCGCCGCCGTCAGCGCCGCCAGCGCGCACAGCACGGCGAACAGCGGCTGCTGCAGCACGGCGCCCCAGACCGCGGGGACGCTCCACCACTGCGGCGAGTCCATCGTCGCGGTGACCGTGCTGAACCAGAAGCCGCGCCCCCAGAGCAGGCTGGCCGCGCCGGCGCCGAGCAGCAGCCCGCCGGCGAGCCACGCGGCGAAGCGCGCGGCGAGAGGCCGGTCCTGCAGCGCCAGCCACGTGACGCAGGCAACGGCCGCCGCGACGTGCGACTGCTTGGTGGCGAGGGCGAGCAGGCAGCACAGCGCGGCGCCCGCGACCGCACGCGGGGTGCGCCGCCGCGCCAGCGTGACGCCGCACGCGGAGAGCGCCACCGCGAGCGCATCGATGCGCATGGCCGCCGCATACTGGCCGACGATCCACACGAGCAGGAAGCAGGCCGCCGCCAGCGCCGGCAGCCAGGTGCCGGCGCGGCGGCGCGGCACGGCGAAGAGCAGCGCGGCCGCGCCGAGCATCGAGACGAGGCTGACCAGCCGCCCCGCGAGGAAGGGCGCGTCCGGCGCGGCCGGCAGCGCCGCGACGATGTGGAAGTAGAGCGGCGTGTACATCGTGAGCGTGAACGGCACGTCCGCGTACACGTCGGGTCCGTAGAGGTTCCGGCCTTCGCCGAGCACCTTCACGGAGGCGAGCTGCGGGCTCTCCAGCAGCAGGTCCGTGGGCTGGACGAGCTGCGTCCCGGTGCTCCACGCGACCCGTGCCGCGGCGCCCGCCACGAGCAGCCACGCCAGCACGACCATCCAGCGCGCCGCCGGCCCGGCCATCGCGAGCGGCCCTCCGCTGGAGTCGTTGCCGGCCGCGCCGGCTCAGCCTTCCGGCTGCAGGATGACGGCCGCCAGCGGCGGCAGCTCCAGCACGATGCTGCGCGGGAAGCCGTGGCTGGGCACGTCCTCGACGGGCATCACCGGCCGCGTGGGGAAGTCGCTGCCGCCGTACAGCGCGGCGTCGCTGCTCAGCACGCAGCGGTAGACGCCCTCGTGCGGCACGCCGATGCGGTAGTCGCCGCGCGGGACGGGCGTGAGGTTCAGCGCCACGGCCATGTGGCGGCCCTCGCTCCAGCGCAGGAAGGCCA
>Ga0193753_10000904_pt1 | contig 27286 bp, 17 predicted proteins | sample H1c2metaG_FD_144925 | JGI IMG/M metagenome (GOLD analysis project Ga0193753, IMG submission 144925) | Soil microbial communities from a riparian zone of the East river system, Colorado, United States - H1c2 | ecosystem: Environmental > Terrestrial > Soil > Riparian zone | place: USA: East... | reverse complement strand
CGAATTCGACAGAAATGAACGAAGGCACATCACACGCCGTTATAGACCTGATGGAAGAACAAAAAACCATCACCGACAAAGGCGGAACCATGCGCCTCGGTGCGTGGAAATGCGACATCAAAGACAATACATTGGCAAAGAAAATCTATGGACAAAAATCCATCCTCGAACGCCATCGCCACCGTTATGAATACAATGGCGAATATGCGAGCCAACTCGAAAATGCCGGCCTGAAATCTTCGGGAATCAACCCTGAAACCGGACTGGTCGAAATTATTGAAATCGAAAAACACCCGTTTTTTATCGGCGTGCAATACCATCCTGAATATAAAAGCACGGTTGCCAATCCGCATCCGCTTTTTGTTAGCTTTGTAGCCGCAACGGTAAAAGCAAAAAAGACAGCCAGCTAAAAAATACTGGTTTAAATAAATAGATAAATGGAGCAAAAAAAATTAGACCTGAATTCCATCATAGGTTTTGTATTGATTTTCGGAATCTTAATCTGGATCATGTATCAGAATGCGCCTTCGGAAAAAGAAATCGCAGCCGACAAGGCCAAACAAGGGCAAGTCGACAAACAAAAGCAGCAGCAAAAGATTGAAAAATTATCCCATCAGGGCGCTTTGACAGCGATTGATACGACGGCAAACGATTCGGTCAGGCTTGCAAAACTGAAAACGTCTTTGGGTGATTTCGCCTATTCAGGGACATTGGCTTCGGCAAAAGATGATTCGACAATTCTTGAAAATGAATTGATTCGCCTGGAAATTTCGAACAAAGGCGGCTACATTACCAAGGCGACTTTAAAAAAATACGACAAATTCCAGAAAGGTTCGGGACAAAAGGTTGAACTTATCAAAGACAACAATGCGCAATTCAACCTGAAACTGAAAACCCACGACAACCGTTCACTGGATACGAAAGATTTGTATTTTGAGCCGTCGTTTACAAGAATCGGCCAGAACCAAATCCTGACAATGCGCCTCAAAGCCGGTGCCGATGAATTTCTTGAATACCGCTACGTATTGAAGCCTTCAGATTATATGCTCGATTTTGACGTGCGTTCACAAGGCCTAAGCAAAGTGCTCGATGTGTCAAAACCACTGGACCTCGAATGGGATTTAAAAGGCTACCGAAACGAAAAAGGCATCGCTTATGAAGACCGTTATGCTGAAATCCGCTATGAATATGAAGGTGGAAAAGCGAACAATCTCGGACTTGGGAAAGACAAGCAAACTACAGAAGAAAAGGTCAGTTACATCGCTTTCAAGCAACATTTTTTCACTTCAATCCTGTTGACAAAAACGCCGTTTGAAACCGCAAGCATGCATTCAACCGACCTGACGATGGATAAGGTCAAACCGGATACGGTTTTCATCAAACAGTTCAAGGCCAATATGCCGCTCGCATTCACCAATGGCGAACTGGATTACAAAATGAACTGGTATTATGGCCCGGCAGATTACAAAATATTAAATGCCTACGACAGGAATCTTGACGAAATCATTCCGCTAGGCTGGGGTATTTTTGGCTGGATCAACAAATGGATCTTCATCCCGGTATTCGGATTCCTGAGCTCATTTATCCCTTACGGAATCGCCATCATCATTTTCACGATATTGATTAAACTGGCGATGTCGCCAATTACATACAAATCGTTCCTTTCGCAGGCAAAAATGAAAGTACTGCGCCCTGAAATCGCCGAGCTGAACGAAAAGTACAAGAAAGATGCGATGAAAAAACAGCAGGAAACCATGAAGCTGTACAACAAAGCCGGCGTAAACCCAATGGCTGGCTGTATTCCCGCATTGATCCAATTGCCGTTCATGTATGCGTCGTTCCAGTTTTTCCCGTCGGCGATTGAGCTGAGACAGAAAAGCTTCCTTTGGGCCGACGATTTGTCTTCATTTGACCAGATTGCAAAACTGCCGTTCAACATTCCGGTTTATGGCGACCACGTAAGCTTGTTCCCAATATTGGCTGCCATCGCGATTTTCTTCTACATGAAAATGACGACCGGCGACCAGGCGATGAGCCAACCGCCGCAGGAAGGTATGCCGGACATGGGCAAAATCATGAAAGTCATGATTTATATTTCGCCTTTGATGATGTTGCTGTTCTTCAACAATTACGGTTCGGGACTGAGTTTGTATAACTTCATTTCGAATTTGGTGACGATCGGAATCATGCTTGTCATTAAAAGGTATGTCGTCGATGAGAAAAAAATCCACACCCAAATCCAGGAGAATAAGTTGAAGCCGAAAACGCAAAGCAAATTCCAACAGAAAATGGCGGCGATGATGGAACAGGCGGAAGCGCAAAAAGCAAAAAACGCCAAGAAATAAATTTTAAAGCACTTTTCGGAGTGCTTTTTTATTAGGAGCTGTTTGCTTCGCCTGTTCACTCCCAATTTTTTATTGGGAGCTCGAGTCCCGCTTTCCGCAGTATCTCTGCGAGGATACTTGCTGCAATCGGGGCTATGGACATTCGTTTTCATAATAAAATTGCACATTCACAGTTATGTTAAATATCACAATAAACAACATGAAAAAAATATTTTCATTTCTGATTTTAACCGTCGTTTTGGTTTCGACCCAGGCATTCGCCCAAGATGTCAACAAACTCGACGAAAGCGGCAAAAAGCACGGATTGTGGCGCGGCTATTTCGAAGAATCGCAGCGCGTCAAATACGAAGGCACTTTCGACCACGGCAAGGAAACCGGAATCTTCACCTTTTATGACGACACCAAAATCCATACGGTCGTCGCGACGCGTGATTTTACAAAAGGCGGCAATTCGGCCTACACGATTTTTTACGACCCGAAAAAGAACATCGTCAGCGAAGGCAATGTCGTCAACAAAGTCTACGACGGCCCATGGAAATATTACCACGAAGCCTCAAAAGTCGTCATGACGCTCGAGAATTACAAAAACGGCAAACTCGACGGCAAGCGCATCGTCAATTACCCGGATGGCAAAATTGCCGAAGAAGCCAATTATGTCAACGGCATCCAGGAAGGCCCATATAAAAAATACACCGACATCAAAGGCGCTGTGCTCGAGGAAGTCAATTACAAAAACGGCCAGATTGACGGCATCGCCATTTACCGAGATCCAGACGGCAGCATCGTTTCAAAAGGGCCATATGTCAACGGACTCAAGAAAGGCATCTGGGAATTTTACAAAGACGGCAAACTCACCAAAAAGCAGAAATACCCGCTCCGCCAGAAATTTGCAAAACTACCGCCGAAAAAAGAGAATTAAGTCGTATTTTTGCACACCAATTTTATGAAAATGAAACGTGTCGTTGTAGGACTTTCCGGAGGTGTTGATTCGAGTGTTGCCGCTTATCTTTTACAGCAGCAAGGCTATGAAGTCATTGGCTTGTTTATGAAAAACTGGCACGATGATTCGGTGACTATTTCCAACGAATGCCCATGGCTTGAAGACAGCAATGATGCACTTCTCGTCGCCGAAAAACTCGGCATTCCTTTCCAGACCGTTGATTTGAGCGAACAATACAAGGAGAAAATCGTCGACTATATGTTCAACGAATATGAAAAAGGACGCACGCCAAATCCGGACGTATTGTGCAACCGCGAAATCAAGTTTGACGTCTTCATGAAAATTGCCTTAAGCCTCGGCGCCGATTATGTCGCAACCGGACATTATTGCAGAAAAGGCGAAATTGAAGTCGACGGTAAAACCACTTACCAGCTTTTAGCCGGCGCCGACAATAATAAAGACCAATCGTATTTCCTTTGCCAGTTATCACAGGAACAATTGGCAAAAGCGTTGTTTCCTATCGGTGAATTGACAAAACCTGAAGTCCGCGAAATCGCCTCGCAAATGGATTTGGTCACGGCCGAAAAACGCGATTCGCAAGGATTGTGCTTTATCGGAAAAGTAAGATTGCCCGAATTTCTGCAACAAAAATTGCAACCCAAAGACGGACTGATTTTCGAAGTCGACCGCAACAACCCGATCTACAATAAGTCAGCAAGACAATTTGCTTCTGAAGAAGAAGCATTGGCATCCGAAGCTTCCGCTATACCATATACGCCGGAAATGGGCAATGTCGTCGGCAAACACCAAGGCGCACATTATTTCACCAACGGGCAACGCAAAGGCCTGAATGTTGGCGGCACGACCGAACCGTTGTTTATCATCGGCACGAATGTCGAAACCAATACGATCTACACCGGAAAAGGCAGTGCACATCCGGGTCTGTTCCGTAATGCCTTGTTCGTCGACAAATCCGAAGTGCATTGGGTACGACCAGATTTGGCTTTGAAAAACGGCGAAACCATGGAAGTTATGGCGCGAATCCGTTACCGCCAGCCGTTGCAAAAAGCCGTGTTGCACCAATTCGAAAATGGCTTATACGTGACTTTCGACGAACCGCAATCCGCGATTACCGAAGGGCAATTCGTCGCCTGGAATATCGGTGATGAATTGGTGGGTTCGGGCGTTATCTCTTAAAATTAAAAAAATATAACTATGGAGATAATTGATAAGTAATTAATCGGATATATTAACGTTATAACGTTATTTGCTATTTGAGTATTAATTTTTAATTATGTTTACAAACATTAAGATTTTATATTGAGAGTTATATAAAATAAACAATAAATTTATAGTATAATACATGATTATGTATTACTATTGCAGCTTTTTTACTTATATTTATGAGTGAATTTATAATAAAGTCTCTTAATAATTTTGAATCGGCTGAACTTTTAATTGAAAAAGAAAAGTATTCCTCTAGTATACATTGTCTTTATTATAGCACATATCAAATTATATTATTGATTACCAAATATAAATTAGGTGACGAATGGACTGCTTTTCAAGATGCAAAATTTGCCGAGTCTTTAAATAGCAAAGAAAGAAAAGAAGAATCCCATAATTTAACAATCTCATTTATTAAGGAAAATATAAATAAAACTGATGAAGTTTTTGGACGAAAATTTGATTCCAAAATTGGAATTCTAAAAAGGTATAGAACTTCTGCTGACTATAAAGAAGACGTAATTGATTTACGGACTGCTAATATATCTTTAGGGCTATCAAGAAATATTAATGATGAATTATTAAAGCATTTTGGCTTATGACATCCAAAAAATTTATATTAAATAAGATTAAGGAACTCGTCTCTCAATTTACTGAATTGACAATTAAATATGAATATGAGGAATCATGTGATTCTCACTTTATAGAAGTTTCTCCCATTAAAGAGTTTGAGAGCAATAAAAACTATATCTCTAAGGAAAGGGCGATAAGCCTTGAATTTGTAAATTTATTTCCTTTTGAAATATTGACTTTTATTTCTGAAGCAGATGGAATTGCTTTGCAATCGCCACTTATATTTAAACCTAAACCTCAGATAAAATATTATTTAAACGGAAACAAATTTAATTTCGAACATATCATCTCTGGTTTATTCGAAGATTATGATGTTGATTGGAAAACAAGTATCAATTTTAAAACCCCTAATCGCGGATTAAATTTAACTTATGCCAACATCTTTGATAATATTACTGCTAAAAAAACTAACGTTGATAATTTAGAAAAAATACAAAATCCAGAAATATATACAACTCAAGATCCTATTTTACAAAGCGAAGAAATTGATTTTGATTGTGATCAAACTACGGATGATTATTTATTAGCCGCTTAACATGAATGAAAATAAAACGTATAAACTTAAAAGTTTATCTTTAATAGAAAGCAATTTTAGTAGAGAAGCTGAGATTGAATTTGCTACTGAAATAAGTAATGATATTGATATTGATATTCAGCATACATTAATTTTAGATGATGTCATAATTTCGTTAAAAGTTGATTTGAATGGTAAATTTAAGCGGAAAAAATTATTTCGCTTTACGACAAAATATGTTGGTGTTTTTGAAATAGGTAATGAGGATATTTTACCTGTTGAAAAATTCGTAGAGGCAAATGGGCCAGCAATTATGTATCCATTTATAAGAGAACATATTGCCACAACATCCTTAAAAGCAGGGCTACAACCAGTATTATTACCACCAGTTAATTTTATAAAACTGAGTATGGACAATAAAGCTAAGAAGCAAATAACCTAACGACATTAATTGATTATCTTATTAGATATTCTGAATGTACAATTTTATTTATCGCAATAATATCAAACCCGTCGACTTTTAAAACCCGACGGGTTTCTCATTCAGACAAATAAAACAAAAATTCTAAAATTTAATTCACCAACAATTCATCTAATTCCAGTTCGGCAATTAATGGTTTGATGACGGTTTGTGTAGCAACTTCAAAAAGCACAAAAGATTTTTTCAAGCTTTCGTCGTTTTGGATGTTGCGTAAATTCTCCAACGAAATCGTTCCGGTAATATAACCCGATTCATGATTGAGGTACGATTCGTCAATATCGATAAATTGTTCTTTCAACTCCAACGCGTTTTCGACTTCATGACGCAAAAACACTTTCAGGTTCACATCATTCGAAAAAACAACATCTTGCTCCTGGTTAATTTTCTTGTACTCATATTTATAATCGTAACCCAAAGCGGAAATATCGCTCAACACTGCCGAAGCCGTTGGATGCGTGCCTGCGCCTTTGCCGACAAAAAACTGCTCGTCGGCAAAACTCGTTTTTGTAATCACGCCGTTAAACACATCGTCGACATTAAACAGGCGGTTTTCATTGCCAATGAATTTCGGAAGCACAAACGCCGAAATATCGCCATTCAAATTTTTGAAAGCCTGTGCAACCAATTTGATCTTCAGTCCTTTTTCCCTCGCATATTTCAACTCGAGCTTACCGATATGGTTGATGCCGATATTGAATAAATCCTCGGGTTTCGCGACATAACCAAACGAATGTGCCAACAGGATCAACAGTTTGTACTTCGCATCGAATCCGCCGGTGTCGAGAATCGGGTTGCTTTCTGCAAAGCCCTTTTCCTGCGCTTCTTTCAAGGCGTCTTCATAGGAAAGATTGTCCTTAAAAGTCTTGGTCAAAATATAATTCGTCGAGCCATTTACGATGCCTTCAATCGATTCCAAAAGGTCGTTGTCGTAATATTCCTCAAGGTTGCGGATGATCGGCATACTGGCGCAACATGCGGCTTCATACAACAACGGCATATTGTATTTTTGCTGCAATTCGAGTAATTCGGTAAAATGCTCGGCAATCATTTTCTTGTTGGCCGAAACAACCGCTTTCCCGCTTTTCAACGCTGTCGAGACGATTTCAAAAGCCGCATCTGCGTCGTCAATGAGTTCGACGATGACATTGATTTCCGGATCGTTGAAAATATCATTACGGTCAAAAGTGAAATTTTCTGCGCCAATCGGGCGTTTTTTGTTGTGGTCTTTCACGCAAATGTTTTTGATGTTGGCTTTCAATCCGGGCGTTTGCTGCAATACTTCGTAGAGTCCAAAGCCTACACAGCCAAACCCGAATAAGCCTATATTTAATTTTTTATTCGACATTTTTTTAGAGTTGTTGGGTCATTGGCGCCTGAGTAGTTAGAATCAGGCGCCGTTTTCCCGGTTAGTCAGTTGATTTTTGAGAGCGGTTGATTGTTGTTTCTTTGAAGTTTGGTCCCGCTATTCATTGCAATCTTTTTTCAGTTAAAACCTCAAAAAGGATTTTCATTTCTATCGGGGCTATTTTTCAGCTTTAGTTTTCTAGAACGGCTTCTTCCAAAACGTTCGTTTTAAAAACCGCAGTTTGGATTGCCTGTTTTAAATCGTCAATCAAATCATCGGCATCTTCCAAACCGACAGACAAACGAATCAAACTGTCGGTCACGCCGGCCGCATATCGTTTTTCCTGCGGGATTGATTTATGTGTCATTTCACATGGCAGGCAACACAGGCTTTTGACGCCGCCAAGGCTTTCCGCCAATTTGAACAATTTGGTATTAGAGACGATTTGCGACGCGAGTTCCTTATCGTCAACCAGCAGGTCAAAAGTCACGACACCGCCAAAATATTTCTGCTGGCTTTTCGCAATCTCATGGTTGCGGTGCGTTTTCAGGCCGGGATAATAGACGTTTTTAATCAGCTTCTCCGTAATTAAATACTCTGCGATTTTCTGCGCATTTTCTGCATGTTGCTTAATCCGCAGCGATAATGTCTCAATGCCGCGAATTACCAGCCAGCTGTCGAACGGCCCGAGTATCGCACCCGATGCATTCTGGATAAATTTAATTTTATCGCCGAGTTCCTGCGTTGCCGTAATGACCAAACCCGCAATCAAATCACTGTGGCCGGAAATGTATTTCGTTGCACTGTGCACAATCAAATCCGCACCAAAGTCAATCGGTTTTTGCGCTACCGGTGAAGCGAACGTATTGTCCACGCAAAGTAAGACACCATGGGCTTTTGCAATTTTTGCAATCGCCCTGATGTCGGAGATTTTTAAGGTTGGGTTGGTTGGTGATTCAATCCAGATCAAGGCCGTTTTTGGCGTAATAGCATCGGCAATGTTTTGCGCATCGGTCGCGTCTACATAATTGACGCTGATGCCGAATTTCTCATAAATGTGGGTGAACAAACGGAATGCGCCGCCGTAAATGTCGTCGACCGCAATAATCTCGTCGCCTGATTTCAATAGTTTGACGACAGCGTCAATCGCAGCCAATCCGCTCGAAAAGGCGTAACCGTTGGTGCCATTTTCGAGTTTGGCAACCAAATCTTCGAGGACTTTTCGTGTTGGGTTGTTGCTTCTGGCATAATCGAAGCCTTTGTGAATTCCTGGCGCTTCCTGGACAAATGTTGAAGTCTGGTAAATCGGCACTGAAATGGAACCGGTCAGTTCGTCAACGGGAATGTAATTGAGGATGTTTGTCTGCTCTTTCATCTTTTCTGTTTTTAAGATTGTTTTAAATATTTTTTTGTTTTCAAAAAACATTCGAAACCAGAAGTCGGAAGTAGCGGCAAAAAAAAATGCCTTTCCGACAAGTCAGAAGAGCATATAATATTTTGAAGTATTATTTACTATTTCTAAGCTTATCTATCCCTGCCAAAGCAAGGGTTGAATGTGGCACCTTATTCATTTCTGAACAGGTTGCCAAGACGTCACAGGGTCAATTCCCTCGGTCTTTCTGGATAAGAATAATCTTTTAAAGAACTTGCTGCAAAGTTATGGCATAAAAAAAATAGAATCCAAATATAATTTTGTTAAAGTTTTTAAACTGCTGAAAAACAGGATTTTTTGACCGCAGATTCACAGATTTAAAAAATAAAAAATCTGTGAATCTGTGGCAATTAAAAAATGTTAAATGATGAAAACCAATGTTGAAAGTTGAACGAGTACTGCGAAAAGGATGGAAGCGGTATCCTTTTTTGCAAAAAAAAAGATTTAGCGGACAGCCTGACGCTTTTTGTTGCGTATTGGTGTTGATAACCAAATGCCAAAAAACAAAAAGCGGTTCGCCCAATATGGAAAACAATTTTGTAGTTTTGGGTATTGATAAAAATGCTATGGGAAAATTTTTACTTTTCTTTTTTATGTTAGCGGGCTTTTACGGGCATTCCCAAGAAGATGCATGGGTTTATTTTAATGCAAAAGCCAATGCGCAAACTTACCTTGACAATCCGCTGACGATGCTTTCGCAACGTGCTTTGGACCGACGGACAAACCAGAATATTCCGCTTGATTTTAAAGATGTACCGATCAATCAGGTTTGTGTTGACGCTGTTGATGCTGCTGAGGATATTGTTGTAAAAGCCAAATCAAAATGGCTGAATGCAGTGCATGTGCGCGGAACAGTTGATGCGATCAATTTACTTGCGGCTTTATCGTTTGTTGACCATGTTGATTTTGCCGACAATTCGCTCGATGTTTCTGGAAAAAATACTGTACACAAACAGCCGCATCCAGTCAATAAAACGATGGAAACACTGGTCGATTTTCCGTATGGGAATTCGGCGAACCAGATCCAGATGCTCAACGGCCATTTGTTGCATCAGCAAAATTATACCGGTTCGGGAAAAATCATAGCGGTGCTCGATGCGGGTTTTCCGGAAGTCGATGTGGTACAACCTTTTGCAAGACTGCGCGACAACAACCAGATTTTGGGCGGCTATAATTTTGTCGACAGAAATGACGATTATTATTCACGATATTCTCACGGCACGATGGTGCTTTCTACAATGGGCGGTTATACTGAAAATCAGTTGGTTGGCACCGCGCCGGACGCATCATATTATCTTTTTATCACTGAAGACATCGATTCCGAGAATCCTGTCGAAGAATCGCTTTGGGTCGAAGCCGCAGAAACTGCTGACAGCCTTGGTGTTGACGTGATCAATTCTTCGTTGGGTTATTTTGAATATGACAATCCGGCGTACAGTTATACTTATGCCGACATGAACGGGACAACTGCTTTTGCGTCGCGTGGTGCCGATATTGCCTTTTCGCGTGGGATGGTTGTCGTGGTTTCTGCGGGAAATTCGGGTGCCACGGCAAATCCGCATATCGGCGTTCCGGGTGATGCAATTAATGCGCTGACTGTCGGCGCCGTCAAAGCGGATGAAAGTTATGCATCGTTCAGTTCCATTGGCCCTTCAGCTGACGGCAGGGTCAAGCCCGATGTCATGGCGCAGGGACAATCAGCGGTATTATCGGATACGTTTGGCGACATTACGACAAACAGCGGTACTTCGTTTTCAGGACCGATTATGGCCGGAATGGTTGCGAGCTTTTGGCAGGCTGTGCCGACGCTGACGAATGTGCAAGTGGTACAATTTATAAAACAATCGGCGGATTTATTTGCCAATCCGACAACGCAGAAAGGGTATGGCATTCCCGATTTCCAATTGGCATTGACCGCTGCTTTATTATCAGTTTCGCAAAATACGTCCACAAATTTTGTGCTCTGGCCGAATCCGGTGCAGGACAAACTGTTTATTGCAGGGCTTTCCGAAGCCGCAGAAATGCGTCTCTACAATAGTCTTGGACAGTGTATTTCAGTACAGCAAATTGCTATTGGCGACAATACGGCGCATTTTGGGAACCTCGAATCGGGCGTTTATTTTTATAAAATCGTTTCGGGCAATAAAACGCAGTCGGGCAAATTAATAAAAAGCTAAATTAGCCGCATAAAATAAGTTGCAGTTTTAATGAATAAAATCACTTCACTTTTCAACATCCAATACCCGATAATCCAGGCCGGAATGATTTGGGCCAGTGGTTACAAACTGGCTTCTGCCGTGAGTAACGCCGGTGGTTTGGGCATAATCGGCGCGGGTTCGATGTATCCGGATATTTTGCGCGAGCACATCCGGAAATGCAAAAAAGCGACCGACAAGCCATTTGCCGTAAACGTGCCGATGTTGTATCCGAACATTGAGGAAATCATCAATATCGTTGTCGAAGAAGGCGTGAAAATCGTCTTTACATCTGCCGGAAACCCAAAAACATGGACGGCATTTTTAAAGGAAAAAGGCATTACGGTCGTGCATGTCGTAAGCAGTTCCAAATTTGCCTTAAAGGCACAGGAAGCCGGTGTTGACGCTGTAGTCGCAGAAGGATTTGAAGCCGGCGGACACAACGGGCGTGATGAAACGACGACTTTCACTTTGATCCCAATGGTGAAAGAGCAAATCAGTATTCCTTTGATTGCAGCAGGTGGAATCGCGACAGGAAGCGGCATGCTGGCAGCGATGGTGCTTGGCGCTGATGGCGTACAGGTGGGAAGCCGTTTTGCTGCCTCAAATGAATCGTCGTCACACAATAATTTCAAGCAAACAATTGTTAATGTAAAGGAAGGCGATACGCATCTGACGCTGAAAGAATTGGCGCCCGTGCGATTGATTAAGAATAAATTTTATAACGATATCCAGGAATTGTATGCCAAATCGCCGACCGTGGATGACCTCAAAAACCTGTTGGGCAGGGCAAGGGCGAAACGCGGGATGTTTGAAGGCGATCTCGTGGAGGGCGAACTCGAAATCGGGCAGGTGGCAGGATTGATTCACGACATCAAGCCGGCGGCTCAAATTGTAAAAGACATGATGGCGGAATTCGAAGCGGCAAAAAAAGCAGCAATAAATTTAGGTTAATCCGTTTATTATATAAAAATTTACCGGGCAAAAAAAACTCAGAAATGGCAAGAATAAAAATAGGCATCATTTTAATTTTCCTCATATTGGGGATACAGAGCGCATCCGCACAGGTGTATAAATTCCAGACTACAGGATTCAGCGTACTCGAAAAAAATGCGAAAGGCAAATGGGGCAAATGGTCGGATTTGCAGAAAGCCGCGATTATTATTTCGTTGGATACCAGCAAAAACAGGATTGTTGTCTATTCACAGGAAATCCAATTGTACAATATCATCAAGTACAGGCCTAATGAAGAAAATGACAACGACCTCATTTATGCTTTTGATTGCACGGATGAAGACGGCCAGGATTTTACCATTTCCATCATCACCCGAAAAAAGCAAAACAACAGGAAACAGCTGTATATCAACCAGAAAGATGTAATTGTGGTTTATAACATCATCAATTTTGTTGAATAAGTACCATTGTTTCTATGATTCCCCATTTCATTTCTTATCCTTTTTCATGATTTTTCAGTATTGTGAGAAATACCTTTGCAGCATTAGCAAATCTTCATTTTAGCGTTAAATAATGTTAATGATTTTGTTCATAATATTATAAAACGCAAAATTCTCAGAGCAGAAAATTTAAGTAATATAGTATCAGCATATGTTGTATGGTTTTTTATGCGATGCCGATTTGTTTTGGCGTCAATAAAATGAATGGCATGGATGTTTGTTTTCGAAGGGCAATGTTGTTGCCTGGTCGGATTTCTTAATTTGTCAATTTACCAGTGCTTATGGGAATTATTACTTTTAGAAAAAAAATATATTTCATTTTTCTTTGTATAACCTTATTTTCGGGTTTCACAAAATCCTTCGCGCAGTGTCCGACTGTCACCAATTCCACCCAGTCTTTTTGCGATATCCAATCGCCGACGATTTCCAGCCTTGTCGCGACAAATAACGGAAATGGCCTGGTTTGGTATGCTACGGCGACATCAGCAACGCCATTATCGGGCGCAAGCGGATTGGTCAATGGCGAGGATTATTTTGCCGATGACAATTCCGGATCCTGCGGAATAAGACAAAGTGTGACCGTGACGATTTACTCCGCGCCGACAGGTCAGAATTTCCAGGGAGTATGCGTCGGAACAGCAGCGGATGCGACCATTTCAGATTTGATTGCCGTAGGAAACAACGTCCAATGGTATGCGACTTCCAGCAGTGTGACGCCACTGTCGCCTTCAACGATTTTGACGGACAATACAATTTATTATGCAAGCCAGACCAATCCGGTTACGGGTTGTGAAACTTCGCGTCTTTCCGTTTTTGTAAATGTCGGGGTTGTTCCGGTGCCAACAGGTCCACCGGTACAGCAATTTTGTAACCTTCCGGGCAATACGCCAACGGTAGGCGATTTGATCGCAAGCGGTGCCAATAACTGGTATCCGACTTCTACTTCTGCTGTTGTTTTGGATCTCTCCACGCCGTTGGTTGACGGGCAGAGTTATTTTGCAACTACGGTCGATCCGCCGTGCGAAAGTATCAACAGGCTGGAAGTTGTGGCCGATTTGGTCGAACCGAATAATTCGGGTACAAACGGTACGAGGCAGATTTGTCAAAACCAGGTTGCATCGACAGCGCCTTTCAATTTATTCTCATTATTGGGCGGTACGCCGGATACTACCGGAACATGGACAGGACCGGTTGCGACATCGAATGGTTTTCAGGGCACTGTAAATGTGTCGACTTTCACATTGGCCGGAAGCCCATATGTTTTTACTTATACCGTTTCTTCATCTTTGTGCGGACCAATCCAGTCGACGGTGACGATTATCATTTTGCCATTGCCGACTGCCGTCATATCAGGGACGAACACGGTTTGCTCCGGAAATAACGCAACGGTAACTTTCACGGGAACACCAAACGCAACAGTGACTTATACCGTTACCGGTGTTGCGGGTAACCAAACCATCACGCTGAATGGCGCCGGAACTGCTGCCATTTCAACCGCTTATTCAACAACTACAACCTATACTTTGGTCAGTGTGGCTTCTTCGGGAACGCCAAGCTGCAGCCAGACTGCAACAGGTTCGGTTACAATCACGGTCAGGCCATTGCCGGTGGTTTCCATTGCTGCAAATGCGACAGTATGTTCGGGCGGAAACGCCACGGTTACATTTACAGGAACGCCAAATGCGACCGTCACTTATACAGTTACCGGTGCTCCGGGCAACCAGGCAATTGTTTTAAATGCTGCGGGAACGGCAACGATAACAGGAGCATTCACGGCAACGACAACTTATACATTGGTCAGCGCATCATCTGCGGGTTCGCCTGTCTGTAGCCAGCCGCAAGCGGGTACTGCAACAATTACTGTAATACCGCTTCCTGTTGTGGCAATTTCGGTTAGTGCGGCTAATGTTTGCCAAAATGGTACGTCTACAGTCACTTTTACCGGTCCGGCCAACACCAATGTGACTTATACAGTTACTGGCGTTCCTGGCAACCAGACAATTCTATTGAATGGCGCCGGAACCGCAGCAATAACCACTACTTATTCGACTACTACAACTTACACGCTTGTTAGTGCCGTTACGACTGGAACGCCAGCATGTACACAACCTCAGGCCGGTTCGGTGACCATCACGGTTTTGCCTCCGCCAACTGCATCTGTTGCGGCAAATGCGACCATTTGTTCGGGCAATAACGCTACGGTAACTTTTACGGGAACACCAAATGCGACAGTCGTTTATACTGTTACAGGTGTGCCTGGAAACCAATCAATTGTATTGAATGCTTCAGGAACGGCAACGATTACGAATACTTATACTTCGACTACTACATTTACATTGGTCAGCGTTACCTCTGCCGGTTCGCCAAGTTGCAGCCAGCCTGTGACGACGTCGATTACCATTACTGTTTTGCCTTTGCCGATTGTTTCGATTTCTGGTTCGACCACGATCTGCCCTAATCAATCTGCGACAGTAACATTCACGGGAACGCCAAATGCCACGATAACTTATACCGTTACGGGTGTTCCAGGGAATCAGACCATTGTTTTGAATGCTGCAGGAACTGCAACAATTACGACAACATATTCTGCTACTACGACCTATACTTTGGTTAGCGCGGCAACAACGGGAACGCCTGGTTGTTCGCAACCGCAAACCGGTACGATTACGATAACAGTGTTGCCATTGCCAACGGCAACGATTGCGTCATCGACAACAATATGTTCTGGAAATACAGCAACTGTCACTTTTACGGGAACACCAAATGCGACGGTCGTTTATACTGTGACTGGTCTTCCTGGAAACCAGACGATTGTTTTGAATGCTGCGGGAACGGCAACGATTACCAATACATATACGGCCACGACGACATATACTTTGGTCAGCGTTACGGCTGCAGGAACGCCGGGATGTACGCAGCCGTTGACAAATACCATTACCATTACTGTATTGCCATTGCCAATTGTTTCGATTGCTTCGGCTACGACCATTTGTTCAGGAACCAGTGCTACAGTAACGTTTACCGGAACGCCGAATGCGACGGTTATTTATACAGTTACTGGTGTTCCCGGCAACCAGACGATTGTTCTGAATGCTGCGGGAACGGCAACCATAACAAATACTTATTCTACAACGACGACTTTTACACTCGCCAGTGTGGCTACAACGGGAACTCCAGGTTGTTCACAGCCGCAAACGGGTTCGGTCACGATAACTGTTTTGCCTCCGCCAACTGCGACAATTTCGTCGAATGTGACTGTTTGTTCAGGGGCAAGTGCTATGGTAACCTTTACCGGAACGCCAAATGCTACGGTGACTTATACTGTTAGCGGTGTTCCAGGCAATCAAACCATAATATTAAACGCTTCAGGTAATGCAACCTTGACCAATACTTATACAGCAACTACAGTTTATACTTTGGTTAGTGTTACAACGGCGGGCACACCTTCCTGTACGCAGCCACAGACCGGAACAATCACAGTAACGGTAGTACAGCTTCCAATCGTTACTATTTCCGGATCAGCGAGTATTTGCCCGAATGGACAGGCGACAGTCACCTTTACCGGAACACCAAATGCAACTGTGAGTTATACGGTTACAGGAATTGCGGTAATCCAGACGATTGTTTTAAATGCTGCCGGAATAGCAACCATAGTCACAACTTATCCGGCAACCACGACGTATACTTTGGTCAGTGTTGCGACAGCTGGAACGCCAAGTTGTACGCAACCACAAACGGGACAAGTCACTATAACTGTTTTGCCACCGCCAACGGTAGCTATTACATCAAGCACGACTGTTTGTTCTGGCGGCAATGCGACAGTCACCTTTACGGGGACGCCAAACGCGACGGTCACTTATGCTGTTACAGGTATCCCAGGAAACCAGACGATTGTTTTAAATGCTGGGGGAACGGCAACCATAACTGGCACTTATACAACAACTACAACGTATACTTTGGTCAGTGCCGCGACAACAGGCATACCAGGTTGTTCACAACCCCAAACAGGTTCAATCATCATAACGGTTTTGCCCCCGCCAACAGTGGCTATTACTGCAAACGCAACGATTTGTTCAGGCGGCAGTGCGACGGTTACCTTTACCGGAACGCCAAATGCGTCAGTAATTTATACCGTTACAGGAGTTCCGGGCAACCAGACGATTGTCTTGAACGCTTCGGGAAGTGCTGCCATTACAGGGAATTATACAACAACAACGACTTTTACACTTGTTAGTGCCACGACATCGGGTACGCCAGCCTGTCCGCAACCGCAAACCGGAACGGTGACAATTACGGTAATTCCATTGCCGACAGCCATCATTTCTGCAACGACTACGACTATATGTTCAGGAACCACCGCAACAGTGACTATAACTGGAACGCCAAACGCGACGGTGACATATACGGTTAGCGGTGTCCCGGGCAACCAAACGATTGTTTTGAATGCAGTAGGAACGGCTACTATCTCCAATTCATTGGCGGCGACTGCAACCTATACATTGGTCAGCGCCACGACAACAGGATTGCCGGGCTGTAGCCAGACATTGAACGGAACTGTTACTGTCACAACCATACCGGCGCCGATTGCTGGTAATGACGTCGCGAACCTGACTTTATGTACGAATAGCACACCAGTTGATTTATTCACACTACTTGGCCCATCTGCCCAAACAGGCGGTACATGGTCACCAACATTAGCCAGCGGCACAGGCGTTTTCAATCCCGCTGTTGATGCTGCCACAACCTACACTTATTTGGTTACGGGAAATGCGCCATGTCCGAATGATACGGCATCTGTTACCATAACGATTCTTCCACCGCCAAATGCGGGGAATGATGCGGCGGCAAATATCTGTTCGAATGCCAATCCGCAGGACTTATTCCTGTTATTGGGCGCAAACGCGCAAACGGGCGGTGTTTGGACGCCGGCTTTGGCGAGTGGCACTGGCGTTTTCAACCCTGCGATTGATCCCGCCGCCGTTTATACATATACCGTTACTGGCGCTGCGCCTTGCGGAAGCGACAATGCGAGTGTCACGGTACAAATTACGCCTGGCCCAAATGCAGGACAGGATGGCGCATTGACATTATGTGTCAATAGTTTGTCGCAAAACTTATTCAACTACTTAAATGGCACACCACAAGTGGGCGGAACATGGTCGCCAGCGTTGGCCAGCGGCACCGGTGTTTTCAATCCTGCTGTCGATCCTGCCGGTATTTACACCTATATTTTCGCCGGAACCCAGCCTTGTGACAGCGATACGGCAATAGTGACCGTTACCGTCAATCCTATCCCGAATGGGGGAATTGATGCGAACGCGCCTTTTTGTACCAATACGCCACCAACAGACCTGATTACGTTTTTAACCGGAAACCCGCAAACGGGCGGAACTTGGTCTCCAACATTGGCCAGCGGCACTGGCGTTTTCAATCCTGCGGTTGATGCAGCCACAACTTATACTTATACAGTCGGCGGTAATTTGTGCAGTACTGATACTTCAACAGTGACAGTCACGATTACGCAGGCACCAATTGCCGGCGGACCGGGTGCGACGTTGAATGTTTGTATCACATCCAATTCGGTTGATTTGATGACAGGACTAAACGGCTCACAAGGTGTTGGAACCTGGACCGATAATGATGCTTCAGGTGCTTTGACAGGAAATATCTTTAATCCTTCAGCTTCCGGCGCCGGAACTTTCCATTTCACCTATACCGTTGGCGGCGGTGTTTCGCCATGCCAGTTTGATACCGCAACTGTGACTGTTGTGGTTAATCCGCAGCCGAATGCTGGAACATTTGCAGGTATTCAAAGTGTATGTACGTCGGCGGGAACATTTGATTTGGCGACCTTATTAAACAACGAACAAACTGGCGGCACATGGACAGATGCCAATAACATCACGGTAACCAATCCGCTAAACGTTTCAACGCTTACGGCCGGAATTGATTCATATACCTATACGATAACAAATGCTTGCGGAAATGATTCGGAAACCATACAATTGACGATTCTCCCAAGTCCGGTTTTGGCAATTCCAAACATTACGATTATGACGCCGATATGTGTTGGCGACAATGCTTCCATTAATTTTAGCGGCATGGTCGACGGTACATATGCGATTACTTATAACTTGTCGGGAAGCAATATTTTGGCAAACCAATCCGTGAATGTTACCATTGCCGGCGGAACCGGAAGTTTAATTATTCCTGCTGCAAACATGACCAATATCGGTACCACGACCATCACTTTTGTCAGTATTGCCAATACAGTGACGAATTGCAGCAACACGCTGACGAATATTCAGGTGAATGTTGTCATCAGGCCGGTTTCTGATTTGCAAAGCGCGAACTTGTTTGCTTCGACTGTTTGTTTTGGCAATGCTATTACCATGTCAATACTCAACGAAACAGGACTTCCGGATGGCAATTACCAATTCAATTACAACATTCCGAATGCGACACCGCCGACAGGAAGTACAGGCATTGTCGCCATTTCTCAAGGAAACGGGACATTTACGCTGCCAGCTTCGATATTCCCGATTGCAGGAACTTATACGATTACGATTACCGGAATTATCAGTTTGTCGGGCGGTTGTAGCAATCTCGCAGAAAATGCTTCCGTAACCACGCTCATCTTGCCGGTGCCAGATGTTTCGGGCGCGACAGTCAATGCCGGAAATACGTGCGCGAATTTCAGCAATGAAGTATTTATCACCAACGCAAACGGCTTGACAAACGGCGATTATTCTGTTGATTATGCTTTGTCAGGTGCGAATACTGCAACGACTACGGTAACTGTAACCATTACTAATGGCGCGGGAAGTTTTACCATTCCGGCTGCTGATTTAGTAAATGCAGGAAATGTCGCAGTAACGTTTACGGCGCTTGTCCTGACCAATACGCTTTGCGGTGTTGTGGCGAATAATTTCCCGCCGGTGACTTTTGTCGTGACACAATTGGGTACGCCAACGATTGTTCCGCAAGGCAATGAATTTTGTGCCGCCGATAATCCGACCATCCAAACGCTTGCCAGCAATGTGCCAGGAACTGAAACAGTTGTTTTCTACAATTTACCATCAGGCGGAACGGCCTATGCCAATACCGATTTACTCGTTGCAGGAACGACTTATTATGCTGCATTTGCTACAGCTTCAGGTTGTGAAAGTCCATCTCGTTTGCCAATTATGGTTGACCTGACAGTATGCGATGACGTGATTTTAATTCCAGATGGATTCTCACCAAATGGCGACAACATCAACGATGATTTTGAAATTCCACATTTGGCAGAATTGTATCCGAAATTCAAACTCGAAATCTACAACCGCTACGGAAACATCTTATATAAGGGAAATATCAATACGCCAAACTGGAACGGAACTTCCAGCGAAGGCGGTATCAAAATAGGCAGTGGTGTCGTGCCGGTTGGCGTGTATTTCTACATTCTTGAATTCAATGACGGAACGAGAAAACCAACGCAGGGCCGACTTTATTTAAGCAGATAAGCAATCATATGATGAAAAATCAAAATATAAAATACATCGCCTTACTTGTTGTCCTGCTGATTTCCACATTGGCAAAGGCACAACAGGATCCGCAGTTTACGCATTACATGTACAACATGAGCGTGATCAATCCGGCGTATGCGACCGACAATGAAGGTGTAATCAATATCGGAGGTTTGTACCGCACGCAGTGGGTAGGTGCAGTTGGCGCGCCAAAAACGGTTACTGCATTCGTGCATTCGCCGATTGCAAAAAGAATTGAGATGGGATTATCCATCGTCAGTGATGAGATTGGCGATGTGGTCAAAGAAAATAACATTTATGCCGATTTTGCTTATGTGATTCCGGTTTCGGAAACCAACAAACTGTCATTCGGACTGAAAGGCGGCGTGACATTGTTTGATGCCAATTTTAATGGGTTCCAATATTCCGATACCGCGCCTGATCCGGCATTTGCCGATAACATCAACCAGGTTTTTCCAAATCTTGGCGTTGGTACATTTTTCTTTAGTGACAAATATTACATCGGGTTTTCAGCGCCAAATCTTTTAAAGACCAAACACCTCGAGCATCAGGATGCCATTTCAACCATCGGTGTCGAAGACATCCACTACTTTTTTACCGGCGGTTATGTTTTTGACATGAATGACAAGCTCAAATTGAAACCGGCTTTTATGGCGAAAGGCGTCAATGGCGCACCATTGGCTTTGGATCTTACGGCAAATATGCTATACAATAACTTTTTTGAAGGTGGAATCGGGTATCGTTGGGATGATTCCGTCAGCGGTTTGGTGGCTTTTTATGTGACGCCAACCTTACGTATCGGTTATTCATACGATTATACGTTGTCGAATCTTGGCAAATACAATTCGGGAACGCACGAGATATTTTTGTTGTTCGACTTGGATCGATCAGGCGCTTCGTCAAAAGGATATGATAAATCACCAAGGTTCTTCTAAAAAACGAAAAAATGAAAAACTGCATTTATATACTTTTTATATTTTGTTTTAGCTGGATGGCTTCCGGCCAGAAGATCAGCCAAAAAGAGGCCGACAAACTCTTTGCCCAAAAATCTTATGTCAAGGCAGCAGCGATGTATGAGCAGGTCGAACAAAACAAACAAGTGCTTGAAAACCTCGGTGATTCGTACTATAATAATTTCCAGATGAAAGATGCGGCGCGCGCTTATGGCCAATTGGTACTGACTTACGGCGACAGCATAAACAAGGAATTCCTGTTCAAATATTCTCACGCGTTATTGGGCATCAGCAATTATCCGAAAGCCGATTCGATCATGGCGAAATATGTCGGTTTTCCGGTCAATACGCCAAAGTTCATTGCGAACCTGAAAACCAATGTGCCGTTTAATTATACCATTCAATTGATGGCAAAAAACACCACCAACGGCGATTTCGGAATGTCTTTTTATGGCGATAAAGTCGCTTTTGCATCATACAGGAATGCGAAAAATCCAGGCTACAACTGGAACGAAAAACCGTATCTGGATTTGTTCAGCGCCAGCGTAGGCGACAAAGGATTGCTGACGAACATCGAGCCGTTTCCGGACGCGATCAACACCAAAACCCATGAAAGTTCAGCGACTTTCAGCAGCGACGGAAGAATCATGTATTTCAACCGTACGAACGGAAAAAGGGTAGAAGTCAACGGCGAGAAATTTGCGAGCATTAAAATATTCAAGGCTGAATTCGTCGACGGAAAATGGACCAATGTCAAAGAAGTGCCATTCTCCAGTGATAATTATTCGACCGAACATCCGGTATTGACGAAAGACGGAAAACGCTTGTATTTCTCGAGCGATATGCCAGGTTCAATCGGCTCATTCGATATTTATTATGTCAATGTCAATGAAGACGGAACTTTTGGAACGCCACAAAATATGGGCGACAACATCAACACAATTCACCGCGAGCAATTTCCGTTCATTTCCGATGACGGAACGATATTATATTTTGCTTCCGATGGGCATCAAGGCATGGGCGGACTCGATATTTTCATGAGCAAATCCTACGACGGCGTGTTTGCCAAACCGATGAACCTTGGCGAAACGATCAACAGCAATGCCGACGATTTCAGCTATGTTGTCGATGAGAAAAAGAACAAAGGGTATTTGGCATCCAACAGAAAAGGCTCCGACAATTTATACAGTTTCACACGTGAGGAAAACGAAGAGCGATTCATCGTCGAAGGCGAAGTCAAAGACCGAAACACGAGATACCCATTGCCTGGAACGACGGTCACTTTATACGACGAGAACAATAAATTGATTGGGCAAATGGTTGTCGGCCAACTCGGCGATTACGCGTTCAACACTGAGCCAAATAAAAAATACCGCATCGAAGCCGTCAAGGATTTCTACATTCCGCACTCTGAGGAATTCAAGACCAACGAAGACGGAAAACTGCGTTACACGATCGAATTGTTTATGGAATGCTATGACGATGCCGAGGAAATCATCAACAAAAGAACCGACGGCCGCGTCCAAATCGTACTCGAAAACATCTATTTCGACCTGAATAAATGGGATATCAAACCCGATGCTGCGAGAATCCTGAATGTGTTGTTGGATCTACTGAACAAATATCCTGAAATGGAAATCGAGCTTGGCGCCCATACCGATTCACGCGCTTCGGATATGTACAACTTAATCCTGTCCAATAAACGCGCGGCTTCCACACTCGAATACCTTGTGAAAAACGGCATCAACAGGAAAAGGCTCAAATCAAAAGGCTATGGCGAGCGCGTACCGCTGATCAAATGTGGCGCGACCAAGGAATGCACCGAACAGGAACATTCAATTAACCGCCGCTGCGAGTTCATCATTACTAAGTAATTCTAAAATAATAGCCACAGATTCACTAATTTTTTCTTAATCTGTGAATCTGTGGCTATTATTTTGGCGTTGCCTTCGGCCGGGCTTTCGGCTGCACGCGGTGCTTGCCTCTATCGCTAACGCGGGTATTCCGTTTATTTAAAACTTATTCTCAACCTCCGCAGCCTGCAGCATCAAATAATGCAAGTCCGTGTTTTTGACAAACGGTTTCAGCAATTCGCTTCCAGGGCCTAAAGCCGCCAATTCCACATAATCTCCCGAATGTTCCATGCTGATCCAGCCCACGGAATTGCTTTTCTTCTGCATTTCCGAATACGCTTTATAAGGCAGTTTTTTGTAGTTGTACAATCCGCCTTCTTCTTTATGCAGGCCATCGTAATAACTTAAAATGGTTTTCGCGTCTTCTTCCGAAACCGCTCCACCATTGGCAAAATCAATCACTTCACGGACTTTAGCGACGCTGGAATCGGAATGGATATTGTTCAGCAGCCATTCGTTTGTGCCTTTATAATTCTGGATGCTGTCAAAATTTGCGTTGGCTTCCTTCCCATAAATAATTCCGGGGTTGGCATTGCCGTGGTCGGTTGTGATGATGACCAATGTTTCCTTGTCTTTTTCGGCAAAATCAATCGCGACTTTTATCGCTTCGTCAAAGGCAACCTGGTCATAAAGCAACGCGCCGACATCATTCGAATGTGCGCCCCAATCGACTTTCCCACCTTCAATCTGCATCACAAAACCGTTTTTGTGGTGTTTCATTTTGTCGATTGCCTTTTGTGCCATTTCGGCCAATGTCGGTGTGCTTTTTTGCAATTCCGCATCGTTGTTGCGATCCAGCGTATACGGAAGCGCATCGTCGGCAAAGACGCCTAAGATTTGTTTGTCGTTTGGCGCAGCCAGCATTTCGTCCCTTGTTTTTACGACCTTCCAGCCTTTGGCGCCAAAAGCCGCATACATGTCTTTCTTGTCTTTTCTTTTATCTGCAGCGAAGTATTGGTTGCCGCCGCCCATCATGATATCAAAACCCAGTTCGAGGTATTGGTCGGCAATCTCAGCCTGGCTCGCGCGGCTTTCGCTATTGACGCAAAAACCAGCCGGTGTCGCATGGGTAATCGGAACTGTCGTCACACAGCCGACCATTTTGCCGGATTTCTTGAATTTTTGTAAAATCGGAAGGTATTTTTCACCTTTGGCACCAACGTTCAGCGCACCGTTTGGCACCCTGAAGCCGCCGCCCCAGGAAGAACTTCCCGCCGCCGAATCGGTGACAATGGAACTCGCAGAAGCCGTATCCATCAACGCACGCGCTACGCGATTGTCTTTATACAATTGCATCCAGTTTGTGGTTTTCCCGAACTTACGGTTGAGGTAGACATCCGCCATATTCAACGTTCCGGTGCTCATGCCATCGCTGACCAGGAATATGATGTTTTTTGCTTTCTTGTTTTTGCCGAAAACATCAAAATGGTTTTCATTGGCTGTCGATTCGAATGGACTGATGAGTGTCGTGCCTAACGCTGCCAGTGTACCATTCCTGAAAAATTTCCTTCTGTTCATTTTTGAAAATTATTTCCCCAAAGGTATAAAACTTCGCACAGGCTAAATGTTAAGGGAGTATTATTTTAAAAACCATCCAAGAGCATAATGTAGTGGCAATCAATATTTATATATCTTTAGCACAGAATTTTAACGAAATAAAATGATTAGGATATTCATCATTGCAATGCTTTTGCAATTCGGTATGACACAGGCACAATCGGCATGGCCTTCTGAATCATGGAATTCAGGGGTAAACCTAACAGCCGTAATGGATGCAAATGGCGTACAGGAATTAAGCGGCATGCATTGGAATCCGCTGACCAACCGTTTGTATCTGGTGCAGAATGACGGCCGTTTACGGGTGCTGCAACTCAATACGTCCACTAATGTATTTACCCAACTCGCCAGCAAAATACTTCCGGGCGGACCAGAAGGCATTACACAAGTTGATTTTTCCGCCGATGAATTTTATATCATGGACGAAAACAATTATTTGATTCGCAGGCTGACACATTCTGCGACCTACACCAATATAACAGAAGCACACCACTGGGATATACTCGCATCACCTTCAACCATGGAAGACACCGGAAATACCGGGCCTGAAGGCATCGTTTTTATACCGGATGCCTCTTTGTCGGCAGCAGGTTTTATCAGTTCACAAACAGGCGCTGCCTATACTTCGATTAAAGGCATGGGCGGATTGATGTTTGTCGCGCACCAGGACGAAGGTTATGTTTGGGTTTTCGACCTCAATCCAAATGTCGACGACGATTTTGCCTTTGTCGGAAAATACAAAACCAGTCGTTCTGAAAGTTGCGATTTGGCTTTTGACAGGACAACCGGCTTGCTTTATATCCTGCACAATATTGACGACAATTATCTTGAAGTGACAAATTTATCAACCGCTACTGTTTCTGGAGAAAAGAAATTTGTCGACACCAGCGAGTATTTTATCCCGACACCGCCGGGTGCCAATATCAATATTGAAGGTTTTGCCATCACACCAAAATGCCCTGACAGCAATAATGCAAGCGCATGGCTTTGCCGCGACGTTTCCAGTGGAAGCGCCAGCGCCTTATTGCAGGATGCAGTGCGTTGGTTCAATCCATTTACGGCGGATGGAAATTGCGTTCCTTTGGGCAGCCAGCAATTCACCGACAATAAGATAAAAGTCTACCCAAATCCTGCGGGCCGCCAAATTACGGTGTCAACCGGTTTTGATATGCAAAACGCAAGCATCCAAATCAGCGATGCACTTGGGCAAGTGGTATTGTCAAAGGAAAATTACAACGGCATCGAAGTCATACTCAATGTTTCTGCGTTGCAAAACGGACTGTATATATTGGAAATCCGTCAGGGGGAATCTGTTTTCCAAACCAAATGGATTAAGGGATAATTACTGCGGCAGCATGACCTGATTTTTCAGCAAATCTTCGAGCGTTTCCCTTTCGCGGATCAGGATGCCTTTCCCGTCGAGCCATAGCACTTCGGCAGGCTTGAACCTCGAATTGTAATTGGATGCCATCGAAAAGCAATACGCGCCGGCATTCCGGAAACATAAAATATCACCTTCCTTGATTTCGGCAATCCTGCGGTTGTTCGCAAACGTATCCGTTTCACAGATGTAACCTACGACCGTATAAAAGCGTTCCTTTCCTTTTGGGTTTGAAATGTTTTCGATAAAATGTTGCGAACCGTAAAGCATTGGGCGTATCAAATGGTTGAAACCGCTGTCGATTCCCGCGAAAACGGTTGAAGTCGTTTGCTTGACGACATTGACTTTCGCAAGGAAGAAACCAGCTTCACTGACCAGGAATTTCCCGGGTTCAAAAGCCAATGCGAGCGGACGTCCATATTCTTTTTGGAATTCATTAAAACGTTTGGATAATTTCTTGCCGAGTTCGGCGACATCGGTTTCGATATCGTCTTTTTTGTATGGGACTTTGAATCCGCTTCCGAAATCGATAAAATCCAATGTCTTGAAATTTGCGGCTGCGTCAAATAAGATTTCAGCGGCATATAAAAATACTTCAACATCCAAAATATCAGAACCCGTATGCATGTGGATTCCGTTGATATGCATGCCCGTATTTTCGACAATTCTTAAAATATGCGGCATTTGATGGATTGAAATCCCGAATTTGCTGTCGATGTGTCCCACGGAAATATTCGAATTCCCGCCAGCCATGACATGCGGATTGATGCGGATGCAGACCGGAATATTCGGATGGATCTGGCCAAAATGCTCCAATATGGAAAGGTTGTCGATGTTGATTTGGACGCCGAGTTTTGCCGCTTGTTCAATTTCCTCAAATGACACACCGTTTGGGGTGTAGATTATCCTGTCGGGTGAAAATCCCGCGTGCAGCCCAAGTTGTACTTCCTGTATCGAAACCGTATCGAGTCCGGAACCGATTTGTTTGAGCAGCTGTAAGATTGCAACATTCGATAGCGCCTTTACCGCATAATTGATGCGCAGGCTTTCGACTTTTGAAAATGCATCGGTCAGTCTTTTGTACTGTGAGCGGATTTTTTCGGCATCGTAAACGTAAAGCGGGGAATCGAATGTCTCGGCGAGTTGTAATAATTCTTTTGGTTGCATGTTGTTGTGTTGTTTAACTACGTTCTGTTGGGCTATCGCCTCAAGTGTGCAAAACTATCAATCAAAACGCGCAATCACAAGTGAATTATAAAAGAATTAAACTATATCGATATCGTAATTTTTCGGATGACAAGGCAATAAAAACTGTTAATATGCTGTTCTACAATGCCCCATGAAAATATTGTCCCTACTATGCTGCTTATTCTTATTGCCTGCCTAT
>Ga0193753_10000903_pt1 | contig 27300 bp, 28 predicted proteins | sample H1c2metaG_FD_144925 | JGI IMG/M metagenome (GOLD analysis project Ga0193753, IMG submission 144925) | Soil microbial communities from a riparian zone of the East river system, Colorado, United States - H1c2 | ecosystem: Environmental > Terrestrial > Soil > Riparian zone | place: USA: East... | reverse complement strand
GACGAGTACTTCCGGTAGGCGAGGCGATCGAGGATCGAGGGATGAAGAGCGCGGCGGACACCTGCTTCGCCCTGGTCGGCGCCGGCGGGCTGGGCGGCCCGGTCGCCTACGCGCTGGCCGCGGCCGGCGCGCGCCGCCTGGTCGTGTGCGATCACGACCGGGTCGATCTGTCGAACCTGCAGCGCCAGATCCAGTTCACCACCGCCGACGTCGGTCGGGCCAAGGTCGAGGCGCTGAGCGACGAGCTGGTCCGGCGCGGCTACCCGGCCGCGCGGCTCCGCCCGCTCGCGCTCCGCTTCACCCGCGAGACCGCCGGCGACCTGCTCGACGGGGTCGACGTCCTCATCGAGGGCTCCGACGATCCCGAGACCAAGTTCGCCGCCAACGACGAGGCGATGGCGCGCGCGCTGCCGTTCGCGGTCGGCGGGGTCGAGCGCTACGGCGGCCACGTCGTGTCCGCGGTGCCGGGAGCGAGCGGCTGCTACCGGTGCCTGTTCGAGGAGCCGCCCGATCACGCGCCGAGCTGCGCCGACGCCGGCGTGCTGGGCGCGGCGGTCGCGGCGATCGGCGGCCTCCTGGCCCGCGCCGCTCTCGCGCTGGCCGCCGGCGCCACCGGCGGTGAGCTGGTCGTGGTGGACGATGTCGGCGCACGCTCGACTCCCCGGCGAGTGCGCTATAACCCCCGTCTGGGCTGTCCCGCGTGCGCATCGAACGGGCGCGAGCGGGCGGCCGAGGTGCCCTCGTGAACGCGATCTACACCAGAGGTCTCCGCTGCCGCGAGTGCCGGGCCGAGGTCCCGCACGGACCGGTGCACGTGTGCGAGCTGTGCTTCGGGCCGCTCGAGGTGGACTACGACTACGACGCGCGTGCGAGCTGTGCTTCGGGCCGCTCGAGGTGGACTACGACTACGACGCGCTGGCGCGGGCGGATCTGCGCGCGCGGTTCGCCGAGCGGCCGCTCAACATGTGGCGCTACGCCGAGCTCCTGCCGCTCGCCGGCGAGCCCGCGGTCGGCCGCGCGGTCGGCGGCACGCCGCTCCTGCCCGCCCCGCGCCTGGGCGCGCGGCTCGGCGTCGACCAGGTGTGGATCAAGAACGACGCGGTCTGTCACCCGACCCTGTCGTTCAAGGACCGGGTCGTGTCGCTGTCGATCTCGGTGGCGGTCGGGTTCGGGTTCGATCACATCGCGTGCGCGTCGACCGGGAACCTGGCCAACGCGGTCGCCGCCGGCGCCGCGGCGCTCGGGCTCAAGGCCACCATCTTCATCCCGCGCACCCTCGAGGGCGCCAAGATCGTCGCCACCCAGGTGTACGGCGCGCGGGTCATCGCGATCGACGGCACCTATGACGACGTCAACCGCCTGTGCGCCGAGGCGGCCGACCGCTACCGGTGGGCGTTCGTCAACGTCAACCTGCGCCCGTACTACGCCGAGGGCTCCAAGACCTACGCGCTCGAGATCGCCGACCAGCTCGGCTGGCGCCTGCCCGACCACGTGGTCGCGCCGATGGCGGGCGGATCGCTGGTCGCCAAGATCGACAAGTCGTGGAGCGAGCTGGCCAAGCTCGGCCTGATCGAGGAGCGAGCCCGGCCGACCCGCATCCACGGGGCCCAGCCGGTCGGCTGCTCGCCGATCGCCGACGCGGTCATCGCCGGGCGCGAGCTGATCGTGCCGGTCAAGGAGCCGCGCACCATCGCGCGCTCGCTCGCGATCGGCAACCCGGCCGATGGCTTCTACGCGGCCCGCGCCATCCGCCAGAGCGGCGGCTCGGCCGCGGCGGTCACCGACGCCGAGATCGTCGCGGCGATGCGCCTGCTGGCCGAGACCGAGGGCGTCTTCACCGAGACCGCGGGCGGAGTGACGGTCGCCGCCGCCCAGCGGCTCGTCGCCCAGGGGGCGATCCAGCGGGACGAGTCGCTGGTCCTCTGCATCACCGGGCAGGGCCTGAAGACCACCGATCCGCTCCTCGCCGAGCTGCCCAGACCTCCTGTCATCGGGCCCCGGCTGTCCGAGCTGGCTGCGATCGTGTAAAGGACGAGACCAATGGCAACCATCCGCATTCCCACTCCGCTGCGCAAGCTCACCGAGGGCCGCGAGGAGGTCGCCGCTGCCGGCGCCACCGTCGGCGAGGTGATCGCAAACCTCGAGGCCGCCTACCCGGGCATCAAGGCGCGCATCTGCGACGACAGCGGGGCGGTCCGCAAGTTCGTCAACATCTTCGCCAACGACGAGGACATCCGCTTCCTCAAGAACCTCGACACGCCGCTCAAGGAGTCGGACGAGGTCTCGATCGTCCCGGCCATCGCCGGCGGCGAGTAGCGGCGCCCGCCGGCCCGCCGATGGCGCGCATGCGCAAGCGGATCTACCTGACCTATCCGGCCGGCCTGGTGCGCGAGCCGCTGGTCTGTCGCATGTACGCCGAGCTCAAGGTCGAGTTCAACCTGCGCACGGCGAGCGTGACCGACGAGATCGGCATCATCGGGCTCGAGCTGCACGGCGAGCCGGGCGAGATCGACGCGGCGATCGAGTTCTTCCGCAGCCGCGGGGTCCGGGTCGAGCCGATCGAGCTCGACGTGGTCGCCGGATGAGCGGCGCGGAGGCGCGAACACCGGTGGCGCTGCGCGACGATCAGATCCGGCGCTACGCCCGCCACGTGCTCCTGCCCGACGTGGGTGGGCGCGGCCAGGAGCGCCTGCTCGCCGCCGCGGTGGTGGTCGAGCTGGGGGCCGAGCGCGCGGCCGAGGTGGCGGCGCTGGCCTACCTGGCCGCGGCCGGGGTCGGGCGGCTGATCCTGGCCGGCGACCCGGGCGGCGCGCTGGGCGAGGCCGAGATCGCGCGCGGCATCCTGTACGGAGCCGCCGACCGCGGGAGGTCGCGCGGCCAGGCGGCGCGGGCGCGCATCGCGGCGATCAACCCGGACGTCGAGGTGGTCGAGGGAGCGGGCGCGCCGCCGGCCGAGGCCCTGCGCCTGGCCGACGAGCTCGAGCCCCCCGAGACGACAGTTGACGCGACGATCGACACCACGACCGACGGCGGCGCGGGGATCGCCGTCGCCGACGCGCTGGCCCGGGGCGGCGCGGCCGCCTGCCGGGTGCTGGTCCGCATCGCGAGGCGAGGATCGTCATGAGCCTTCACAGCAACCGCCGCGTCCTGTCGGTGGTCGACCTCATCGGCAACACCCCGCTCATCCGGCTGCGCTCGGTCGAGAAGCGAGCCGGCGACGGCGTCGAGATCTGGGCCAAGTGCGAGTTCGAGAACCCGGGCGGCTCGGTCAAGGACCGCGCCGCCCGCCAGATCATCCTCGACGGGCTGGCCGACGGTCGCCTGCGCGGCAAGACGCTCATCGACTCGACCAGCGGCAACACCGGCGTGGCCTACTCGATGATCGGCGCCGCGCTGGGCATCCCGGTGACCCTGGTGATGCCGGCCAACGTGTCGGTGGCGCGCAAGAACATCACCCAGGCGTACGGCACCGAGCTGGTCTTCTCGTCGGAGATGGAGGGCTCCGACGGGGCGATCGTGCTCGCGCGCGAGATGGCCGACGCCGAGCCGGAGAAGTATTTCTATCCCAACCAGTACGCCAACCCGGCCAACCCCAAGGCGCACTACCTGGGCACCGGCGCCGAGATCCTTCGCTCGCTGGGCGATCGGCTCACCCACTTCGTCGCCGGGATCGGCACCACCGGGACGATCATGGGGACCGGGCGGCGGCTCAAGGAGCACAGCCGCGCGATCCAGGTGGTGGCGGTGGAGCCGGACGACTCGTTCCACGGGCTCGAGGGGCTGAAGCATCTGGCCAGCTCGCTGGTCCCGCCGATCTGGCAGCCGGACGGGATCGTCGACCGCCGCCTGGCGATGTCGACCGATCAGGCGTGGGACGCGGCCGACCGGCTGTGCCAGGAGGAGGGCGTGTTCGTCGGTCACTCGGCCGGCGCCAACGTGGCCGGCGCGTGCGAGGTGGCGCGCCAGGCCGGCAAGGGCTCGGTGGTGGTGACCGTCCTGCCCGACCGCGGCGACCGCTACTTCGCGCCCATGAAGTGGGAGAAGCAGTATGTCTGGTGAGGCGCCGGTGGCGATCCCGCCGCCGCTCCTGGCCGAGGTCTACCGCGAGGCGCGCCGCGCGTTTCCGTCGGAGTGCTGCGGCTGGCTGGCCGGGCCGCGCGCCGAGCCCGCGGTGAGCGAGCTGCGCGCCTGCACCAACCAGCAGGTCGACGGCCAGCACCCGACCGCCCCGGCTCGCGGCGCGGAGACCGCGTACGTCATCGCGGGCGACGACCTCCTGGCGCTGGTGCGCAGCCTCGACGGCGAGCGACCGGCCCGGGTCATCTATCACTCGCACCCGAACGGGCGGGCGTACCTGTCGGCGGTCGATCGCGAGGTCGCGACCAGCCCGTGGGGCGACGGGCCGACCTACCCGGTCCAGCAGCTGGTGGTCGGGATCGACCAGGTGACGGTGCGCGAGGCGGCCCTGTTCGGCTGGAGCGACCAGCGCGGCGAGTTCGTCGAGCTGGCCCGCTTCGCCGGCATGGAGGTCTGAGCCCGTGCGCCGAGCGCCGGCCACGGGTCACGGGGCCGGCTGATGCGCGGCCGGCGGCTGGCCATCGTGGTGTCGACCGCGGGCGAGACCGGCGATCTCGAGGCGGCGTTCGAGCTGGCCGGCGCGGCCGGCGCGGCCGGCGCGTACGTGTCGCTGTTCTTCATGTCCGACGCGGTGGCCGGCTTGCCGGCGCGGCGCGCCGTGATCGCCGAGCTGGCCGACGACGGGTGCGAGCTGGCGGTGTGCGCGGCCAGCGCCGCGGCCGCCGGGCTGGGCGAGGACGACATCGGGCTGCCGCTCGGCGGACAGGACGATCACGCCGCGATGGTGAGCCGGGCCGACCGGGTGGTGGCGTTCACATGATCCTGGTCGTGGTCGACAGCGGCGATGCGGATCGGGTGAGCGAGGCGCTGCGGGCCGGGCTCGGGCTCGGGCTGCGCGGCGATCCGGTGGCGGTGGTGCTGACCGGCGCCGCGGCCCGCTTCGCCGGCGGCGCCGACGACCCGCGAATCGAGCGGGCGCTGCGCACGCTGGCCGAGCTGGGTCGGCCGGTCGAGGTGGTCGACCACGCGGATCTGGCCGGGCGGATCCAGCGCGCACGCGCGGTGGAGGTGTGGACCTCGGGCGGCCGCTCGGCCGCGGCGGCGGCGATGTCGGAGGCGGCCGCGACGCCACCGGTCCGCCGACTGCGAGTGGGCGGCGCCGAGCTGGAGATCTGGCCCGAGCCGCCGCGCTTCCGCCGCCGCGCCGACGGCGCCAGCGGCGCGATTGACGCCGCCGACCTGTTGGCGCAGATTCTCGCCAGCGATGGACCGATCGTCGTCAGCTGACCGCGAGCTCGACCTGCGCGGCGAGATCTGCCCGTACACGTTCGTGCGGACCAAGCTCGCGCTCGAGGCGATGCCGGTCGGCGCCACGCTGCAGGTGCTGGTCGACCACGAGCCGGCCACCCGCAACATCCCGCGCAGCGCCGCCGAGTGGGGCCAGGAGGTGGGCTCGGTCGATCCAGCCGAGATCCCCGGGACCTGGCGCATCGTGCTGGTCAAGCGGCGCGACTGAGCCGGCGCCGGCGCGCCGTTGGGACTGGTCCGGCGCGGTCCGAGCTGGCATGGTTCCCGGTCATGGGCAGTTCGGCGGCCAAGCTCGAGCGACTACAGGCGATCCTGCGCGGCTACGACGGCCTGGTGGTCGCCTTCTCCGGCGGCGTCGACTCCACCTTCCTGCTCAAGGTCGCGGTCGACCAGCTCGGCCCCCGCTGCCACGCCGTCACCTGCGTGTCGGAGACGATGGCCAGGGCCGAGTCGGAGGACGCGCGCCGGCTCGGCGCCGAGCTGGGCCTGGCCGACCGCCACCACATCCTCGAGTCGGCCGAGCTGGAGCGGCCCGGCTTCGCCGACAACCCGCGCCACCGCTGCGCCATGTGCAAGACCGAGCTCATGGAGCTGGCCGGGCCGCTGGCCGAGCGGCTCGCCATCCGGTTCATCGCGCTCGGCACCGTCACCGACGACCTCGGCGACGACCGCCCCGGCATCGCCGCCGCCGCCGCGCGCGGCGCGGTGTCGCCGCTGGTCGAGGCCGGGCTGACCAAGTCGGACGTCCGCGAGCTGTCCCGCGAGCTCGGCCTGCGCACCTGGAACAAGCCCCAGCTGGCCTGCCTGTCGTCGCGGTTCCCGTACGGCACCCGCATCACGCCGGAGCGGCTGCAGCGGGTCGATCGGTTCGAGGACGGCCTGCGCGCGCTCGGCTTCGCCCAGCTGCGGGTCCGCTTCCACGACGACATCGCCCGCCTCGAGCTCGACGGCGACGACCTGGCCCGCGCGATCAGCCCGGACATCCGCCGCGCCATCCTCGAGCTGGGCGCGTCGCTCGGCTTCACCTACGTCGCTCTCGACCTGCGCGGCTTCCGCTCCGGCTCGCTCAACGAGCGCCCGCCGGCGCCGCTGATCTCGATCCGGAAGAGCGGCTGATGCGCGCCGGGCGCCGGGTCGCGCTCGCGAGGATCGTCGCGGTCGGCGTCGTCGTCGGTGCGGCGCTGGTCGCCACCCGGCCCGCCGCGGCCGCAGCCGGCAAGAAGGAGCAGCTCCTCGGGGAAAAGTCCCGGGCGCGAGCGGCGGCGAGCGCGGGCGCGGCGGAGCGAGCCCGGTGGAACAAGGCGCTGCGCCGCCGGCTCGGCCAGAAGCCACCGGCGCTGATCAACGTCTACAACACCTGGACTCACGAGTTCCTCGCGGTCGACGCCAGCACCACCGCCGACGCCCCGGTGCCGCCCGATCAGATGAGCCGGTTTCTCCGCTGCCACTTCACCAGCCACCGGATCGCGATGGACGGGCGCCTGTTCGGCGTCCTCATCAAGGCGGCCAGGAAGTTCCGGGTGGACCGGGTGGACATCGTGTCCGGCTTCCGCGCGCCCAAGTACAACCTGATGCTGCGCAAGAAGGGACGCCGGGTGGCGCGCCAGAGCGAGCACACCTTCGGTCACGCGGTCGACTTCCGCCTGCCGGGCGTGACCACCGAGCGGCTGCGCAACTGGGCCCGGACGCTGCGTCTCGGCGGTGTGGGCTACTACCGGGACGACAAGTTCGTCCACGTCGACGTCGGGCCGGTCCGCTACTGGGCCGAGTGAGCGCCGGCGCCGGGGTCGCGAGACCTCGCGCGGCAACGGGAGTAGCCGGGGACGAGTGACCGTCGGTGGCGGGTGCTACCGAGTGTTTCCCGTGCCCTGGCCGCCATCGCGCGCCACGTCGGAGCGGCACGCAGCTTGTATTACCTGTCGTCGCTGGACGCCTTCCGCATCCCCGCATGCCCCCGCCCGGATGGGTGGTGGTCTCCCCCCGCGCATAGCGCCCCCCGCGCGGGATGCGGAAGAGCGATCCAACTAAAGGCCCTGACGCTCGCAGCTGAGCTCGGCGGCCTCGACGTGGCAGCGCAGGCACATTCGCCGCGCGCCGCGCAGCAGGGCCTGACAGCGGCGGCTGCCCCGCCAGCCCGCCGGATGCGGGTTGATCCGGAAGCTGCTCGGCTGCGCCGAGTGACAGGTCAGGCAGAAGCTCTCGCGGTGACAGGCGGCGCACTGGCGAATGTTGCGCTGGGCCTCGAAGGCGTGGTGATTCTCGCCGCGGGTGCCGTCGCCGGTCACCGGCGCGCCGCCCGCGAAGTCGACCCAGCCTGACGGGTGGTAGCCCCGCCCGGCGCCGCCCAGCGACGGCGGGACGAACTGGCTGCCCTTGCCGTCGGCGGCCACGCCGGTGCGGCTGTGGCAACCGACGCAGAACGTCTGCAGGCGGTGACACGCGCTGCAGTCGGGGCGGCCGCGCCGCGCGTCGATCGCGTGCAGCGACACGTAGTCGTTGCCGTGGAAGTCGAGCGGCTTCATCGAGCCCTCGTGGCAGTCGACGCACTCGGATCGCCGGTGGCAGCTCTCGCAGTAGGCGGTGTCGGCGCGCGCGGCCGCCGCGTGATCGGCGCGGAACGCGAGACCGTGGGCGTCGTTGCCGCGCAGCGAGCCGGACGGGGCCAGGCGCCCGTCGGGGAACTCGGTGATGATCCTGCCGCCGCCCCGGGTGAGGTGGCAGGTGGTGCACTGCTCGGGCGCGCGGCGGCCGTCGTGACAGCGCAGGCACGAGCCCATGTCGGGCAGCTGATCGCGCGTGGCCAGGTCGATCCGCTCGGCGGCCAGATCGCCGTGGCACTCGCGGCAGCCCATCCCGATCCGCCGGTGGGCGCGGTGATCGAACTTGATGCGCGCGGTCGGCATGATCACCCGCGCCACCGACGCGCCCTGCCCCGCGCCCATCCCCGGGTGGCACGCGGCGCAGCGCGCTGGAGGCGTCCCCGGCGCGGCCGCCCGCTCCGGCTGGGCGCGATCGATCGGATGACAGACCCGGCAGCGCTCCTCGCCCGGGACCAGCGAGTCGAGCGACGAGCGCGACTCCGCCGCCCCCGGGTGACAGCTGGCGCAGTCGACGCCGCGAAGCGCGAGGTGGCGGGCGTGCGAGAAGCGGAGCGGGATCGACTGCGCCGGGTACACGATCGGCGAGACCGGCGCGCGCTCGACCACGGGCGCGCCCGGACCGGCCAGCGCCGGCAGCGCGGCCACGACGACGAGGGCGAGGGCGGACAGGAGCCAGCTGGGTCGGTTCACGGTGACGTCACAGCTCCGGTTGAAAGGCCAGGTCGAGCAGGAAGAAGACCGCCAGCTGGCTGCGCGCGATCTGGCTGGAGGTCTCCTCCGCGATCACGCTGGTGGCCATCCCCTCGTGGATGCGATAGGTGGCGCCGACCTGGGCGCCCAGACTGGTCGCGTCGAGCTCCGGCCGCAGGTCCTCGGCGAAGTCGATGACGCTGAGCCGGGTGCTGACGAGGAGCGGCGCTGCCACCCGCCAGCTGACGAGCGCGAACCCGCCGGTGCGGCGCCCGCCGTAGCCACCCTCGTGGAAGAGGTCGACCCGGGCCACCCGCTCCGGCGCCATCACCCAGCGGGCGCCGACCTGGGCGCCGCCGGCCAGGGCCCCGGAGTCGACGTCGGCGCCGGGCGCGGCGGTGCCGGGATCCTCGATGCGCCGGGCGCGGCGGTGCCGGGATCCTCGATCCGAAACCGGCGCATCCAGCCGCGCGCGTAGCCGGTCCACGGCGCGCCGCGCGGGGACAGCTCGTAGGTGAGGCGCCCGTCGACGTATGGCTGCACCGAGAACGCGTTGAAGATCGAGTCGCCGTCGAAGGTCGGGAACGAGTAGAAGAGCTCGGGCTCGAGCGAGTGAGCGCCGAGCTTGACCCGGGTGCCGGCCAGCGCCTCGTCGACCAGCGCGTGGAGCAGGCTGTAGCGGGCGGCGCCGTACGGGGTGACCTGGACCCGGTCGCCGGCCAGGTCGATCGGCGCGCGCGCCTCGAGCGACACGTGCTCCTGGTTGGTCCCCCAGGCGGGGGCCTGGCCGATCTCGTCCGGGTAGTAGCCGACGTCGCGCTCGTCGAAGCGATTGGCCGGCCCGATCAGGTCGGGCGTGCGCGACATCGTGCGCCGGTACGACAGGCGCGCGCTCACCCGCGAGGCGCCGTCCAGGGCGATGGCGCCGCCGAAGGTCGGCATCAGCTGGTCGCGCTGCGGGCACACGTCGAGGTCGTTGCGGAAGCGGCTGTTGTGGTCGGGCCGGCCGAGGTCGATCGGTCGCCACGCCCCGCTGCCCGGCACCCCGCTCTCCAGATATTCCTGGCACTCGCCGGACGAGGTGCCGTCCGGCTCGAAGGTGGGCGAGCCGACCGGCGATGCGTCGCGCACCTGTAGCCCGCCGAACACCTCGCCGGCCAGGTGCCAGGGCGAGCGGACCCGCACCGCGGCGCCGTCGAACGCGTACCAGTCGAGCGACTCGAGCCCGAGCTGGCGGCCGGCGTAGAGGTCGACCTTGCCGTCGAGCAGCCCCTCGGCGGCGAGGAACGCGTACAGCACGTCGAGCTGCATGCTGTCCGACTCCAGCTCAGGTACGAGGTCGACCGCGTCGACCGAGCGAGTGCCGAGGAACAGGTCGCCGCCGGTGTAGTCGCCGAAGTCGTGATCGAGGCGGACGTACGACTGGAACGACAGGCGAGGTCCGCGCCGCGGCTTCGGGTCGTAGAGCCGCCACCACTCGTCGTGCGGGCGCCCGATGTCCCACACGTGGAGCGCGAGGGTCTGGGTGAAGCGCCGGCGCGCCAGGGTCAGATCCGGGCCGAGCAGCCGGAGCGACCGGAGCTCCTCGGCCTGGCCGATCGAGCGGGCCAGCAGCTCGAACTCGTACGCGCCGGCCGGCGCCGGCGCCGAGGTCGCGACCATCACCAGCGCGGCCAGCCACCACCGGGACATCTCAGTCGACCTCGAGGGCCCGCGAAACGACAAGACGATCGATTCTCGCGGTCGAGCCGCCCGGATGGCAAGGAGCGGCGAGAGCCGGCGCGGAACGGTGGCGCGATGACGTCGCGGCTGTCACCGGCTCGCGCTGATGAGGTCGAGCCGCAGGACCGCGCCCTCGCCGCCGAGCGGGGCGACGCCGACCATGCCGCGCGCGGGCGGGTCGACGCGGCAGCTGAGAACGGTGCGCCCGTCGAGGCTGGCGACCAGCTCGCCGCCCGACGCCTCGATCGCCAGCTGATGGCCGGCGCCGGAACCGGGGGCGAGATCGTCGGCGGCGAGCGTCTCGCCGGTGCAGGTCCCCAGTGCGCGCGCCTCGCCGGCCTCGACCGCGAGCAGCTCGGCGGTCTGGCCGGGCCGGAGCGCGAGCAGCGCGGTGGTGGCCTCGTCGCGAAACCAGAGCAGCACCGCCGCCCCGCCCTGCTCGGCCGCGATGCTGGCCTCGAGCGAGAGCGAGGTGAAGCGCGGACCGGCCAGGATCGCCCACTCCGACAGGAGCGCGTCACCGGCCCCGCTCGACTCGATCCGGTAGTGGGCCGGGGCGGTCCCCTCAGCCGCCACGATCCGGGCGCGGCCGGGATCGCGCGGCACCATCGGCGCCGCCGACGGCAGGGTCGCGAAGGTCGCCGACCGCCCCGCGCTCCACGGGCCGATCAGCGCCGGGCGAAAGATCCACGCGTCGGCCAGCGCGGCCCCGTCAGCGCCGCGGCCGCCGATCACCAGCACGCTTCCGTCGTCGAGCGCGACCGCGGCGGCGCCGCGCCGACTGACGCCCGGGCCGTCCGGCAGCGGCTCGAGCGCGCCCTGGGCCGGGGTGTAGAGGGCCGCCTCGGCGGCCGGCTCGCCGTCGGTGGCGGCGTCGCTGCCGCCGACGACGAGCACCTGTCCGTTCTCGAGCCCGGCCAGCGCGGCGCCGGCGCGGGCCTCGATGCTGTCGACCGCGGTGGCGCGGGTCGCGCCGGGCGGGACCACCGCGGCCGCCTGGCTGGCCGGCCCATCCGGCGGGGCGAAGCCGGTCAGCGCCCCGCCGCCGGCCAGGAGCGAGGCGGCCGCGCCGGTGTCGGCGACCAGCTCGCTGGATCCGGCGCCGGAAAGATCGATGCGCTCCGCCTCGGTCACCGGGGTCCCGTCGGCGTCCACCCCGCCGACCAGGAGCACGCGGCCGTCGGCCTCCCGCACCGCGCTGCCGCCGACCCGCAGGCGATCGAGCCCGGGCCCGTCGGCCAGCTCGCCGGTCGACACGGTCAGCACCACCGAGGTGGACAGCGCGCTGCCGGGGGCGCAGGCGACGCCCTCGAGGCGGGCGCAGCCGCCGGCCAGGAGCAGGTGATCGGCGTCGAGCGGGACCGCGGCGTGGAGCGCGCGGGCCTGGCGCAGGAACTGGGGCGCCCCGAACCCGCTCGTCGCCGGGTCGTAGACCTGGAACGCGGTGGCGGCGCCCCCGGCCACCACCACGCGGCCGTCCGGCAGCGCGGTCATGGTGGCGCCGGTCAGCCCGGCGTCCAGGTCGGATCCGTAGAGCGGCGCCCCCAGGCCAGAAAACTGGCCCGTGGACGGATCGTAGAGCTCGACCTCATCGACCGGCGCGCCGTCGTCGCCGGAGCCGCCGGCGATGAGGACGGCGGGGCCGGCGCGGGCGGCCAGCGGCGCGTCGCGCGCCTGGCCGGGCAGCGGCGCGTCGCGCGCCTGGCCGGGTGGGCCGGTCGGGCAGAACCCGTCGAGCGGGGCCATGAAGACCGGCACCGACGCGCCGTCGTCCAGTTCGTCGATCGAGAACAGCCCGGTGCGGCCGACCGCGCGCACCGCCCCGCCGAAGCCGCGCACCTCCACCTCGAGGCTGTTGGTGGCGAGCGGGAAGCCATCCACCTCGATGGCCGGCCCGTCGTCGCCGACCTCGATCGCGCGGGCGGTCGCCTCGGTCGCCGGGAACTCGCCCAGCGCGGTGATGACCAGGGTGCGCGCGTCGGCCGGCGCGCCACACGATGGATCCGACGCCGGCTTCACCCGCTCCAGGTGCACGGTGCGATGGTCGGCGCCGGAGCATGCGCCGGCCGAGGCCGCGACCAGCGCGACCAGACCGGCCCGCGAGGCCGCGCGACAGAGGAGCGGCGCGCGCGTTGCGCGATCCGCCGATCGTCGGGCGCGTGTGGGCCGCTTCGCCACCGCGCCGCCCCGACGGCCCTCCATCGCCCCATGGTACACTCGCGCCCGGATGGCCGGGCTGCCGGGTTCGTTCGGCAAGTACTTCCTGTGCGAAAAGATCGCCGCGGGTGGGATGGCCGAGATCTACCTGGCCAAGCTGATCGGGCCGGGCGGCTTCGAGAAGCAGCTCGTGGTGAAGCAGATCAGCCCCGAGCTCAGCCGCGAGCGCCGGTTCGTCGAGCTGTTCGTGGCCGAGGCCAAGACGCTGGTCTCGCTCAGCCACGGCAACATCGTTCCGGTCTACGAGCTCGGCGTCGTCGACGACACCTACTTCATCGCGATGGAGTACGTCGACGGCCCACCGCTGGGCGAGGTGCTCGCCGCGCTCGAGGCGCGAGGCGAGCGGCTCGAGCCGGCCGTCGCCGCCCACGTGGCCGGCGAGCTGTGCAAGGGGCTCGACTACGCCCACCGCAAGGGTGAGGGCGTCGTGCACCGCGATCTGTCGCCGCGCAACGTGCTGCTCTCGCGCGAGGGCGAGGTCAAGCTGGTCGACTTCGGGCTGGCGGTGGCCGCGGATCGCGCGCAGCAGGGGCCGCCGGGCGCGGGGCATCCGGCCGGCTCCTTCCCCTACATGTCGCCCGAGCAGGTCCGGCGCGAGCCGCTCGACGCGCGCAGCGACCTGTTCTCGCTCGGCGTGCTCCTGTGGGAGATGCTGACCGGAGAGCGGCTGTTCGCGCGCGGCGATCCGGACTCGACGCTCGAGGCGGTGCTGAGCGCGCCGATCGCGCCGCCCTCGCAGCGGCGCGCGGAGGTGCCCGCCGAGCTCGACCGGATCTGCCTGCGCGCGCTCGACCGCGACCGCGACCGGCGCTACGCGACCGCCGGCGAGATCCTGACCGCGCTGGCCCGGTTCGTCTACTCGGTGGAGCCGCCGGTGACCCAGGCCAGCCTGGCGGCGCTGGTCGCCCGGATCTGTCCGCCGGTCGCGCGGCGCGAGGACGGCAGCCAGGCCGAGGCGAGCGAGCCGGCCCGCCCGGTCGTCGAGGGCGAGGCCACCCGGCCGACCGGCACGCGACGCGCGAGCCGGCACCCGGAGTCGGTCCGCACCTTCGCCACCAGCGCACAGTTCAGCGAGGCTCTGGCCAACGCCACCCCGCTCATGCCGTTCCCGGCCCTCGGCGACGCGGCCGCGCGGCGAATGGCCGAGCTGGCCCCGAGGGGCAAGAAGCAGCGCGCGCTGGCCGCGCCGCCCGCCGCGGCCCCGACGCCAGTCGAGCGGCGACGCGCCGGCCGCTGGGCCGTCCTCGCGATCGCCGGGGCGGCGGGGATCGCGGCGATCGCGCTCCTCACGCGCGAGGGCGCCCGCTCGTCCGACGCGCGGCCGCCGGACGCGCGCGCGGCCGACGAGGCGATCACGAGCACTCGCCCGGTCCCGCCCGCGACCGGCACATCCGCCGGCGACCCGCCCGCGACTGGCACGTCCACCGACCCGCCCGCGACTGGCACCTCCGCCGGGCCGCGGACGCCGCGCACGACTGGCACGTCCACCGCGCCGCGGACGCCGCTCGCGACTGGCACCTCCACCGCGCCCTCCGATCCCGGCCGCGCGACCCGCGCGAGCGCACCCGCCGCGGCGCCGACCGGAGCCACCGCGACCGACCCCGCCGCACCCGGCAAGGATCGCCGCGCGCGCGGCCGCGGCACGCTGCAGGTCGGCGCCAATCCGTGGGCCGATGTCTACGTGGATGGCGCCCTGCTCGGCCAGGCGCCCGGCGCGTGGCCGATCGCCGCCGGTCCCCACGCCGTGGAGGTCCGCCACCGCGACCAGCGGCGCACGTTCCGCGTCGCCATCGAGCCGGGCGAGACCGAGTCGCTCGGCCTGGTCGACTTCAGCGCGCCTTGATCGCCGCGCATCCCGGCCCCGTCAGCAGCCGCCGAACTCGCACCGTCCGATCGACGGCGACCACTGCCTCTCATCGTCGCCACCGACGCCGATGAGGAAGCCCGCCGCGGCCGCCGACAGCGCGGCGCCGCCGACGCCGACCCACAGCCACCGGCTCTGCCACCAGCGCCCGCCCTGGTCGCCGCGCCCGACGCCGCGCGGATCCGGGCCGGCCTCGCGGCGCACCAGCCGCGCGTCCGCGAGCAGCGTCAACCCGGGCGCCGGATCCGCGTCGGTCTCCGCCGCCCGCACCGTTCGCCACAGCGCGGCCGCCGCGCGGTCCAGCCCGTCGCGCGCGCCATGGCCGATCTCGACCGGTCGCCCGCACACGAGCGGCGCGCCGCCGCAGTACTGACCGAGCAGCGCCGGCTGACCCAGACGCCACACCGACGCCACCACCAGGATCCCGTCCAGCTCGCCGGCGCCGATCAGCGCCTGGGCCACCTCGCCCGCGGCCGCCGCGCCCAGACCGATTCGCAGCCCGGCCGCGCCGCTCGCGATCGTCGCCGCCAGCGGGTCTCGGTCGAGGCGGAGCTGGATCGCCGCGCCGCTCGAATCGACCAGGACCACCTCCGCCCGCGCGGCGCGCCCGGCCGCGCGCGCCACCACCACGTGACGTCCCTCTTCCAGATCCACCCCGGCGGGGGCCGAGCCGGCCGGCCGACCGTCCACCTCGAGCGCCGCGCCGGCCGGATCGACGTCGATGCGCCGGCGGAGTCGCGCGCGCGGCCCGGCCGCACGGCGGTGGCGCTCCACCACCGCCGGCTTGAACTCGGCATCACTGACCGTCCGTTTCGGGTCCAGCCGGGCAGCCAGCCGGAGATCCAGCTCCGCCTCGCGCTCGCGCCCGAGCGTCAGCTCGACCGCGCCCAGCCGCAGGCAGACCTCGGCGTACACCTCGGGCCCGCCGTCCAGGTCGAGCAGCCCGGCCGCCTCGACTCGCGCCTGCTCGAGCGCCGCCGCCGCGTCGCCGAAGCGAGCCTCCAGGTAGCCTCGCCAGCCCTCGCCCGCGAGGCGCTCGACCCGGGCAAATCCCTCCAGCCGCTCGGCCCGCACCGAGCCGCCGGCCAGGAGCGCCGCCGCCCGCGCGAAGGGCCGCTCCTCGAGGCGCACGCCCGCCCGCGTCGCCGTCCGCGTCAGGGCGGCCCGCACCGCATCGACCGTCGCTGGCGATCCGGCCGGCGCGTGCACCACCAGGCCCACGTCGGCCCCCTGGGCCCGCGCCGCCGCCGGCGACAGCATCACGGCCCCGAGCACCGCGCCGAGCAGCGCGGCCGCGCGCGCCGCACCAGCCGACCCGAGAGCCAACGCCACGGCGCCATCATATCGTCGGGCCGCGAGCCCTGTCGCGACCGCCGCCGCCCTGCCGCGCCCCGCTGACTCGCTCTGTTATAGTGCGCCGGTGACTGCGCCCGCGTTCCCCTGGCTCGCCTCCGGCTCGCGCCGTGGAGCGACTCACCCCGCAAGGGTCAACGATCCCGCCCAGGCCGAGCGCCGAGCCGCGATGTACCGCGCCGAGCTGCTCGATCGCGCCGGGCTCTACTTCCGCCTCGGCTACACGACCAAGCGCGCCGTCGCGCGTCTCAAGGCCAACGTCGCGTGGGACTTCGAGGCTGGCGACGCTGGCGCGGCCGGCCTCACCCGCCCTGCCGGCCTGACCGATCGAGAGATCGGAGAGATCGTGAAGACGGCCTATCAGCGTCGACCCGCGCGGTAGCGCGCCGACCCAGCAGAGCACGACGCGGGCGGATCGCGTCGCGACCCAGCCCGCCGTGGGTGTGAGTCGCGGACTGCGAATCAGCGCGCTTGCAGCCAATCACGTGCTCGCGCACACTGGAAACTCAAGTGGAAGATCTGCCTCAGCGGTTCGGCAAGTACTTCCTGCTCCGCCGCGTTGCCGTGGGTGGCATGGCCGAGATCTTCCTGGCCGTCGAGAAGACCACTCACGGCAGCCATCGGTTCGTCACCATCAAGCGGATCAAGGCCGACTTCGATCGCGACGACGAGTACGTCCAGTTCTTCCTCACCGAGGGCCGCGTCTCGCTCAAGTGCGCCCATCCGAACCTGCCCCAGGCGTTCGAGATGGGCGCGGTCGACGGCAGCCACTACCTCGCGCTCGAGTACATCCACGGCCACACCCTGCTCGACGTGGTGAGGGCGGGCGCGCGCCACGATCGCCCGCTCTCGATCGAGACGGCGGTGCACGTCGGCGTGTGCGTGGCGGCCGCGCTCGAGCACGCCCACGGCCTGCGCGACCTCGACGGTCAGTCGCTGCTCGTGGTGCACCGCGACGTCACGCCGCAGAACGTGATGATCTCGACGTCCGGGGCGGTCAAGCTGATCGACTTCGGCATCGTGCGCTCGGCGGTGCAGACTCATCGCACCGCGAGCGGCGTGGTCAAGGGCAAGTTCTCGTACATGGCTCCCGAGAGCCTGACCAGCGGGCACGAGTTCGATCACCGCGCCGACCTGTTCTCGCTCGGGATCGTCCTCCACGAGACGCTGACCGGCCGCTCGCTGTTCCGCGGCGTCACCGACAACGACACGCTGCGGCGGGTGCGGACCATGCCGATCCCGGACGTCACCCGCCTGCGACCGGACACCCCGCCCGGGGTGGCCGCGGTCATCGCCCGCGCGCTCGAGCGCGATCCGGACCGCCGCTTCCAGACCGCCACCGACTTCCTGCACGCGCTCGAGGAAGCAGCGGAGGCGGCCCACATCCACCGCTCGATGACCCGGCTGCGCGACGAGGTGCTGGACCGCTGCGGCGAGGCTCCGTTCGCGTCGCTCACCGAGGAGGAGCACGCGCTCATCGACGCCGGCGGGCCGGGGCCCGACGAAGCGCCCGCCGAGGCCGTCGAGCACGCCGCCGTCTCGGTGGGCGAGCCGACCGCGAAGCTGCTGCACGACGCGCTGGCCCGGGCGCTGGTGCCGGCCATCCCGCCGTACGAGCCGACCGCCGCGCCTCCCCACGATCCGGTGATGACGCCGCCGTTCGGCGTGCAGAGCGCGCCGCTGCCGGCAACCTCGCACCGGCCGCCGATGCGGCTGCCGCTCCTGGCCCCGCCGGAGCCCACGCCGACGGTGCCGGCCCGCCTGCCGCCCGCCTCGCCGTCGCGCATCATCCAGACGATCGACCCGGTGTTGATGCCGGTGCCGCTCGCCCGTCGCGATCCGCAGCTCGCCTACTTCCTGCGCAAGGCCGGCATCCTCCCGCCCGGGCGCCGGTTGCCCGGCGAGCCGTCGGATCCGGATCTGGCCGCGCTGCTCGCCGCGCTCGATCCGTAGCCGGCCGTAGCCGGCCATAGCCGGCCGCCGCCGACCTCGACCTCACCGCGCCGTCGGGCGGTCGAGCGTCAGCACCAGCAGGCCGCGGTGGGTGTCGGCCAGCAGCACGAGATCGCGCCCGGCGTCGTGGTCCACGCCGATGCCGCCCTCGAAGAAGCCGCGCCCGTAGTCAGGCCCGACACCGGTCCACGAGTCGAAGTGAGCGATCTCGACCGGGTCCTCCGGATCCGACAGGTCGAGCACGCGCAGCCCGTCCTGGTAGTAGGTGACCAGCGCGAGCTCGTCGATCGCCATGATGTTGTGCACCGACACCTGCGGCCGCGTCCGGTACGACCCGATCTCCTGGAACGCCGTGCTCGAGCCGGGATCCACGTCGATGATGCGGACGTGCGCGTCGAAGTCCTCGTCGCCGTGGACCGCGATCCGGCGGCCGCCCACCTCGGTCACCCAGTTCGAGTGGCTGGTGCGGCGCGAGTAGTCATCGAACTCGCCCACCCGGTGCGGCTCCGCCGGATCGCTCGTGTCCACCACCACGAGGCCCAGGTTCCAGTAGTCGAGGTACGCCACTCCATCCCGCACCGACAGATCGTGGACGAACCCGCCGAAGGTCCCGACCGTCGGGTGGACGTAGGCACCGAGCGCGACCGGCTGGTCCGGCGCGGCGATGTCGAAGATCTGGACCCCCGCGATGGAGATGTTGGCGACGTAGAGCCGATCCCCCTCGAGGAACAGCGTGTGTACGTTGACCCGGCTGGTTCCCACCGACGGAGACGGGAACGCCAGGACCTCGATCGGGTCGGTCGGGTCGGTGACGTCCGCGACCACCACGCCGCGCAGATCCGAGGCCAGGAACGCGTACACCTTCCCGTCGGCGGCGTCGTACACCTTCACGTCGTTGAAGGACTCCTCGCCGGGAAAGGCGACCGGCAGGTGGCCGAGATCGGCCGGCTGGGCCGGGTCCTCGAGGTCGACGATGTGGAGCCCGTCGCTCACCCCGACCAGGTACGCCACCGTGCCGCGATGGCGGACGTTGACCGTCAGGGTCTCGTCCCAGGGCGCGTCCTCGGGTCCGCGCCACTCCGAGACCAGGGTCATGTTCTCCGCCTCCGGCTCGTCGAGCCGCGCGACCCGGTACGCGGTGATCTGGCCGACCGAGCAGTCGCCGCCGTAGCACTGCGCCATCTGCCCACTCACGCTGCCGTCCTCCTCCACCCGGCACAGGTCGATGGCGAAGACCTGGTTGACCCCGTCGAAGTCGACCTCGCGGCGCAGGAACAGATCGCCGCCGGCCAGGCGCACCGCCTCCGCCTCGGAGCTGTACACCAGCCCGGTCAGCTCGCCGGCCGACGCGCCCGGGTCGACCCGGAACGTCGCCACGCCGGCGCCGTCGGGGAACGACAGGTCGGCGTGCCAGATGCCGATCGGATCGATCGCGTCGACCGCAGCCTCGGGCCCGCATGACCCGCGGTCGAAATCCGACGGGTCGTCGAACAGCCCGCCTCCGCCGCCGCCTCCGTCGCCGCTTCCATCTCCGCTCCCATCTCCGTCGTCGTCGCCCGAGCAGGCCGCGGCCGGGGCCAAGGCGGTGAAAGCAGCGGCCAGGATCGCGGCGTGAGAGAGGTTGCGCACCCTGGCAACCTACGCCGTCTCCTCGACCGACACCGGGGACCGAAGCTGACAGCGGATCACGCGAGCCCCCGCCCGGGGTCCTGGTCCAACGCACATTCCCTTTTGCACCTGGAGAGATGGCGGGTAGGATCGAACCCGTGGGCCAGGCCGTGCGCCGCGACGCTGATGAAGCGAGCGAGCTCTTCCGCGAGGCGGTCCGCGATGCCACCCCGCTGGTGGACCGCCACCGCGTGCGTGTTGCCGGCCCGGCCGGCAGCGGACCGCGGCCCCGGCCGCCCGAGGCCCCGCCGACCAGCGCCGGTCTGCGAGCCGACGGCAGCGGCGCGCGCGCGTTCGGGGTGAGCCGCAAGACCATGCGCGAGCTCAGCGCGGGTCGGCTTCCGCCAGAGGCCAGCCTCGACCTCCACCGTCTGACCTCGCAGGCCGCGCGCGAGCGCCTGGTCCGCTTCGTCGGCGAGTCGCGCACCGCCGGGCTGCGCGTGGTCCTGGTCATCACCGGCAAGGCCGAACGACCAACCTCGCGGGTGGGCGAACGCCTGCGCGACCTGGTCCCCGGCTGGCTGGGCGGCCCGCTCGCCACCATCGTCCTCGCCTACACCCCTGCCCGCGCCCGGGACGGCGGGGCGGGCGCGCTCTACGTGCTGCTCCGCTCGTCCTCGCCATGACAGATCGCCGCCACCTCGTCGCATCGCTGATGTTCCTGTTGCTCGTCTCCTGGCTGCCCGACGCGGCGGCCAGCGGAGGTCGGCACGACCGGCGCGCGCGCAACCCGGTCAAGTCCAGCGCGCGGCGAGCCAGCGCGCGCCAGGCGCTGCGCCGCCCGACCCCGCGGGCGCGCCGGTCGACCGCGACGACCCCGGAGGGCCGCCTGCGCGAGGAGCTCGAGGGGATCTGGGCCGGCCGGATCCTGCGCCGCGGCGTCACCGCGATCTACGTGGTCGACGCCCGCACCGGCAAGGACATCTACGCGATTCACCCGGACGACAAGGTCAACCCGGCGTCCAACGTCAAGCTGCTGTCGACCGCGACGGTGCTCGACCTGGTCGGCCCGCGCTGGCGCTATCTCACCCGGCTCTTCGGGCCGGCCCCCGACGCCGCCGGCGTCGCGCGCGGCGACGTCTACCTGCGCGGCAACTCGGATCCGACCCTGACCCGCGCGGCGCTCGACGAGCTGGCCGCGGTGGTCGCCCGCAGCGGGGTGAAGAAGATCGAGGGCAACGTCCTGCTCAGCGACGACTCGCTGCGCGAGACGGTCGCGTGAAGAAGATCGAGGGCAACGTCCTGCTCAGCGACGACTCGCTGCGCGAGACGGTCGCGCCGCCGCGCATCGGCATCCGGGTCCAGGCCGCCGCCCGGGTCGGCGCCGCTCCGTCGGTGTCGGTCGATCCAGCCGACAGCTTCGTGCAGGTCCACGTCACCGCGACCACCACCAGCAGCCGGCGCGCCCGGCTGGTCATCACCGCCGAGCCGATCGCCATGCCGGCGCCGGCCGCGGGCGAGGGCGCGGCGGCGGCGACCGGCTGGGACGGGCCGCGCGTGCTGGTGCGGGTCGGCGGGACCATCCGCCGGGGCCGGAGCGGCACCTACGTGCGCAGCCTCGGCATGCGGTCGTCGTTCACCGGCCACGCCCTGCGGCAGGCGCTGCGCGCCGCCGGGGTCGAGGTCACCGGCGGGATCCGCCTGGCCGACTTCGACGGCTACACGCGCGAGGCGCTCGCGGCCGGCTACCTGCCGATCGAGCTGGGCCGGCACCGCTCGCAGTCGATCCAGGAGCTGATCACCCGGGTCAACAAGCGCAGCCTCAACTGGCTGGCCGACCGGCTGCTCATGACCGCGGGCGCCGAGCTGGCCGGCGGCGGCCCGCCCAGCATGGAGCACGGGCTCGAGGCGATGTACGGCTGGCTCGAGCGCAGCGGGCTCGATCGCCGCCAGATCGTCGTCGACACCGGCTCGGGGCTCTCGCATCGCACCCAGCTGACCGCGCGCAACCTGGTCCGCGTGCTGCGCACCGCGGCCGGCTACACCACCGAGCTGTCGCGCCAGGGCCTGCTCGATCCGGCCACGTTCCTCGCGTCGCTCGCGGTGGGCGGAGTGGACGGCACCCTGCGCGGACGGTTCCGCGGCGACGCGCTGCGCGGCCAGGTGGTCGGCAAGACCGGCACGCTGCGCGACAGCATCGCCCTGTCCGGCTTCCTGTCCGACGCGAGCGGGCCGGCGCTGTGCTTCTCGATCGTCACCAACGGCAACCAGTGGGGTGCGCGCTACCGCATCCGCCGCGAGCACGAGCTCATGGTCGCCGCGATGAAGCGCTACCTCGACGCGCGCGCGGCGGTCGCGGGGCCGAGCCGCCCGGTCGACGACGCCGACGCGCCGGAGCCGCCGGTGGTGGAGCGGGCCGCGGCGAGCGAGCCCGAGGCCGCTGACGTCGAGACCAGCGGCGAGGAGGCGGCCGAGGACGGCGAGAGCGGCGGCGTGGGCGCCAGCGAGTCGAGCGAGGCCAGCGAGTCGAGCGAGGGCGAGGGAGACGCGGCGCCCGCGACCCCGGCCGGACCGACCGGCGCGGCCGCCCCTGCCCGGCCCGCGCCGGCGCCGCTGCCAGCGCGCTGATCGCCGCCTACTCCTCTTCGCCGCGCTCGGCGGCCAGGCGGGTCAGCACCCCGGCGTCCTCGAGGGTCGTGGTGTCGCCCTGGGTCTTCGACCCGGCCGCCACGTCGCGCAGGAGCCGGCGCATGATCTTGCCCGACCGCGTCTTCGGCAGAGCGTCGGCGAAGCGCAGCTCCTGCGGCCGGGCCAGCGCGCCGATCTGCCGGACCACGTGCTCGCGCAGCTCGTCGGCCAGCGCCTTGTCGCCGGTGATGCCCTGCATCGGCGTCACGAACGCGACGATCGCCTGCCCCTTGAGCTCGTCCGGCTTGGCCACCACCGCCGCCTCCGCCACCTTGGGGTGCGAGACCAGCGCGCTCTCCACCTCCATGGTCGAGAGGCGGTGACCCGACACGTTGATGACGTCGTCCACCCGGCCCATCACCCAGAAGTAGCCGTCCTCGTCTCGCCGCGCGCCGTCGCCGGCGAAGTAGACCCCGTCGATCTCGCTGAAGTAGGTCTTCACGAAGCGCTCGTGGTCGCCCCAGATCGTGCGCAGCATCGACGGCCACGGCCGCCGGATCACCAGATAGCCGCCCTGGTTGGCCGCGCAGCTCTCGCCCTGCCGGTTGACGATGTCGACCGCGATCCCCGGCAGCGGCAGCGTGCACGAGCCCGGCTTGGTCGGCGTGGCCCCGGGCAGCGGCGAGATCATGATGGCTCCCGTCTCGGTCTGCCACCAGGTGTCCACGATCGGGCAACGCTCGCCGCCGATGACCCGGTGGTACCACATCCACGCCTCGGGGTTGATCGGCTCACCGACGGTGCCGAGCAGGCGCAGGCTGGACAGATCACAGCGCGCCGGGAACTCCTCGCCCCAGCGCGAGAAGGCACGGATCGCGGTCGGCGCGGTGTAGAACACCGACACCTTGTACTTCTCGATCATCCGCCAGAACCGGTCCTGCTCCGGGTGGTTGGGCGCGCCCTCGTACATGACGCTGGTCGCGCCGTTGAGCAGCGGGCCGTACACCACGTAGCTGTGCCCGGTCACCCAGCCGACGTCCGCCGTGCACCAGTAGACGTCGTCATCGCGGAGATCGAACACCATCCCGGTGGTGTAGTAGGTGCCCACCATGTAGCCGCCGGTGGTGTGCAGGATGCCCTTCGGCTGACCGGTGGTGCCGCTGGTGTAGAGCGTGAAGAGCGGGTGCTCGGCGTCGAGCGGGACCGCCTCGTGCTCGTCCGACGCGGCGTCGACCAGCTCGTGCCACCACTGGTCGCGTCCCTCCTGCCAGGCGATCTCGTTCGCGCACCGGCGCACGACGATCACCTTGTCGACGTCGAGCCCCTTCACCGCCTGGTCGACGTTGTCCTTGAGCGGCACGATCTGGCCGCGCCGCCAGCCGCCGTCGGCGGTGATGGCGATCCGCGCGCCGGCGTCGCGGATGCGGTCGGCCAGCGCCTCGGCCGAGAAGCCGCCGAACACGACCGAGTGGGTCGCGCCGACGCGCGCGCATGCCAGCATCGCGATCGCGGTCTCGGGGATGAGCGGCATGTAGATCGCGACCCGGTCGCCGGCGCTGACCCCGAGCTTCACCAGCGCGTTGGCGAACCGCTCGGGGATGAGCGGCATGTAGATCGCGACCCGGTCACCGGCGCTGACCCCGAGCTTCACCAGCGCGTTGGCGAACCGGCACACCTCGCGGTGGAGCTCGGCGTAGGTCAGCTTCCGCTGGTCGCCCGGCTCACCCTCCCAGACCAGCGCCGGCTTGTCGCGGCGCGGCCCGTCCAGGTGCCGGTCGAGGCAGTTGTAGGCCAGGTTGGTCTTGCCGCCGACGAACCAGCGCGCGTCGGGCAGCTTCCAGTCGAGCACCTGCGACCACGGCTCGAACCAGTGGAGCTCGGATGCGATCTCGGCCCAGAACGCGTCCGGGTCGTCCTCGGCGCGTCTGGCCAGCGCCTTGTACTCGGCCATGCTGCCCACCCGGGCGCGCGACGCGAACTCCGCCGGAGGCGGGAACTGCCGCTTCTCCTGCAGGACGGACTCGATCTCTCCGGCCATGGCGCTCTCCGATGATGGAGGTGGAGCTCAGGGGGCGATCGCGAACACCGGCGGCCGCTTCAGGTCCGACGGCTTGCCCTCCCCGAGCTTGATGAAGCGGTACTTGCCGCGCCCACCGGGGAGCGGCTCGAAGCTGAGTCCGAGGTCGAACGCGGTGCCGCCCCCGCCGCGGACCAGCCGGATGGTCGGGCTGATCGCCCAGGCCAGGTCCTGGCTGACCTCGGGATCGCCGAACACCGCCGTCTGGCTCGACAGTGCCTTGCTGTGGCCCTCGGGGTCGATGCCGATCAGCTGACCGAGGTCGTCGAGCTTGGACGGCACGAAGCTGGGGTCGTTGGCGAACAGCTTGCGGTGGACGGTGGAGATGAGCATCGGCGCCTGGCGGACGGCCGAGCGAGCCCGTCGCCCGATCGCCAGCCCCACCGGCAACCCGGTCGCGTTCTTGATCTCGACGGTGCGCTCGATCCGGGCCCGGCCGGTCTCCCAGCCGACCAGGGCGAGCCGGGTCGGCCGCGGCTCGGCGGCCGGAGCGGCCGGCCGATCGCCGAGCAGCACCCACAGCTCGCCACCGCCCGGCGCGTACTCGAGATCGACCGCGGCCGGCTCGCGCTCGCCGGGCAGAAGGTCGATCGTGCCGTCCATGCGGGGCGCCTCGCGCTGGCTGACGTTGACCGTGGTGAGGACGTTGTCGTCCGCCGACAGGAGCGCGATCTGCTTTCCCTCCGCGTTCACCGCCATCGCGGTGGCGTCGGCGATGAGCGGGAACGGCGCCATCGTCTGCGGGCGAAGCGAGCTGTCCAGATCGAGCAGGACCAGCTGCCCGCGCCCCACCACCGCGCCGATCGGCGCCCGCTCGGCCACGCCGAACGCGGTCACCTGGGCCAGGTCGAGGTGGAGCGCGCGGACCTCCTTGGGTCCACCGCCCGAGGTCAGCGAGATGACGCGGATCGACGCGGTCTGATCCGCCGCCGCCGGGTTGGCCACGACGTAGGCAGCGCGACCATCGGGCGCGATCCGGACGTCGATCGCCCCCGGGATGGACAGGCGCGCGCGCACCTCCCCCTCGCTGCCGCCGCCCAGCGCGACGAAGTACACCTGCCCGCCGTTGCGATCGAGGAGCGCCGCGTAGCGCTCGACGCCGACGCTGGACGAGTCGCGGCCGCCCTCGTGCGACACCACGATCTCGATCGTGCCGGAGTCGATGCCGGTCGGGATCCGGCACACGATGCCGCCCGCCCCGGTGCGGGCCAGGACGCGCGCCGCCTGGCCGCCGATGCGCACCGCGGGCAGCTGGCCGAAGTCGTCTCCCTCGATGAGAACCAGCTCACCCATGACGAACCGATCGTCGCTGTCCGGCTGCGGCATGACGCCGCTCTGCGGGAGGGAGCGGATGTCCCCGAGATCGATGACGCGCGAGATCTTGGGACCCGATGCGGACCGCGGGCAGCTGGCCGAAGTCGTCTCCCTCGATGAGGACCAGCTCGCCCATGACGAACCGGTCGTCGCTGTCCGGCCGCGGCATGACGCCGCTCTGCGGGAGGGAGCGGATGTCGCCGAGATCGATGACGCGCGAGATCTTGGGACCGCCCTCACCCGGCGAAAGTTGATCCCGTTGGACGATGTCGCGCGCGCCGGGACCCCCGCATCCTGCCACCAACACCCACACCCCGAGGATTCCCGCCGCCGCGCCTGCGAAGCGCTGGCCAGCCATTGCGCCCCAGTATAGGAGCCGACCGCTCAGTCGACCATCGCGATTGCCTCGATCTCGACCCGAGCGTCGCGAGGAAGCCGCCGCACCTCGACCGTGGCCCGGGCCGGCGGCTCGCTGGCAAAGCTCTCCCCGTACACCGCGTTCACGGCGGCAAAATCCCCCATATCGACCAGGAAGATCGTCGTCTTCACCACCCGCGACAGACTCGTCCCCGCGGCCTCCAGCACCGCGCTCAGGTTCGCCATCACCTGCCGCGTCTCCGCCGAGACATCGCCACCGCCGACCAGCTGCCCACTCTTCGGATCGAGCGCGATCTGCCCCGAGCAGAAGACCAGGTTCGCCGTCCGCACCGCCTGCGAATAAGGACCGATCGCCCCCGGCGCCGATCCCGTAGAAACCACCACACGAGCAGCCGTCATGCCCTCTCCCTAGCACACATAACCAATCGAGCGCGATTGACAGCCCGAACCGCTCTCGCTAAAACGCCGACTCTCGGTCCACACCGAGCCATGCGAGCGTAGCTCAGCGGTAGAGCACTGCTTTCACACGGCAGGGGCCACAGGTTCAATCCCTGTCGCTCGCACCAGATTGAGAGGCGACGGCGCGATGCTGGCGAGTCCCTCGGAGGCGGTTGCCACGCGGTTGTCACGGCCGTTATCGGCACCAACCCGCGCACCGAGCATGACCAGGATGCGCTCGTCGGGGTCGGCGATCGACGCGCCAGCGGCGAGGACCTCGGCGGGGATCGATCGCCGATGCGTCTCGGCGTGGTGCACGTAGCGCATCGTCTGCGAGATCGTCGTGTGGCCGAGCCATGCCTGAAGGCGCCACGGGTTCACGCCGAGCTGGGCCGCGTGCGTCGCGAACGAGTGGCGGAGTACGTGCCAGCTCCGCTCCGGCAGGCCGGCCAAGCGGCAGATGCGATAGATCCGGTGGCCCTTCACCAGCCCCTCCGAGACGCCCTCCTCGCCTGGGTGGCGGACGACGCGGCCGCGCCGGACGGTCGGCAGGTTGGTTAGCGCCCGGAGAAGGTGCGGCGTCACCGGCACGCGGCGCGACCGGCCCCCCTTCGTCGGCCCCTCGATGCCCTGACGGATCTGCCGCGCGATTGTGATCGTCCCGGCCACCAAGTCGAGGTCCTCCCATCGCAGCGCGACCACCTCGCCGATGCGGAGGCCCGCCTCGCCGGCCAGGAGCACGGCGGCGAGCCACTCTTCCCCTTCGCGCTCGGCCGCGGCGGCAATGCGCGCGTACTCGGAGAACTCCCACGCCTGGATCTCCGGCTTCTCGCTGCGCCCCAGCTTCACGCGCGGCGCCTGCTCGAGCACTCCGGCCTCCTCGGCGTAGCGGAGGGTCTTCGAGAGGATGGCGAGGAGGTTGCTCCTGGTCTTGGGCGAGAGGGGCCGGCCGGCCCTGCCCTTCTTGGCGATGAGCTCGGCCTTGAACCGCTGGATGGCCGCGGCGTCGATCTGGTCGAGCGGCACGTCGCCGAACGCTGGCCGAGGTGGTGCTCGAAGGCGCTCCGCTTCTC
>Ga0193753_10000902_pt1 | contig 27303 bp, 28 predicted proteins | sample H1c2metaG_FD_144925 | JGI IMG/M metagenome (GOLD analysis project Ga0193753, IMG submission 144925) | Soil microbial communities from a riparian zone of the East river system, Colorado, United States - H1c2 | ecosystem: Environmental > Terrestrial > Soil > Riparian zone | place: USA: East... | reverse complement strand
TGCTGTCCGACGAGTTCTTCCTGAACCGCGACTGGCCGAGGGCGAGCGCGGTGGCCATCGCGATGCTGCTGCTGCTGGTCGTGCCCATCATGATCTTCCAGCGTTTCCAGAACAAAGAACTGCAGGCCGCGAAGAAATGAGCCCCCTGAAATGAGCAAATCGAAATGAGAACGCAGGGGTGGTTCAGCAAGACGATGTTGGGATTCGGCTTTTTCTTCCTGTATGTGCCGATCCTCTCGATGGTCTTCTTCTCATTCAACAATTCGCGCCTCGTGACGGTGTGGGATGCCGCCAATTCCCCGACCCTCAAGTGGTACGGGCGGCTGTTCAGCGACAACGCCATCCTGTCGGCCGCATGGCTATCTATCCAGGTCGCCGCCATGTCGGCCACCGGCGCGGTGATCCTGGGCACCCTCTCGGGCCTGGTGTTGTCGCGTTTCGGGCCGTTCCGGGGCCGCGCCATCCTCCAGGGCCTTACTACCGCCCCGCTGGTCATGCCCGAGGTCATCACCGGCCTGTCCATGCTGCTGTTGTTCGTGTCGCTGGAACAGCTGTTTCAGCACATGTTTGGCTGGCAGTTCGACCGCGGCGTAGCCACTATCACCATCGCGCACATCACTTTCACCATGGCCTACGTCACGGTGGTGGTCCAGTCGCGGCTCGCGGGCTTCGACGATTCTCTGGAGGAAGCGGCGCTCGACCTCGGCGCCCGGCCGGCGAAGGTGTTCTTCCGCATCACCGTGCCCCTCATCCTGCCCGCCATCCTGTCCGGATGGCTGCTGGCATTCACTCTTTCCTGGGACGACCTCGTGGTAACGCAGTTCGTCTCGGGCCCTGGGTCCAATACGCTGCCCATGGTCATATTTTCTCGTGTTCGACTAGGTGTAAGCCCGGTCGTCAATGCCCTAGCTACGATAATGGTCCTGGTAGTGGCATTGGGCGTGGTCCTGTCGGCATTTCTCATGCGCCGGCAGGAACAGCGTCGCAAACGCGAGGAACAGATGGCCGCCGCCGGCTAACTACTGCTAAACTTCCACCATCGACAATTTGACGAGGATTCGATCAATGGCCAAATCAGCCCGTAAACACAATGCTCCCTGGACGCCCGCAGACCTCAAGAAGATGCGGCAACTTGCCAAAGAAAAGCTCTCTGCCCGCCTTGCCGCCAAGGAACTGGGCCGCTCCACCGGTGCGGTCAAGTACAAGGCGATGGTGGAAGGCATTCGCTTCCGTTTCATCGATCAGCCCGCTGGCGTTCAGCTGAAGCTCGCCCGCAAGGCCAAGCGCGCCAAGAAGAAGTAGGCGTCAGACGAAGACGCCGCGTACGGGGGTGCGCGGCGGCTTTCTTCAAGCCGATGAGTTTTCCGGAAGGGTTCCAGGGCAAATTGCCCGACGTCGGCACCACGATCTTCACCGTGATGTCGCGCCGCGCCGCAGAACTGGGCGCGGTCAATGTGGGGCAGGGCTTCCCTGACTACCCCATCGATCCACGACTGGCCGCCTGCGTCACGGACGCGGTCGCTGCCGGATTCAACCAGTACGCACCCATGGAAGGCAGTCTTGCCCTCCGTGCCGCCATCGCCGCCAAGATCACCGCGGGGGGTGGCCGCGAAGTCGACCCCGAAACCGAGATCACGGTCACCTGCGGGGGCGCCGAATCTATCTACTCCGCCATCCAGGCCATGGTGGGCGCCGGCGACGAGGCCCTGGTCTTCGACCCGGCCTACGATGCCTACGACCCGGCGATCCGGCTCGCGGGCGGGCGCTGCATCCACATTCCACTCGAGGCGCCGCACTTCCGTTATGACTGGGATCGCGTCCGGAGCCTGGTGACCGACCGGACCCGGCTCATCCTCATCAACAATCCGCACAACCCGGCCTGTACCGTCGCGTCGGCCGCCGATCTCGACGCGCTGGCGCAGCTGACGCGCGACCGGCCGATCGCCGTGCTGGCCGACGAGGTTTACGAACACGTCCAGTACGACGGGCGCGTGCATCAGTCGGTGATCAACCATGAAGAACTGCGATCGCGGAGTTTCGCGGTCTATTCCTTCGGCAAGACGCTGCACATCACCGGGTGGCGCGTGGGCTATTGCGTGGCGGCAAAGACACTCACTCACGAGCTTCGCAAGGTGCACCAGTTCAACGCCTTCAGCACGAGCGCACCGCTGCAGCAGGCGATCACGCTCTATCTACAGCGTCATCCGGACGCGTGGCGCACGCTGGCCGCGTTCTTCAGCGCCAAGCGCGACCTGCTGCGCCAGCGCCTGGCCGGCAGCGGCCTCGTGTTGCCGCCCGCCGAGGGCACGTATTTCCAGTTGGCCGACTATGGCGCTGTCGCCGACGTGAACGACGTGGAGTTCACCGAGCGGCTCATCAACGAAGCCGGCGTTGCCGTCATCCCGTTGTCGCCGTTCTACCGGGAGCCGCCCGCCGGCATGCGAATCGTGCGGCTGTGCGTGGCCAAGCGCGATGAAACGCTGACCGAAGCCGCGGCGCGCATCAGCGCGTACACTCGGGGGAAGAGAGAAAAGCCATGAGCTTTCGAGTCAGCATCGCCCAACAACCGCTGGTCTGGCAGGACGCGGCGGCCAATCGCGCGCACTTTGCGAAACTCCTGGGCCCACTTGCGGGCACCACCGACCTCGTCGTGCTGCCCGAGATGTTCACCACGGGATTCACGATGAAACCCGAGGAGCATTCCGAGCCTGCTGATGTCCCGACGCGCGCCTGGCTGCAGGAACAGGCATTGGCAATCGACGCCGCGGTCGGCGGCAGCGTGTCGGTCAACGAGCACGGCCGCTACTTCAACCGCTTCATGATCGCGACCCCCGGTGGCCTCACGTACTGGTACGACAAGCGTCACCTGTTTCGCATGGGTGGCGAGCATCGCCACTTCCACGCCGGTGCACATGCGCTCATCGTCGAGTGGCGTGGAGCGCGCCTGTGCCCGCTGGTGTGCTACGACCTGCGCTTCCCGGTGTGGAGCCGGCGCCGTCCCGAGCTCGACTACGACGTGGTCATCTATGCGGCCAACTGGCCGGCGGCGCGCCGCTTCGCGTGGACATCCTTGTTACGCGCCAGGGCCATCGAGAACCAGGCCTACTGCATCGGCGTGAATCGCGTCGGCGACGATGGCGCGGGCATCGCGCATTCCGGCGACAGCGTGGTGCTCGACTTCACCGGGCAGCCGCTGCTGGAACTCGGTGAACACGCGCAGGTGATCACCGTGCCGCTCGATCTGCCGGGCTTGCGCGCCTGGCGCGACAAGTTTCCCGCGCATCTCGATGCGGATGCCTTTACTCTGGAATCATGAAGAAGCCGACGCTCGTCAACCACCCGCCCGAGACTTCGCCGCCGCCCGGCAACCTGCCGGTCATCGCGCCTATCTACCAGAGCGTCAAGTACGAATTCGAGTCGGTGGACGACACCTTGCGCATGTTGCGCGGCGAGACGCCTGGCTACTTCTACATGCGGGCCAGCAACCCCACCACGCGCCAGCTCGAGCTGACGCTGGCGCAGCTCCAGGACCGGGACGATTGCCTGGCCACGGCCTCCGGCGTGAATGCCATCGCGCAGACGCTCATTGGCCTCACGAAGCAGGGCGACCACATCCTGTGCTTCGTGGAAACCTACGGCCCCACGCGCAACATCATCCGGCGGCTGCTGTCACGGTTCGGCGTCGAGTACACCATGCTCTCCATCGAGGACATGGCCGGCATCGAAAATGTTCTGGCGACGCGCCCGACGCGCGTGGTGATCTTCGAGAGCCCCACCAATCCCATCACCAAGGTGGCGGACATCGAGCGGCTGGTCGAGCTCGCGCATCGGCACGGCGCGCTCGCGGTCATGGACAACACCTTCGCCGGCTTTCACCAGCACGGTGAGTATGAAGTCGACCTGTTCGTGCACAGCCTCACCAAGTACGCCTCGGGCACCGGTGATGTCATGGGAGGTGCCGTGATCGGACGGCGTGAGCTCATCGAGGCGTTGCGAGCGGACTTCGCGGTGCTCGGCGCGCTGCTCGATCCGCATGCCGCTTTCCTCGTGCAGCGCGGGCTCAAGACCTACTTCGTGCGCTACCGGGACCAGACGCGCAGCGCCCAGGCCATCGCCGAGCACCTGGCCGCCCATCCGGCCGTGAGCAAGGTGCACTACCCCGGTCTCCCTGGCCACCCACAGGCGGCGCTCGCCAGGAAGCAGATGCGCGAGGCGGGCACGGTGGTCAGCTTCGATATGAAAGACGGTGGGGAGGCGGCCCGGCGATTCTGCGAGGGCCTCAAGTTGTTTGCCCTCACCGCGAGCCTCGGGTCCACCGAATCGCTCGTCATGGCGCCACAGCTCATCGGCACGCGCGATTTCACTCCCGAGCAGGCGCGCCAGTCGGGCATCGCTTCGGGCACCGTTCGCCTGTCCATCGGGCTCGAAGACCTGGGCGACCTCATCGCCGACATCGACCAGGCCCTGCGTTAATGGGGACGCGCTAATGGGGTCAGGCGCCGCTGCGGCGCCGTTCTTCGATTCCTAGCAAACGGGGACGCACCTCCCGGTACCACTTGGCATTTCCGGCTGGATGCGCTGGACGCGCAGGCGCCGCGACCTAAAACTCACGGGCGTTACATTCGATTGTGAGCTTATGTTGAATCGTCCCGAGTCGAGCAGCAGCGATGCGCTCGACATCCGCCGCACCATCGGCGCGCAATTGCGCGAATCGCTGCAAGAACTTCCTCCCACACCTTTCGACTGGTCGACGTTCGATCCTACGAGCGCGTTGCGCAGCGGTGGGCCCGTTATCGGCGATGCCTCGGACCTGCGCCTCGCCGCGCTCATGAAGCTGCTGTGCACGGCCCCGGCGCGGGCGCCCGAACTGCGCGCTCTCTGGAATGAATCCGTCGTGACGGCGGAGTATTCGCTGCGCCTCGCGCCGATGCTGAATGCCGATCCGGGCACCTGCGCCACGGCCGCGCTGCTGCACCGGCTGGGCGACCTGCTCACGCTGCGCGTGATCGGCACGCTGGAACACGCCATGCGCGTACGCCTCGATGCGGCGAGCAGGGCGGATCTGTGCGCGGAGCATGGCGGTGACCTGCTCGACCGTGCGGTGCGCGACTGGGGCGTCCCGCCGCGTGCCGCGGCCACGGCGGCGGAATGGCGCCGCCTGCGCGAATTCCCTTCGGCGGCGGCGGAAGCCACGGCCGTCTATCTGGCGCGGTTGTTTGCCATCGAACGGCTGTCGCCGCAGTTCTGCGCGCCCGGCATGATCGAACACGCCTGCGAGGAAGCCGGCATTGGCGCGGCCGCGGTGGAGCGGTTGCGTGACGAGTCCGCGATTGCGCCCGCGGTAGTTTGAAACGGGCCGTTTGAATGAAAAAGGGGATGCACCGCGAGGTGCGTCCCCTTTTGCTAGGAAACGAAGAATGTCCCCAATTCCTCGCCTACATGTTGCGGATCAGCGCATCGCCGAATTCCGAGCACTTCACTTCCTTGGCGCCTTCCATGAGACGCGCGAAGTCGTAGGTGACGGTCTTCTGGGCGATGGTCTTGTCCATCGCGCTGATGATCGCGTCGGCCGCTTCGGTCCAGCCCATGTAACGCAGCATCATCTCGCCCGAGAGGATTACCGAGCCCGGATTCACCTTGTCGAGGTCGGCGTACTTCGGCGCCGTGCCGTGCGTGGCTTCGAACACCGCGTGGCCCGTGAGGTAGTTGATGTTGGCGCCCGGCGCGATACCGATGCCGCCGACCTGCGCCGCCAGCGCGTCGGATAGATAGTCGCCGTTGAGGTTGGTGGTGGCGATCACGTCGAACTCATCGGGACGCGTGAGCACCTGCTGCAGCGCGATGTCGGCGATGGCGTCTTTCACGAGGATCTTGCCGCTCTTGAGCGCGGCAGCCTGCTCGTCGTTCGCGGCCTTCTCACCCGACGCGGCCTTGGTGCGGCCCCATTCTTCCCAGGTGTAGAACTTGCTCTTGAACTCACCGCTCTCGGCCAGCGCATACGCCCAGTTGCGGAACGCGCCTTCGGTGAACTTCTGGATGTTGCCCTTGTGCACGATGGTGACGCTGCGGCGCTTGAACTCGAGTGCGTATTCCAGCGCGGACTTGAACAGCCGCTCGGTGCCTTCCTTCGACACGGGCTTGAAGCCGATGCCGGAAGTGTCGGGGAAGCGGATCTTGGCAAACGCTTTCGGGAAGGCCTGCTTGAACAGCTCCTTGAACTTCTTGTTCTCTTCGGAGCCGTGTTCGAATTCGATGCCGGCGTAAATGTCTTCCGTGTTCTCGCGGAAGATGACCATGTCGACCTTCTCGGGCGCCTTGACCGGCGAGGGCACGCCCTTGAACCAGCGCACCGGGCGCAGGCAGACGTACAGGTCTAACATCTGTCGCAACGCCACGTTCAGCGAACGGATGCCGCCACCAATCGGCGTGGTCAGCGGGCCCTTGATGGACACCAGGTATTCGCGGCAGGCCTCGACCGTTTCGTCGGGCAGCCAGTTGTTGAACGCCTTGAAGGATTTCTCGCCCGCGTAGATCTCGAGCCAGTGAATCTTCTTCTTGCCGCCGTAGGCCTTGGCCACCGCGGCGTCCATGACGCGTACGCTGGCGTGCCAGATGTCGGGGCCGGTGCCGTCACCGATGATGAACGGGATGATGGGCTGATCGGGAACCGTCAGCTTGCCGTTCTGGATGGTGATCTTCGCTCCGCCTGCCGGCGGCGTGACTTTGGGACTCGTGGGCAGGATAGCCATCGTGTTTACTTTCTCTCATCACGGGGGTGGGAATCGGAAGGGCCGCGATGCTAGCACAGCGTGCTTTGTTGCATCCGGAGCCCGCTACAATCCTGTCCCATGGCAAAAACGCTCGATTCCACCCCGCTCGCCGACGGGTTTTCCATGCCCGCGGAGTACTCGCCCCACGCGGGTTGCTGGATGCTCTGGCCGGAACGGCCCGACAACTGGCGCCTGGGCGCTTTGCCTGCACAGCAGGCCTTCGCGAACGTGGCGGTTGCCATTGCGCGCTTCGAGCCCGTCACCGTCGGGGCTTCGGCCGCGCACTTCGAATTCGCGAGGGCGCAGCTTCCGGCACACGTGCGCGTCGTCGAGATGTCCCACGACGATGCATGGATGCGTGACGTGGGCCCGACGTTCGTGACGAACGGCCGCGGTGTCCGTCGTGGTGTCGATTGGCGCTTCAATGCCTGGGGCGGACTTTCGGGCGGGCTCTATTTTCCCTGGGACCAGGACGATCTCGTCGCAAACAAGGTCCTCGAGATCGAAGGCGCCGATCGCTACCGGGCCCGCATCATCAACGAAGGCGGCGCCATCCATGTGGATGGCGAGGGCACGGCGCTGGTGACCGAACAGGTACTGCTGAACTCGAATCGCAATCCCGGCTTTGCGAAGGAAGAGATGGAAGGGCACCTCAAAGCCTATCTCGGCGTGCAGGCGGTCATCTGGCTGGGCGAGGGTGTCGTCGACGATGAAACCGGCGGTCACGTCGACAATCTCGCCTGTTTCCTGCGACCCGGCGCCGTGGCATTGCACTGGACCGACAACAAGCGCGATCCGCAGTTCGCGGTGTCGCAGGACGCGCTCCGGCGACTTGTCGCCGCGCGCGATGCGCGTGGCCGCCGCCTCACCGTGATCAAGCTGCCGGCTCCCGGACCGCTGCGCTATCGGCCGGAGGAGGTCGTGGGTGTGCAGGTGCGTGACAACGTGCGCGGCAGGATTGCAGGCATGCGGCTGGCGGGCAGCTACGTGAACTTCTACATCGCCAATGGCGGCATCGTCATGCCCTTGCTGGATCCACGCACTGACAAGGTCGCGGCCGCGAAGCTCAAGCGCGCGTTCCCCGGTCGCAAGGTGGTCGGCGTCCCGGCGCGCGAGATCCTGTTAGGCGGCGGCAACATCCATTGCATTACTCAGCAGGTGCCAAGGTGAGCCAGAAAACCGTGCCGCGACGCGACATTCCCGACCGCCTGCGAATACGGCCGGGTTCGCGAACCAAGCTCCTCGATGCCGACGCCGATCGTTGTTTTGGCTGGGAGAAAGAAAAAGCGATTGCGGCCACCACCGAAAACCTCGTCCGGCTCGAAGAGCTGCAATACAAGATGTACGCCGACCAGCGCTTCGCCATGTTGGTAGCCCTGCAAGCCATCGACGGCGGCGGCAAGGACAGCACCATCCGGCGCGTGTTTGGTGCCTTCAATCCCCAGGGTTGCACCGTCACTGCTTTCAAGGCGCCCAGCGCAGACGACCTGCGCCACGACTATTTGTGGCGCATCCACAAACATGCACCGCCGCGGGGCGAGATCGCCGTATACAACCGATCGCACTACGAAGACGTGCTCATCGTTCGCGTGAATGACCTCGTTCCCGAAGATGTCTGGGCCCGGCGTTACGAGCAGATCAACGAATTCGAGCGGCTGCTCACCGCATGCAATACCCGGGTTGTAAAAATTTTCCTGCAGATCAGCAAGGAGGAGCAGCGCCTGCGTTTCCAGGAGCGGCTTACGGACAGGCGCAAGAACTGGAAGTTCGATACCGGCGATCTGGAGAAGAGACAGCAGTGGGCCGCCTACACGCGGGCGTTCGAGGCGATGTTTGCCAGGTGCTCGACCGAACACGCGCCGTGGTACGTAGTGCCCGCAAATCGCAAATGGTTCCGCGATTTCGCGGTCTCACAGCTGCTTATTTACGAGTTTGAGCAGCTGCCGTTGCGTTTTCCGGCTCCTAACTTCGACCCTAAGACAATTAAACTTGTTTGAGGGCCTCGTGAGTTGATAGGCGCCGGTTGTCAGACATGTCTGCATCCGGCGACGATTGACTCCAACCCGGGGAATTGTTGTTAGACTACGGCCCTCAAATTCCTACCACACGAATGAGAGGACTCAGGAATGGCAGCCAAGAAGAAAGGTGCTCGGCACATGCGCGAATGGTCGGCGGGCGACATGAAGAAGTTGCGCCAGTTCGCCAAGCAGAAAGTGTCGGCGCGTGTCGCCGCGCAGAAGCTGGGTCGCTCACCCGGTGCGGTGCGCTACAAGGCCATGATGGAAGGCGTCTCGTTCCGCTCCATCAACCGCAAGAAATAACTAGCGGTTCTGCAGCTCTCTGTGAGCTTCGTCCAGCCATTCCCGCTGGGCCTTGCGATAGTGAGCTGGTGCGAATTTGGCCCGGTCCAGCAGCGCTTTGAGCGTCTGCTGGGCCAGTGGCCGCTGATCCGACTTGTTCAATAACCTCGCGTAACGCACACCCGCTTCGGCTCCCGGGTAGTACTCCGAAAGCGTTGCGTACTCCGATAATGCCTTCGCCAGGTCCCCCTCGGCCTCGACCGCGCGAGCATACAGCAGGTGGCCATCCGCGGACTTGAACTCCGGATTCTTCTGGATGAGATCGTCGAGCGTGCGTCTCGCGGCCGCTGGCTCGCCCGCTTCGAACTGCGCGCGGGCGTAGCCAAGAAGCAGCTTGGGATCTTCCTGGAAAACGCCTGTCAGACAAGTCTGATAGATAGGCAGGGCCTCGCGAGCCCGGCCCAACCTCACCAGCTCATCCGCATATCTCTGGCGCGAAGCGACGTTGCCCGTAGCCTGCATTTCGATTTCGAACTTGCGGAGGTTGCCCTCCGGATCGAGCGTGCTGCGGATGCCGCGCATGGCGCGCTGGCTGGTGCGCGACTTCAACAACCCGGGAAGAATTTCGGCGCCGAAGTACACCAGTGACCCGACAAAGGGAAAGGTGATGAGCACCACGAGCACATATACCCAGATGGTGTTCCTGCCGGTCTTGATGCAGTGGATGACGAAACCGAGCGAAATCAGACCGGAGACGATGTAGATAAGCCAGGCCACGTTGCCTCTCAATTGCGGGTGTAATCCAGGGACAGGAATGCCGCGCGACCGCGCGCGGGGAAGTAACGATAGCTGCCGAACGCGAAGTCTGCGCGGTCCGCGTAGCGCTTGTCGAAAAGATTGTCGACGCGCAGCGCAAGATCGACACTGCCAACTCGCCAGTGGACCCTGCCGTTCGCCACGACATGCCCGCGATAACTGGCGGTGTTCGCGGCATCGAGGAAATACCGGTCGACATAGTTTGCATCGATGGCGGCACGAAGCCCTTGAGCGCCAATCAGCGAACCCAGGTCCACTTCGAAACTCAGCGAATGGAGATTGCGAGGCGCCGTGTCCACGTCGTTGCCATCGATGATGGTTTCGCCGCCTTCGACCGCGCGCGAGAACGCGTATTGGTGGCGGGCGAAGGTGCCATTGAGCGACACCGTGGTGTGCACGCCATCGCGGCGCAATTCGTATTCGAATCCCCGGTGGCGTGTCGATCCATCGCCCACGTTGAATCCGTTGGTCTCGCGCAGGATCACATGATGCTTGCGCATTTCATAGATCGACGTGGCCGCCGAATAGATGCTGCCGCGGTATTTCCAGCCGACTTCCACCGATTCCAGATTTTCGCTGTCGAGGTTCGCCGCCAGCTGCTGACGCTGCAACCGGTAGAGCTCGGTCGTCTCCGGCGGGCGGAAACCGGTGGCCAGGTTCACGTACAGCAGGTGGCTTGCCGCCGGATGCCAGGCGAGCGAGAAGCTCGGCGAGAGATTCTCGAAGCGGTCCGTGCGGTCGGCAGGCCGCGAGTACAGGCATCCGCCGGCGCCGCATGCCACGCCGTCGGCGGCCGTGTTGCCGTCGAGCATGCGGTTGTCGTAGTCGTAGTTAGTCGAGTCGGCGCGCAGCGCTGCGGTCGCCATGAGTACTGGCGTGATGCGATATTCGAGCGCCAGCGTGGCGCCCAGCGTCCAGGCGTCGACCGTGTAATCGTAGTGAAAGCCCGCCGGGCGAATCGCGTTGGCGGGCGGCGCCCCATCCCGGGCAATGTCGGCCTGGTACTCCGTGAGTTCCGAATCCGAGATCTCCGCATCGAGCGCCAGCCTTGCGGTGAGATCTCCGAACGGCCGGGAAGCCATGCCGCTCAGCATGAAGCTGGTCTGCGCGTTGTGCTCCATGGGCTTGCCGATGAGGAAGTGCTGCAGGAAATCCATGCGCGAGCGCCGGTAGATTCCCGCGAGCTCGAAATCGCCGTGCTCACCGAATACATCGGCTTTCTCGAACTGCGCCGAGAAGCGCGCACTCGAAGCATCCCGGAACGATTCGGGATTCGGGTTGGAGCGCGCGATGTCCTCGTCGAGGTAACTTTCGTAGCCCGTGATGAAACCCGCGGTTTCCTGGTTGAGCACCGTGCCCGCGGCACGCACGCGCAATTGCCCGCCGCCGACCTCCAGATCTCCGAGCAGGTTCAACTTGGCTTCATCGACACCCGAAGCGTCGCGCCAACCCGGCGCGCGAGTGGCGACGCCATAAGCGCCGAAACCGCGAGCCTGGTCGTCCGAGTTGAACGAGGTTGCGAAGGTGATGCGCTTGAAGGAATCCGAGCCGCCTTCCACGCCCGCCGAGAAGATCGGCAGTGAACGAACGCTGGGAGTAATGACATTGATGACGCCGTGCACGGCGCTGGCGCCGAACATCGCGGAGCCCGGGCCGCGAAGCACTTCGATCTGCCGGGCCTGTTCGTAGTTGGTCTCGAACATCTCGTTGAGATTGCAGAAGCCCGTGGGACGAATGGGCAGGCTGTCTTCCGCGACCAGGAACGCCCCACAGGCGCCGGCACCCGCGAGCACGGGCGAGCGGATGGCGCCCAGGCTCTCGGCGCCGCTGCCGCGCTGGATATAGACACCGGCGTTGTGATTGAGGACATCCGCCTGATGTTTGGAGTCGATGTCCCGGATCGTCTTGTCGTCGATGCGGCTGATGCTGGCCGGAGTCTGGAATGCCGAGCGTTTGTCGCGCGTGGCGGTGACGACGATGTCCTGGGGTTCCGCGCTTTCCACCGTTTCTTCGGCCGCGCCAGCCGCGAGGGGAGCCAGGGCGATGAGGATGAGAGTAGTGCGCATGTTTGGCTGAGCGATTATTCCTGCGAACGACTATCCTTACCACGCTACCGATGTCTATCAAAGCAAGAAAGTCAGCGTTGTTTGCCGTGCTTTGCCTCGGTCTGGCCGCTGCGCTGCCCGCGCAGGAGACGCAGGTTCCGGGCGCCGCGACTCGTCCGCGCATCGGTCTCGTCCTGTCGGGCGGCGGTGCGCGTGGCGCGGCTCACATCGGTGTGCTCAAGGTGCTCGAGGAAAACCACGTGCCCGTCGATGTCATCGCCGGCACCAGCATGGGTGCGGTGGTCGGTGGCCTGTACGCGTCCGGACTCACGGCGGCGGATGTGGAACGTGTCATGACCTCGGTCGACTGGCAGGACGCCTTCCGTGACAGCCCGCCGCGCAGCTCGCTCAATTTCCGTCGCAAGTTAGAGGACCAGAACTACCTGGTGAAGTTTCCGCTGGGCCTCAAGGGCGGGCGGTTCCGCCTGCCGCGTGGCCTGGTGCAGGGACAGAAGCTCACGCAGATCCTGCGCGGCCTCACGCTGCCCGTGGCGCAGATCCAGAATTTCGACGACCTCGCCATTCCGTTCCGCGCCGTGGCCACGGACATCGTCACCGGCGACCGCGTCATCCTCGATCATGGCGACCTAACTACGGCGATGCGCGCGAGCCTGTCGGCGCCCGGCGTGTTCTCGCCGGTGGAATCCGAGGGGCGCATGCTGGTCGATGGCGGCCTGTCGTCGAACCTGCCCATCGACGTGGCGCGCGAGATGGGCGTGGACATCCTCATCGTCGTCGACTGCGGCTTTCCGCTGCTCGAACGCGGCAAGCTGGATTCCGTGGCGACGGTGTCCAACCAGATGCTCGCCATCCTGATCCGCCACAACACCGCCGAGCAGCGCAAGACTTTGAAGGCCACGGACGTCGTGATCGACCCGGCGCTGGGCGACTTCTCTTCTCTCGATTTCAACCAGCATGCCCGGGCGATGCGCCTCGGCGAGGAAGCCGCGCGTGGCCAGTCGCAACGTCTCGCCGCGTTGTCGATTCCCGCGGAGGAGTTCCAGCGCCTCGTGGCTGCCCGCGCTGCCCAGCGGCGCACCGACGCGCCCGAAATCAAGTTCCTGCGCGTCGAACCGGGGTCCGAGCGCTATGCCGGCGCCATCAACTCGCTGTTCGGTGACCAGGTCGGCAAGCCCGTCAACGTCAAGAAGCTCGAGCGCCGTGTCGGCGAGCTGTACGGCCAGGGCAACCTGGAAACCTTCGACTATCAGCTGGTGCAAGCGGACCCTGAAGCGGGCGAGGAGCCGGGCTATGGCCTGGCGCTGGCCACACGGCGCAATTCCTGGGGCCCTAACTATCTGCGCTTCGGGCTGCAGCTGCAGAACGACTTCGAGGGAAATTCCTCGTTCAACGCCGCCGCCCGTTCCACGATGGCCGAGATCACCAAGTACGGCGGCGAGTGGGTGGTGGACCTGCAGGTGGGCGAGACGCCGCGCATATCCACCGAGCTCTATCTGCCCGTGGGATATCGCTCGCGCTGGTTCGTGATGCCGCACGCCGAGTTCCAGATTCGCACCTTGCCTTTGATCGGTGAATCCGAACGCATCCTGGCCGAGTACCGCGTGCGTACCACCGACTTCGGCGTGGACCTGGGGCGTGAACTCGGCAATTACGGTGAGATCCGCGTGGGCGCCGGGCGGACGATCGGCACAGCGCGCGTGCGCGTCGGGGATCCCCTGTTGCCGGCGACCGAGTTCGACACCCAGGATTTCTTCAGCGAGTTCCGTTACGACACCGTCGACAACATCAACTTCCCGCGCCACGGAGCCTCGTTCCAGCTCGGCTGGAAGAGGGAACACGACCTCGACGGAATTTCCCCGGATGCGAACCTGCTGGTGTTCGACCAGCTCTATGCGCATTCGTGGGGGCGCAATACCGCCATTCTCTGGACCTCGGGTGGAACGCGGCTCGACAACGAAGTCGATGAGCTGCGTTCGTACTTTGCGCTGGGCGGGTTCTTCAACCTGTCGGGAATCACGCCGGAGTCGCTGATCGGCCCTCACTATGCGATCGCGCGCGGCATCTACTACCGGCAGGTGGGGCGGGGCGGGCAGGGGTTCCTCAACGTGCCGGTGTATGTCGGCGCCTCGATCGAGGCCGGCAACGTGTGGAGCTCGCGGCACGACATATCGCTGGACAGCGCCCGGACCAACGGCAGCCTGTTCATCGGCCTGGATACGTTGTTAGGCCCGGTGTACCTCGCCACCGGTTTCGATGAGGGCGGCGGCTCGGCGTATTACCTGTTCCTGGGCCGGACTTTTTGACGGCTGACGCCGACGCAGGAAACCGACGCCAAAGCGGCGTCGTACATCAAATTGTGAAGATCAAAGAGAGAGGCTTAGAGGCCGCGGCTCTCGTGGAGCTTCTCGACCTTGTCGAACTTCAGCGCCGGCTTGTCGCCGGGGCGTGAATACTCATGCTTGCGCGCCATCTCGGCCAACGCCGCGTCGCGCTCGGCCGCCGTGCCGTACCAGTGCGTCTTGTTCCAGTCCGCGCCGAGCAGCTTCTTGAACGGATCACCCGCCTTCAGCGTGATGCGCACGCCGAAGGGACGCTGAATGCCCGCGTCGGGGCGACGCAGGTTGTGAGGAGCGGCAATACCCATGAGTTCTCCAGCCGGCAGGAGAGCCGCGCGGCGCATAGGGTACGAAGCGTCGCCGGCGAGAGCAAGTCTGGCCGGCGATGCGTCGTCTGGAGCTCCGGCCAGCGCTAAAACTCCCAGTTCAATGAGGCTGAAACCGCCAGCGGCTCGCCGTAGTGCGTGTTGTCGTAGTTGTCGAGCACGTAGTACTTCTCGTCCAGCAGGTTGCTGCCGTTCAACTGCACGGAAATCTTCGGCGTGAACTGGTAGCGCGCCATGAGGTTGATCTGCGTGACGTCGCCCTGGCGCAACGTGACGCTGCCATCGGGGGCGCCCACGAGCGTGTAGCTGTCGGACTGCCAATTGACGCCGCCGCCCAGCGTGAGCTTGTCGAGTGCCGCCGGGTGCCAGGTCGCAAACGCGCGCACCAGCGTGCGCGGCACGAACGTGCGGATCGCGAGGCCATCTGCATCTTCGATGAGATAGCGCGTCCAGCCGAGCGACCCATTCCAGTGCTCGCCCAGCGTGCCCGAGGCTTCCAGCTCGAAGCCGCGCGTGCGCGTGCCGTCGACGGGGCGCGACGCCTGCATGCCGGCATGTCCGGGCACCGGAATGGGCTCGCCGTCTTCGTCGAACGCCGCCTCCGCGACGTTGTCCTGCTTCGTCTCGAACAGCGTGAGCGCGGTGTTCAGGCGCCCATCGAAGTGTTCGCCCTTGATGCCGAATTCCACGCTGTTGCCGTCGACGGGATCGAGGTATTTCGCGTTCTCGTCGAGCGCCAGTTGCGGCTTGAAGATTTCCGTGTAGCTCGCGAACGCCGAGAAATTCTTGCTGATGTCGTAGATCAGGCCGGCGTAGGGGATGACCTTCTTGTATTCATCGTGGAAGGTTTCGTCGGGCGAGTCATAGAAGTAGAAATGATCGGTCTTCCACGTGCTGTAGCGCAGGCCGGCCAACGCCTTGAGCGGCTCGGAGAGCACGAAGCGTCCCGCCACGTAGAAACCGCTCTGGCGAGAATCGACGTTCGTGAGCACGAAGCCATCCGCGTCGAATTCCGGTCTTGCGTACGTGCCATCCCATTCGAAGAAATTGCCGACCGGCGCGAGCTCGCCCGGCGCGTACTCGTTACCCGTGTTCTCCACCTTCGAACCGTTGTAGCCCACCACCAGCTCGTGTTCGCGGCCGAACAGCGTGACGGCGCCCGCGGCATGCACGTCGAGAGCCAGCGTGGTGATCTCGCCGTCGCTGCGATAGGCAAATGGATCGAGCCCCTCGCCAGTCTCGGGATCCGGGAAGCCGTACACGTAGAACAGCGCCAGGTCTTCTTCGAAGCGGCGCCAGCTCAAGGTGCTGCGCAATTCCCAGCCGTTCCCGAAGGAATGCTGGGCTTCCGCGAAAGCGGAGGTGGTCGTGCGATCCCAGAAGGCCCAGTCCGGTGCCGTGCTCACCGATCGCGCCCAGTTCGCCGGTGATCCGTCGCCAAGGAACAAGGGGAACGAGCCCCAGGTGTTGGCCTGAGGGCTGTTGTCCTGGTAGTCGACGCCCACGGAGAGCCGGGTGTTCTCCGACAGATCCGCGTCGACGATGCCGTACAGAACGGTCTTTTCCTTGTTGTAGAAGTTCTGGAAGGACTCCGTGTCCTGGTACACGCCGACGAATCGCGCGCGCACGGTGCCGTCGCTAGTTAGATGCGTGGAGACGTCCGCGTCGAGGCGGTAGTCGTTCCACGACCCCGCGGTGAATCCCAGGCTGGCCGCGAGGTCCTGGCTGTCCGCGTGCTTGCGATGCAGATTGATCGACGCTGCCGGGCTTCCAGCGCCCGTCATCAGGCCCGTGGCGCCACGAACGATTTCGATGCGCTCGTACAGCGCGGTGTCGATGGTCTCGTCGATCGATTCCGTGCTGAAGTTGCCTTCGGCCGGCACACCGTCGTACACCAGGTTGTCGATGACGAAGCCGCGCGCGGTGAAGATCACGCGCTCGGTGTCCCAGGCATAGGTGTACACGCCGGGCGTGTTGTCGAGTACGTCCTGCAGCGACTGCAGGTTCTGGTCGTCGAGGCGTTCGCGCGTGACGATCGTGACGGACTGCGGCGTCTCGCGCAGGGAAAGCGGTAGTTGGGTGGCGGTGCTGGTCGCTTCGGCCGTGGCCTCGACGCGAATGGTCTGCAACGTTTTGGGGTCCCTGGCCGTATCCCCTTCCGCAGAGACACTCACTTGAATGCCAAGCGTTCCGGTAAGGCACGCCAAAGACAGCAGGGCAGTTCTGAACCGCATGACCAATCCTTCAGTGGCTCGAGCCACATAGATAAGAAGGGGATGGCTGGCGGCCTCGCCTCCGGAAGGAGGGCGGGTTGACTGGCTGGTCCCAGGAGCCCCGAAGGGCCGATTTGAGGCCCAGATGATAATTATTCTTATTTGAGAAGAACAGGGGGTAAACCGGCTTATTGCCGTTTTGTCATGGCATCCCTTCAACCTTTGCCCGGCAAAAAGCCTCAATTCGGACAGGCATTTGCGCGCATGCGGGCGAGGCCAATAGCATCCAGCAGCCGGGGAGTGGGCAATCATGCGAAACGTTTCAATTCTGGGTCTGGCATTGCTCCTCGCGACAGCGGCGAGCGCGCAGGTGCCCACGTCGATGGTGGAACGCGAAGCCTTTCGATCGCAGATGGTGAAGCGAATGCGCATTGTGGATCGCGCGTACGAGCTGCGCCCGCGGCGTCGCGACGAGCCGCTGCGTTACCTCAACATCTCCGACTATGAAGTTCGCGAGATCCAGCTCATGGCCGAGAAGTACCTCCCGAAGGTCTTGCTGAACATCTCGCCGGTAGTCGCCGGTTGCCCCTGCGAAGAGGGCCCGCAATGCACCGACCAGGTGTACATCGTGGCGGAGAGCGGGCAGTCATCCAAAGGGCTGCAGATGTCACGAATCCGGAATGCATGGGTTGTCGGGAGTGTGCAGCAGTGGTGGCTGAAGCGCGACGCGCTGGAGGCCAGTTCTGGGAAGATGAGCTATGAGAAGCGTGAGAGCGCAATGAACGAACTGGTCCGCGATTTCCCGATGTGCGCGGGCGAACTGGTGCCCGCGGAAAACAAGACGGCTTCCGTGCCGAAAGCAGAAACCAAGAAATGACGAAGAAACGAGCTTCCATCACCGTCCGCCCTGTCAGACCCGAGGACCACGATGCATGGAGACCGCTCTGGGACGAATACAACACGTTCTACGAGCGCACCGGCCCCACCGCTTTATCCGAAGAAATGCACGACACGCTGTGGCGGCGGTTTTTCGACGCCAGCGAGCCGGTGCACTGCATCGTGGCCGAGCGCGATCACAAGGTGGTCGGCATGTGCCATTACCTCTATCACCGCAGCACCTCGCGCATGGAACTGCTGTGCTACCTGCAGGACCTGTTCACCGCGCCTGACTACCGCGGCCACGGCATCGGCCGCGCGCTCATCGAACGCGTGTACGAAATCGCGAAGGAGGCGGGCTGCAAGCGCGTGTACTGGCAGACGCACACCACGAACACGCCGGGGCGCACGCTGTACGACAAGGTGGCGAAGCACTTCGGTTTCATCGTCTACGCCAAGGATGTCTGATGGCCGCATGCAAACCTCCGGCAGGGTTTGCATGCATCTCTGAAGAGACAAGGATGAGCTTCAAGAGGGACTGAGCGTGCCCGTTACACCATTTCATTTCGGTCCCGGCGTGTTGTTTCACGCCGCCGCGCCGCGCAGAGTGAGCTTCATCGCTTTCGTGGCCGCGAATTGCATCACCGACTGCGAGTCCGTCTACCACATCCTGAGCGGCCACTTTCCGGTGCACCGTTTCCTGCACACCTTCGTCGGTGCCACGCTGGTCGCTGCCATCACGGTCGTGTTGTTCCTGCTGATGCGCGGCCTGGCGCGGAAAAGCCGGTTGCCAGACTGGTTCGAATGGCAGCAACTGACGCTGTTGCCGGTCATCGTGGGGGCGTTGCTCGGCAGCTACTCGCATGTAGTGCTCGACGGCATCATGCATGCCGACATGCGGCCATTCGCGCCGTGGAGCGATGGCAATCCGTTTCTGCACCTGGTGCCCTTGAGCGTGCTGCATTGGGCGTGCGTGTTCTCCGCCGTTGCGGGCGGGTTGTTATGGCTGCGCCTGCGCAATCGGAGTTCCACAGCGCAGGTGTGACGCGGGCCTCGACACCCGGCCGGTAAGTGTATTAATGTCTCGATACACAGTTTCACTGGGTATCGCGTGTTCATACTCAATCCGCAATCCGGCATCCCGATCTACCGGCAGATCCTCGAGCAGGTGAGGCGCATGGTGGCGAGCGGCCAGCTGCCGCCCGGCACTGCGCTGCCCTCCGTGCGCGATCTCGCGCTGCGCCACACCATCAACCCGATGACCATTTCCCGCGCCTACAGCATTCTCGAAACGGAGGGGCTGCTGGAACGCAACCGCGGCCGGCCCATGACGGTGGCCAGCCAGGCGAAAAACCACTCGCAGCTGCCGAAGCGGCTGCAGCAGATCGGTCCGCTGGTCGAACAGACCGTCGTCGCCGCCAAACAACTTCAATTGACCGAGGCAGAGCTGGTGAAAACCGTCCGCCGTGAATGGGAGCAGAACGATGAATAGCGCCAGCGTCGAAGCGTCAAACCTGAGCAAGGCATTCGGACAGAAGCAGGTTCTGCAGGGCATGTCGTTCGGCGTGTCGCCGGGCGATGTGATTGGTGTGCTTGGCAAGAACGGCGCGGGCAAGACCACGCTGCTCGAACTCATGCTGGGGTTCACAGCGCCCACGGCGGGTGCAATTCGCGTCTTCGGCCACGAGAGCCACAGGTTGCCTGGCGCCATCAAGGCGCGCGTTGGCTTCGTGCCGCAGCAGGACGAACTACTGGACCAGCTGACGGTGGCCGACCAGCTGCGCGTCATAGCGTCCTTCTATTCGCACTGGGATTCCGCGCTCATCGAACGGCTGTGCGGGGAGTGGGGCGTCAACGTGAATGCGCGCATCAAGAGCATGTCGGTGGGCGAACGGCAGAAGCTCTCCATCCTGCTGGCGTTCGGTCACAAGCCGGAGCTGCTGATTCTCGATGAACCGGTGGCCAGTCTCGATCCCATCGCACGCCGCCAGTTTCTCGAACAGCTCCTCACCATCTCGACGGACGGCCAGCGGGCCATCGTATTTTCGTCGCACATCGTGTCGGACATCGAGCGGCTCGCGAATCGCATCTGGATTCTCAAGGACGGCAAACTCGACTGGCAGGGCGATCTCGATTCACTGAAGGAGTCCATCGTGCGGCTGCATATTCGCGGCACGGGCGCGGAGCTTCCGCAGTTCAGGATTCCCGGCGTGCTCAATGTTCGGCGCGATGGTGCATTTGCGACGGCGGTAGTGCGCGACTGGACGAGCGAAGCGCAGGCGGCGTTGGAGAAGGACGCTGCGGTGCAGGTCGAAGTGGAAATGCTCGGGCTCGAAGAGATCTTCGTGGAGCTGCATAAATGAAAGCCATCGCGCGGCTCGTCTTTTCGTACTTCACGGGCACGCCGGTGCTGCGCGCCTGCACCATCGGCGGGCTCGCGCTGATGGCCATCGATTTCTACTTCGTCGCCACGCAGCCGCAGTCGGGCGAGAAGCTCTGGATCGCAATACTGGGGTTGATGTTCTTCTTCGTCGGCAGCTCACTGATGCCCGTGATGTTCGGGCGCCTTGCACGCAGCCACTCGGTCGGCGTGCTGCCTGGAGGCCGCGTCAAACTACTACTGAGCGCGTTCGTTACCATCCTGCTGGTGGCGCTTCCGGTCGGGGTCCTCTCGCCGGCGTCCTTGATTGCGACCAACAGCAGCCTTGCGGAAGTCATGAAAGATCCACGGGCGCGCGACTATGTCGTCGGGGTTGCCGCTCTCACGTTCAGTTCCGCGGTGCTGTTCGCGGGCTGGATGTATCTCGCGATGTGGTTCCTGACCAGCCAGCGCAACATGGCCGGCCTCTTCAAGGGCCTGCTCGTAGTCATGCTGGTGATGTTCGCGCCGGCGCGTGAGATTCATGAATTCACGGTGTCGCTTTCCTGGAATCTGCTGCAGATCGCCATCATCTGGTTCGTGTTTGGCGCCGGCTTTTTGTGGTGGCCGCGGTTCAAGTCAGCGCGCGCGCGCCATACCGGCGAGAGGTTCGCGGGTCTGGCCGGCGTGCTCACCGGACGCACAGCGGGCCGGGAATTCGATGTGATGCTGGGCACGGCGAATCCATGGCTGCTCGTTGCGGCCCTCGCATTGCCACTCGTGCTCATGACCCGCTTCGTGCACGAGACCCCGTCCGTCTGGGTGTACTTCCTGACCATCTTCAGCGCGGTCACCGGGGCGTATTCGGGTCAGGCCGTGCAGCGCAGCCGCGCATTGTGGTTGCGAGGCGACTGGTCGCGCACTGCGCTCTTTTCGTTGGTGGAACGTTCCGTCTGGCGCCACAACGCCCACGTGCTCGGCGCGCTGGCGCTGGTCATTGTCGGAGTCGGACTCGATGCGGGTTTCCCAGCCACTCTGCTGGCGGCGAGTGTGCCATTGCTCGTGCTCGGAACGATACTGAGCACCTATCTAGGGCTCATGAACACGCGCGGGCTGGGCTGGCTCGAGATCGTTGTCGCTGTCAGCGTCATGTTGTTGCTGATGGTGCTGGCGGTGCTCATCGCACGCGAGAGGCTGGATATCGTCGGCATCGTCGCCATGGAACTGGGTCTCGCGGTGCTCGCGATCGTGTTGCGCATTGCTGCTCACCGCCGCTGGAAACAGCTCGATTGGATGATGTGCCGGCCTGACCGCGCCTTGACCGCGCGCGGCGCCTGAGGGACCAAAGTCCCCTATGCGTCGCGGGGGTGCTCGCACATATTCGGCCAATGTACGAAGGCAAACGCTGCCGGAACTGTGACACCTCGCTGCTGGGCCCGTTCTGTCACCAGTGCGGGCAGCAGCATTTCGACGAGATCATCTCCACGAACGACTACGTGCGCGACGTGGCGCAGCGCGTGTACCGCTTCGACGGCCGCTTCCTGCGCACGATCGAGCGATGCCTGAGATGGCCCGGCGCCGTCGCCAACGACTACCTGGAAGGCCGGCGCAGCAAGGTCGTGGATCCGGTGCAGTACTTCGCGGGCTGCGTGTTCCTGCAGTTCGTGCTGGCGTGGGGCGCGCGCCAGCTGGCGGAGATTCCCGGCCAGGAGTACCTGCTCAATTGGCAGGAGCACTTCAGCGGCTTCGTCGCCGCGAGATTCCTGTTCATCTTCTGGTTCGGAACCCTTTGGTACCTGATGATCCGGCGCAGCCAGCGCAAGTTGTCGGAAATCTATGTCTTTGCGACGTACGCGTTTCCCACCGCCGGTCTGCTTTGGGGAGTGCTGCCGTATGTGGATCTCGTGGTGCCGGTGGACCTCGGCGTAACGCGCGGCGTGGTGATGTGGATCAAGGTCGCAGTCGAGATGGTCTACCTCACGTTCGCGGTACACACATTCGGGCGCATTCCGCTGTGGCTCACGATTCTGAGGTGCATCCTGGTGCTGGGAACCGGGAATGCCGTTGTGCTCTTCATCCTGTACAGGAACTGACAGCGATCAGGCCTTTGAGGCGGGTAAACACTTTCGGCGCTGGACGCGTTCGAGCTCCGCCATATCGGGGTCGAGGGTGAGATCTAACGATAATTGCAGTGGATCCACGCTCTGCTGTGACCGCAGGGACTTGCGGTACGCATCGAGCTCGAGGATCTCTTCCATGAACAGCGAGGGCTCCTCGCCTTCAAGCTTCATCTCGAGCGAAGGAACCCTGCCTGCGATTGCGCGAAGGATCATGCTCGAGAACTTTTCACCCGCCGGCGTGCGGTAGAAATTCGTGGCGACCTCGATATCGCGCCTGGGGAGCTTCTTCTTGAGAAGGTTGGCGAGTACTTCGTTGAATTGTACGACTGTCATTCCTTCCATGCAGGCGACTTCTGCCGCTGTCACTTTCCCCTTCTCCTGCTCGGTTCGGTATGCGGCCATCATCGCTACCCGTGCCAGCTCGTCCATGTGCACCTGGGCAAGAAACGCGCTTGCAGCGCGGCGATGCCGAGCATCGGGAGAGAAATAGTGCGTGTAACTCCAGGCAACACCGCCAGCCAGCAGCACGAGGAACAGCAGAAAGCCTTTCACTTGATGTCCTCGCAGACCATTCGTGTCTCGAGAAAAATCGCCCCGATTGTCGAGAGAGCCTCGGGCCGGTTGAGGTAGGTAAGTGGACAGGAGAGGCGCAGACCGCCCGCGGAATCGCGAAATCTTCCGAGTGCTGTCAGCTCCGCCAGGTTCATGGATTGTTTTGGGCCCTCGACCTTGAGCGGGAACTCCTTCGGGTTCTTCTCCCAGTTCAACTGGTACGCCATATGCTGGAACTTCACGCCGGTGGGTGAAGAATAGAAATCGAGCGCGGACTGAATTTCCTCGATGCGCAGGTCGCGCAGGAGAAACACGGCGATTGCTTGCGTATATGTTTCGATCTCCACCGACTCGAAGCATTGCAGCTGGCTTCCAGTGATGCGCTTTTCGGCGAACATTTCACGGCTGGCATTGCGTGACAGCGTCCAGTACAGCTCGTCGACGCGCGTGATCCGCACGAGATCGATCGTCGCGTCTACCGCCACCGGGTCCAGAGTTTCATCCGCCGTGGCCAATGGGCCGGCGAGCAGCCATGGGATCAGGGCAAGCACCTTCATGCGGGCGATCGTGCGCCCGCGCCCGCTTTGCGGCAAACAATCTACCGCTGAAATGTGACGCCGGGCGCAGTCAGGGCCGGTCTCCCGCGCCTTCGCGGTCGCGCCAGCGCAGGATCCTGCGCGTGATGAATAGATAGACCTTCTTGCCGCTGGCCATCCAGATTCTCGACACCAGCGAGTGTTTGGCGAGGATGCGCCGCTCGCGTGCGGTGAGCCGTTCGGGAAGATAGGTGCGCTTGTGCTTGAGCAGGTGGCGCAGGTCGTCGTGGCCGAGCGCGCGGGCGAGGGCGCCGCGTCGGGTCAGCGTCATCGCCAGCTGGAAGTCGACGAGCGCCGGGCGGCCATCCGGAGTCACCAGCCAGTTGGTTTCCTTGGCGAGATCGTTGTGGATGACGTTGGCGGCGTGCAGCCGGCGCAACAGGCGCAGCGCGGCGCGGAAGTAGGCGGGGTCGCGCGGCTGCGCAATCTGCATGGGCGCGCCTTCGATCCAGCTGCGCGTGAGTTGCTGGCCTCCAAGATCAAGAACGCGCGGGACGCCCTCGATGCCGGCGCCCAGGGCGAGACGAGCCAGAGCGCGATGCTCGCGGCGCATCAGGTGCAGCGCCAGCGCACGCGCCCACGGGCGCGCGTGATCGGCTTCGCGGACGACGGTGTCGCCCACGCGGCGCACGCGGCCGAACAGGTCGGACTTCAGTAGCTGCTCATGTTCGAGGTGCGTCCCCATTTGCTAGGAAACGAGGAATGTCCCCATTACTGCCACTCGCCGCGCAGGCCGGAGACGATTCGCTGCAGGCTGGTGGCGCTGGCGTCGTCGCCCGGCACTGGCGCGGTGACCACGACTTCGATACGCGACCAGAAGCGGCGGGGCGGCTTGCTCATCGGTGCCTTGCCGTCATGACGGCTGAAGAAGCTGCCGTATAACCCGCGCAGCGCCATGGGCACCACGGGCACGGGCCGGCGCTCGAGAATCTTCTCCACGCCTTTCTTGAACTCGTTGAGCTCACCATGCTTGGTGAGCTTGCCCTCGGGGAAGATGCAGACGATCTCGCCATCGGCCAGTTCGGCATCGATCTGATCGAATGCCTTCTGCAACGCCGCCGGATCTTCGTGAGCCGGTGCAATCGGAATGGCGCGCGCGGTGCGGAATATGAAGCTCAACACCGGCACGTTGAAGATGTTGTGATCCATGACGAAACGAACCGGCCGGCGCACGCTGCCGCCGATGACCAGCGGATCCATGAAGCTCACGTGGTTGCAGACGATGAGCACGGGACCCGTCTCCGGGATGTTCTCGAGTCCGCGCACCTTGATGCGGTACATGATGTTGACGAGCACCCAGGACAGAAAGCGCATCAGGAACTCGGGCACCAGGGTGTAGATGTACGTGGCCACGATGGCGTTCAGCACCGCCGCCAGGATGAAGAGCTGCGGGATGGTGAAACGCAGCACCTCGAGCCAGACGATGGCTAACAACGCGGCGGCCACCATGAAGCCTGCGTTCATGATGTTGTTGCAGGCGATGATGCGCGCGCGATGACTCTCGGCGCTGCGCTGCAGGATCAGCGCGTACAGCGGCACGATGAACAGGCCGCCGAACAGGCCGATCAACGCGCAATCGAGCGCGATGTCCCAGCCGCCGGCGGACAGGAACTCTTTCCAGGAAATGATCGCCGCGCCTGCCGCGTGCATGCCGGGATGTTCAAAATACAGGTCGAGCAGGCACACCGTCATGCCAATGGACCCGAGCGGCACGAGGCCGATCTCCACCTTGTGGCCGGAGAGCCTTTCGCAGGCCAGTGAGCCGACGGCGGTGCCGATGGAGAATGCCGCGAGCAGCAGCGTGTACACCGTCTTGTCGCCGCCGATGACGTCGCGCGCGTACGCCGGCAGTTGCGCCAGGATCAGCGCGCCCACCAGCCAGAACCACGAGATGCCTAACAACGACAGGAAGATTGCGCGTGTCTTCGCGGCAAAGCGGATCACTTCCCAGGTCGATGTGACCGGGTTGAAGTTGATCTTGAGCGCGGGGTCGGTGGCTGCCGCACGAGGTATCGCGCGCGAGCACAGATACATGGTCACGGCCACGACCACCATCGTCACCGCGGCGGCGAGATGGGCATCGCTGCCGGTGGTCGCTTTCGCGGTGGACTCAGGCGCGAGCAGCCCGCCGGCAATCGTGCCCACGAGAATGGCGATGAAAGTGCCGGCGTCCACCAGCGCATTGCCGCCCACCAGTTCGCTCTGGCGCAAGTGCTGGGGCATCAGTGAATACTTGAGCGGGCCGAAGATGGTGGCCAGCACGCCTAACAGGAATATCACGCCGAGCAGGATCGAAACCTGGCCGATGTAGAGGGCCGCCGCCCCGCAACACATCAGCACCACTTCGGCGAGGCGCGTCTGGCGAATCAGCCGGCTCTTTTCATACTTGTCCGCAAGCTGGCCGGACAATGCGGAGAACAGGAAGAACGGCAGGATGAACAAGCCTTGCGATACGTTCGCCAGCACGCCGGCGTTGCTGGACGCCGCGGCACCGAAGGTCAGCGACACGATCACCGCATTGCGAAACAGGTTGTCATTGAAGGCGCCGAGGAACTGCGTCAGGAAGAACGGCAGAAATCGGCGGGTGCCCAGCAGCTTGAATTGCGACGCTTCCGCGCCGGGAACCTGTTCGGGAAGCTCCATCAGGCGCTTATCAGTCGCAGACGACGCGTTGGCATGGCGCGCATATATACCAGAAGGCCCCTGCCAGCCCGGTAGCAAAAAACGCTACAGTGGGTACATGAATCGCCTGCTGCTCATCGCTATTGCCATCGCCATGGTCGCGCTCGCCGCCGGCTGCACTACTTACAAGCTCTGGAATGAAGCCGGGAGCGACCAGGACGCGGCCACCGTCGACTTGTCATATGAATACCGGAAGTTCGAGAGCCCGCAGGTGGATGAACGCGCCGGAGTGCAAATGGCGCGCGAGCGTTGCAAGGACTGGGGCTATTCCAGTGCGCAGCGCAAGGGTGAAGACCGCCAGTGCCTCGATGGCACCGTCGAGTCGTGCAACAAGTGGCGCGTGACGCGCAAGTATCACTGCACGAAATAGGGGGCCGGGCCTCAGGGCGAGGTGGCTTCGAACGTCGCGACGGTCTTGCCGTTGGCATCCAGCAGGCGCAACACAGGGCCGGTGATTTCCCAACGCGCAACCTGCGAGAACATCGCGAGGAAGCGTTGCTCGAGCGGCATGCGCTCCTCGCAGAACATCCGGGTGCCGCCCAGCCCGTCGAACTTCAGCGTCGCGCCATTGAGTGCGTAACGCCCGAACATGCGATTGCATCCCGAGAAACCGACCAGGTTAGTGCTCGACGGCTGCAGCAGGAAATTCACGGTACCCTGGCCGGGCGGATTGTCGATGACCTCAGCGCCCAGTTGCGTGAGCCTCCATTGAGTATTGAGCAGGGGCAGGGTCGCGGCTGCTTTCACGGGGCCCGACGGGGTGGCGCAGGAGGTAGTTAGGATGCCGGCGCTGAGAACTGCACACAGCAACAGGGAGCGGTAATTCAGGTTGCGGGTTTTCATGCCAAAAGCCTACACCTGCGCCATGCGATGCGCTGTCAGAAGGTGGGCATGACGCGGTACTCGGCGGCCAGCGCCACCAGCACCCACAACAGGAAGAACGACGCCGCATCCAGAAATGCCTTCCAGAACACTGCCGGACGGACGTCCAGCGCCGCGGGTAGCGCGGTTCGACCAGACTTCGGCAGCCATTTGTTTGGCGTGGCAACCAGGTATGCCCTGAATTCCTCGGGAAAGGCGTCGGCAAGGAATTGCTCTTCGCAGGAAGCGGCGTAGATCACCAGCGCCGCGATCAACACCACGACCGCGATGCACAGCAGGACCGAGCGGCTGGTCAGCCCCAAGCCCAGCGCCCCCAACAGCGAAAACGAATACAGCGGGTGACGGCATGCGGCATATGGCCCGGTCGTCACCAGCACTTCATCTTTGTGACCCGCGATGAACAGCGAGC